>Ga0335075_10006163_pt1 | contig 18538 bp, 20 predicted proteins | sample Lox_Sample_24_FD_206723 | JGI IMG/M metagenome (GOLD analysis project Ga0335075, IMG submission 206723) | Soil microbial communities from Loxahatchee National Wildlife Refuge, Florida, United States - Lox_Sample_2.4 | ecosystem: Environmental > Terrestrial > Soil > Wetlands | place: USA... | reverse complement strand
GGTGCAATAGACCGCGAGGCTCAGCGCATAGACGAAAGCGCGCCATCGGCCCGACACGAGCCGCCGCCCCCCGCCGTCCCCCCACCAGGCGATGAGGAAGAGAAAGAAGACGTAGCCGATGGCGGTCAGGAAAACCGTCGTGCCGTTCATCTAACCCCGAGCGCTCGCTCCCATGCCGACCGAGCGGCATACTAAACCATGACGGCGGCGCGTGGAATCACGGGCCGCCGAAATGGAGCCGGGACCGTGCGATTCTGCGCGCGATCGGGCGATTCCAAAGGCTTAGGTGTCTTTTTCCGCAACTGGATCCGGTTCGGGCGCCTGGCGCGCCAAGGTTCGCCATTGTCTCTATCTCTACATCAGATTATTGCCATAATATATTGATATAATTGGATTAAACGCCGCAAAAAGAACAAAAATAGAACAAAAGCTTGCGCCTTGACGCCGGATACGGCATAGTCAGGCAAAGTCGAGACTCGCGCCCGAATGCGGGCCCGCTCTCGTTTCCGCAAATTTCTTAAAAACTTGCGCTGCCCGAAGTTCGAGCGCCGCCTTGAGAATGGCGGGCGCCCGCTCGCCTGCGCATGGGCCATTTCCTCCAGCAATCCCTGAAGAGCGCCTTCCCATGTCCGACCAGAACCCATCGACCCGATCGAAACGCTCGCGAACGGCCATCGCTCAGCGAGTGCTCGCCGCGCTCGTCGCCGGGGCCGGCGTCGACGAGATCGGCGCGGCCGAGCGGCTGACCCGGAAGCGGACGGAAAACATCCTGCGCGAGGCGCTGCGCGGCCGCTGGATCGCCCCGGCCGAGGAATTCGCGAGGCTTCAGATCGCCCGGCTCGAGCGCATGATCGCCAAGCTCGTCGACCGCCTGCAAGAGGGCGACCTCAAAGCGATCGACCGCGCGCTCAAGATCGTCGACCGGCTCGACCGCTATCACGGCTTCACGAAAGCCAAGCGCTTCGCCGAACAGTATGGCGAAGAGGAGCGCGCGCGGCTGTTGCAGAAGATCAACGACATCGCCGCGCGCCTGCGGCCTGAAAACCCCGCCGAATGACCGACCAAGCGGCTGAGCCGCCCCACGCGCGGCGCGCCGAACGTGAGCGCCCTCGTCCCAAGGAGCGCCGAAGGCGCATCTCGCAGGACGTTTCCAGCAAGGGGATCCGGCGCATCGGCGATCTTCTGAACCTCGATCAGGACCTCCGCGCGCGCATGTTCGAGGAAATGACGCCGCTCGAATGCGCGCAGCTCTTCCATGACTGGACGTTCTGGGCGCGCGACGACCAGGCGCCTCCGCCCGGCGACTGGATCATCTGGCTCATTCTCGCCGGACGCGGCGCCGGCAAGACCCGCGCCGGCGCCGAGGCGGTCCGGGCCTGGGCGCAGACCTACCCGATGGTCAACCTGATCGGCGCGACCCTCGCCGACGCCCGCGACATCATGGTGAGGGGCGAATCCGGCATCCTCGCCTGCTGCCGGCGCGACGAGCGGCCGGAGTTTCGCGCCACGGATCTCAGGCTCGAATGGCCGAACGGCGCGGTGAGCCAGCTCTTCTCGGCCGAGGAGCCCGACCGGCTGCGCGGCAAGCAGCACATGAAATTGTGGTGCCTCGTTGGAGACACCCAAGTCACCATGGGCGATGGGTCGCTCAAGGCGCTCAAATCCATCCGCGCGGGCGATACGGTGCTGACCCGGCGCGGCGCGCGTGCGGTGCTGTCGAGCGCCCTGACGAGGCGAAACGCCGAGTTGTTCCGCCTTCGCACATCCACAGGGCAGATCATTGAAGGCACGCCCGATCATCCGGTATGGATCGAGCGGCGCGGATTCATCCCGCTGGCGGCGGTTCGGCCGGGAATGACGGCATGTGTGACGCTTGCATCGAATGGGGCGGAAAGATCTGGCATCGCTACAAAGGCGGCCATTACGCCACGCTCGTTCGCCTGCACCGCGAAGTTTGGGAACAAGCGAACGGAGCCATCCCGGACGGCTTCCACGTCCACCACAGGAACGGGGACAAGGGCGACAACCGACTCGAGAATCTGGAATTGCTTTCGCATGGCGAGCACAGCGCTTGACACGTCGAAGCAAAGCTTGGGCCACATCGCGAACGCGCTTTGCGCAATGCTTTCACAGTCCGACTTAGGAATAGCGCCGATCGCCGCCTCGCGAAGCGCGTCTGCGTCCAGTGCGGAGGCGAATATTCCAGCGGCGCGAGGCGTCCGAGGCGGTTCTGTTCCTCGCGATGCGTGGAGGCGGCGCGATCAGGCGCGTTCGCGGATCAGCAGCGGAAGTGCGAGCAATGCGGAGAAGGCTATTTCGCGACCCGACGCATCCAGCGCTATTGTTCGCGCCTTTGCAACTCCAGAGCCTGCGCCGGACGCGCAGGCGCCGTTCGAAGCGTTCGCTGCGCTCAATGTGGGACGGCCTTTGGCGGCAAGCGAGCGAATGCGCGGTTCTGCAGCCGACGCTGCGCCCTACGTTTCCATGGCGGCAATCGCTTCCGTCGAAAGATTGGCCAGACGGTCTGACGTCTACGACATCGCGGTCGAAGACCAGGGCGAGTTTTTCGCCAATGGCGTGTTGGTGCACAATTGCGACGAGCTCGCCGCGTGGCGTGAGCCCGACGCCTTCGACCAGGCGATGCTGGGCTTGAGACTCGGAGACAAGCCGCAGGCGATCATCACCACGACGCCGCGGCCGAGCAAGATCATCAAGGCGCTCGCCGCCGGCAAGGACACGATCGTCACCCGCGGCTCGACCTTCGACAACAAGGCGCATCTCGCGCGGGCGTTCTTCGAGCGCATCACCGCGCGCTACAAGGGCCGCGCCATCGGCCGGCAGGAGCTGATGGCCGAGATCGTCGAGGAGGCGCCGGGGGCCTTATGGACGCGCGCGCTCATCGAGCGCCAGCGGGTCGCGCCGGAGGCCGCGCCCAAGGAATTCGCCGAAGTGGTGATCGCGGTCGATCCGCCGGCGCGCTCGGGCTCGAAGTCCGACGAATGCGGGCTCATTGTCGCGGCGAAAGCGGAAAGCGGGCTCTTCTACGTGCTCGCCGACCTGACCAGCCAGGGCGAGACACCGGGCCAATGGGGGGCGCGGGTCGGCGCCGCCTTTCGCGGCTTCAAGGCCAACCGGGTCGTGGCCGAGATCAACAACGGCGGCGACATGGTGGCGGAGGTTTTGCGCCAGAGCGAGCCCAACCTGCCGGTGCGCGCGGTTCACGCGACGCGGGGCAAGTTCCTGCGCGCCGAGCCGATCGCGGCGGCCTATGAGCGCGGGCTCGTGTTTCATGTCGGGGCTTTCGGCAAGCTCGAGGACCAGATGTGCGCGCTGACCCCCGATTTCGACCGAAGAGCCATGGGCTTTTCCCCCGACCGCGCCGACGCGCTTGTCTGGGCGCTGGCGGATTTGCTTGGCATGGGCCGCGGCGGCCCGGGGGGGATGTTCGAGTTTTGGGTGGGCAAGGCGGGCGGAGAATAGCCTTGGGGCGCGACAAATGACGCCTGAGCGAACCAAAGCGCGACCGCGATAGGGGCGCTTGGCCTCAGCTTCGCTTCGGCGCGCGGCGAGCCCGCCAGCCAACCGGCCGGCCCAGACGCAGACCGAAGCTCTCTTGACGGCATATGTAATTTACACATAATGCCGCCATGCGGTTTGGCTTTGATCCCGGCAAGGACGCGGCCAACCGCCGTAAGCACGGCGTCCCACTCTCCTTCGGCGCTCGTATCTTCGACGATGCGAATTATCTCCTGATCCCGACATTCCGGGAGCAGGACGGCGAGGATCGCTACAAGGTCGTGGGCGCCGCGTCGACGGCGCGCGCTGGACGGCGGTTCACATCATCCGCGATGGCGCCGTGCGCTTCTTTTCGGTGAGGAGGAGCAATGATGGCGAAGAAAAGCAATATCGTGCTTGAGGCGGATCCGAGTGATCCGGAGGATTTCCCGGTCGATCAGGCGGCGCTGGATCGCGCCCATGTCGGACGGCGGATCAGGCGTCTTAGAAATCGCCTCGGCCTGACCCAGGAGGGTTTCGCCGAGAGATACGGCATCCCCGTGAGTGCAATCCGACAGTATGAGATCGCACGGACCATGCCGCCGCCGGCTGTGCGCGCCTATCTGACGGTCATCGCGCGCGAGCCTGAAATGACCGCACGGGCGCTGCGTCCCAATGCCGCCTGAGCGCGGCCCGCATGCGGTCCAGTGCGTCGCGCCCGGCGCAATCTATCGGCTCGAATGGTTCGGCGACTGGGCGCCGGCGGTCACGCGGATTTCCGGATAAGCAGGCCACGCTTCCCTCGCCCGGCTCTCTCCAAAAAGAGAGAGGGAAGCTACCGCCGGGGCAGGAACTCGCTCGCCTGAGCGGCGTGCAGGGTCGCGCCGAGGTCGCGGTTGAACTGCTCGGCCTCGAACGCGGCGTTGACGGCCTGGGTCTTGTCCTCGAGGGGCTCGGGGCATTGGGCGTCCGGGCGCGCGGCGCCCTTGCGCTCGAGCATCGCCCTGAACGCGCTTTCGTATTCGAGGCGATTGCGCTCGGCGAGGAACACGTCGCTGATCCATACGTCCGCGCCGCCCTTCGAGGCGGCGACGCAGAAGGTCCAGCGCGGCTTGGGCTGAGCCAAAGCGGCGGCAGGCAGACAAACGGCGATCGCCATGAGCGCAATCGAACAGCGCATCCTTCTTCCCTGCCCGCGTGAAGCCTGAACGCGCGCAATCGTAATCGGCCAATCCCTAACGGAAGGCGAAGGCGCCAGCTTTCGCTTCGCCTCATTTCAACGCCGCTCTCCCGCAATCGGCCCGCCGAAAGAGCGTGGGAGACCCTCACCCGGCTCTCTCCCGCGTGGGGGAGAGGGAAAGGAAACGAATCTCATGTCGGAACCCGTCAGACGCGCCCTGCCCCCCAGCGTTTTCGCCCGCCTCGCGGACGCGACGCGCTATGTGATCACCGGCGTTTCGCCCGAAACCTGGTTCGGGCCGCTGCAGCCGCTTCAACCCATGGCGCCGGCGGAGGTCAAGGGGCGCCAGTGGGACTATCCGTTCGGCCTCAACCTCAACTATGTGCCGCGCGCCGACGACGCGATCTCGTTTAATGAATTGCGCGCGCTCGCCGACGCGCTGCCGCTCTTGCGCGCGGTGATCGAGACCCGCAAGGACCAGATCGCGGCGCAGAACTACGCCGTGCGCGCGCGCTCGCGCGCTGACACGCCCGGCGCGTCGAAAAGCATCGACGCCGTGATGGGCTTCCTCGCCCGTCCCGACCGGCGCCATTCGTTCGCCGACTGGCTCAGAATGCTGCTCGAGGACATGCTGGTCATCGACGCGGCGACGCTTTATCCGCGCTTCAACCGCGGCGGCTCGCTCTATGCGCTCGACGTGATCGACGGGGCGACGATCAAGCCGCTCATCGGCGAGGACGGACGCGCGCCCGAGGCGCCCGATCCGGCCTATCAGCAGATCCTCAAAGGGGTGCCGGCCGCCGATTTCTCGACCGAGGAATTGCTCTATCTGCCGCGCAACCTGCGCGCGCATAGGCTCTATGGGTTTAGCCCCGTCGAGCAGATCGCGCTCACCGTCAATATCGCGCTGCGGCGCGACGCCGCGACGCTCGACTATTATAGCGCGGGCTCGACGCCCGACGCCTTCGCCACTCTCCCCAAGGAATGGACGGCCGACCAGATCCGCTCGTTTCAGGATTATTTCGACGCGCTGATGAGCGGCAATCTGGCGCGCAGGCGCCAGACCAAATTCATGCCGGCCGACTTCAAGCTGATCGAGGCCCGCCAGCCGCCGCTCAAGGACAGTTACGACGAATGGCTGGCGCGGCTCATCTGCTACGCGTTTTCGGTTCCGGTCTCGGCCTTCGTGTCACAGGTGAACCGGGCGACCGGCGAGACCTTGCGCCAGCAGGCGACGCAGGAGGGGCTGATCCCGCTGAAGGCGTGGGTGAAGAACGCGCTCGACCACGTGATCTGCGTGTGCATGAACGAGCCGGGACTCGAATTCGTGTGGGTCGGCGACGACGCGGTCGATCCGCTAGAACAGGCGCAGACGCTGCAGATCCTGGTCGGCGCGGGCATCAAGACGCGCGAGGAGGCGCGGGCCGATTTGGGGCTGGCGCCGGCGGGCGGGGCGGCGCCGGGCAAGCCGCAGGCGAGCTTGGGGAAGTACAACCAGCATCACGATGAGCAGGGCCGCTTCTCGACGGCGGACGATGCGGCCGGGCCGGTGGGCAAGCCGGAGCGCAAGCCGCGGCCGACCGGCGTGCAGGTCGCCCAAGAGCCGCCCATCGAGCCGCCGTCCCCCCCTCCCGAAGCGGGAGCCGCGCGCCCGGTGGAAGGTCCGGCGAAGGAGCCAGTCTCAAGCGCCAGCCCATCAAGCGGAACAGAATCTGGCCCGGCGGAAAATCCTCGGGGCGAGTACGATACAACGGATGGGGACGTTGAATTTGGGCCGACGCGTGGTCCAAAATTTGCTAGTAGTGATCTTCTTAACGAACATTTTCAGGATCATCGTTTCGATTTTGGCGCCGATACGGAGTCTGAATACGAAGAACTAGCAGAATCCTTCTTATCAAATCAAAATAATCCAAATATTCTAGAACTTATACGACCAGACAACAATGACATAGTTAGATTCAATCCCGAGACGGACGAATTTGGAATTTTATCAAGCGACGGACACATTATCACATACTATAAACCTGACCCGCGGATTCACGGCTATCCCACCAACCTAGACTATTTCTACGCCCAGAAAGGACGCACGCGATGAATGTCTGCCCAGTTTGCAGTTACAACGGATTACCTAAGCCCGCGTACGATCGTTCTGGATACGCGTCGTTCGAGATATGCCCCTGTTGCGGCACGCAATTTGGCTACCAAGACGCTCGAAGATCGCACGAATCTCTACGAGCTGAATGGGTCGCCAAGGGCATGCCTTGGCATAGCCGGGTCTTTCCTCAACCGCCCGGTTGGGATCCCGCGCAGCAGCTACGGTCCGTGACACAAAACCCCGACTAGGCACCCGACCCTGGTTGTGATGACACAGGCGCGCGACGAAAATAGCGCTCGACGCGGCCATTCGCTCTATGCGCTCGACGTCATCGACGGAGCGACGATCAAGCCCTTGATCGGCGAGGATCCGCTCGTTTCAGGATTATTTCGACGCTCTGATGAGCGGCAACCTGGCGCGGCGGCGGCAGACCAAGTTCATGCCGGCCGACTTCAAGCTAATCGAGGCCCGCCAGCCGCCGCTCAAGGACAGCGATGACGAATGGCTGGCGCGGCTCATCTGCTACGCCTTCTCGGTGCCGGTCTCGGCTTTCGTGAGCCAGGTCAACCGGGCGACCGGCGAGACCTTGCGCCAGCAGGCGGCGTGAGGTGAGGGCTGATCCCGCTGAAGGCGTGGGTGAAGAACGCGCTCGACCACGTGATCTGCGTGTGCATGAACGAGCCGGGGCTGGAGTTCGTGTGGGTCGGCGACGACGCGGTCGATCCGCTCGAGCAGGCGCAGACGCTGCAGATTCTGGTCGGGGCGGGCATCAAGACGCGCGAGGAGGCGCGGGCCGGCCTGGGCCTCTCGCCGGCGGGCGGCGGCGGCGCGCCGCAATTGTAGCGTCAGCTGGCTCAGAAGGTTTTCGCCCTATACATCTGTGGGTCGTTGGCCCGGTGGTGAGCGAAATGCCCGCGCTTGCGCGGCGCTCTGCGCCAGGCCATATTCCCCCTAGTCGTGGCGGGGGAATCGCATGAAAGTGCTTTTCGCACTTCTTTTATTTTTCTTCTTTGTCAGCGCGACAGGCGCCGAGGACCAGTCGTCGAGTAATCTAGTATTCGTAATAGATAAATCTTTAGTGGCTGGAAGAAGCATTCTATTTAAAGATGAACATAATGAGATTATCGACAAAGTACCTTGGTTTAAGCAAGATTCTGATTTTTATAGAAACTTTATATTAAGTCGGAAACGTTATACGATCAATCTGCCAGAAGGGTGGCCGTCGGTCGTAGTAACTACGAAACCAGGACAACCAACGTACTTAAGACTATCACCTCAGCCCTTAGGCGGAGGAATAGTCGCCAGACAGATTACGACCTGGAATGGGCCACCCGGGCCGAAGGTGTAGGAAACCATCGATTTTCTGCGAAAAAACGGATTCAAGTCTGACACGGTCCCGACCAAGTTAGATCTTAAGGGTGAAGTGATCTTCGTGCAGCCGGATCCTCCATGGGAGGTTCCGCCACCGCCACCGAAGTGACAGCAGGAACGCTGAGATGACAGAAACGAGCCGCAACGGTTGGGACCTTCGCTTCATCGTGGAGGTGGCTGCTCGCTATCACGACTGGAGACGCGCAACGCTCGGGCATTGCTTCACATTTGTGAAAGGCGGCACTCTGCTCGGGGCGATCCTTGCGCTCGTGACCCTGAACTTGGTGGATGAGCACGTCGTCGCGGTTATGAGTTTAATCGCAGCAGCGATCGGGATTGTGTCAATGGTGGATCTCGTTTTTGGGTTCGATGCCGCGGCCCGAAAGCACGATGAGCTATTCAGACGTTGCAAAGAACTACAAGCCACGCTTGCGTTGAAGGGGGCCGACACCGACGTTGCAGATTTGGAGTCTCAAGCGCAGTTGATATGGCGCGACGAACCACCAATATATTGGGCGATTTACGCCATGTGTTGGAATCAGACCGCCGAACGATATAAGTCCGGTCTTGAGTTCAAGAAAAAAGTAGGTCCTATTCGCCGATTCCTTGGCATTTTTCTTCAGTACGCACCTCAGGACTTTCAAACCACCCCCAGTCGATAATTGCCCCGGCCTACCTTCGCCCGCTGCAAAGCTAGAGCCCGCTAACCCCAGCAATTCCGGGCGAAAGAACAAAAAGAGAACATTTTCTTGACCGCTTACGCCGGTCATGGCATTCTTAGATACAGTGGGAGAAGTGGCGGCGGCGATCAGGCCCCCGCCTTCCCCCCTTCCAGACAAGCCCCGCCTTCCTTGCGCGCCCGCCCGCCGGGCCGTTCTCGCTTGCTTCATCCGGAGCCTCAATGCCCGCTCTCGACCTCTTCCTGCCGCTCGCCAAGGTTGACCTCGACCGGCGCCTCGTCACCGGCGTCGCGACGGCCGAGACGCCCGACCGCTCGGGCGAGATTTTCGACTATGCGTCGAGCAAGCCCTATTTCGAGAAATGGTCCGCGGAGGCGGAAGCGGCCAGCGGCGGCAAATCGCTCGGCGCCGTTCGCGCCATGCACGGTTCCGTCGCCGCCGGCAAGCTGACCGACATCGCCTTCGACGATGACGCGAAGCGGGTCACGGTCTGCGCCAAGATCGTCGACGACGACGAATGGCGAAAGGTTCAGGAAGGCGTCTATACCGGCTTCAGCCAGGGCGGCCGATATGTGAAGCGGTGGACCGACCCTGCCGACGGCGGTCTCACCCGCTACACTGCCGAGCCGCATGAAATCTCGCTCGTCGACCTGCCCTGCGTGCCCGACGCGACGTTCGACGTGGTCAAGGGCGGCGTGGTCGAGAGGCGGGGTTTCGCCCCGCGCGCCGAGGCGCCCGACGTGGACGCCGACGAGGACCTCGATGGGGGCCTCGATGCCGGGGACGACGATCTCGACGCCGACAAGCGCGACCGCCCGGCCGGAGAGCGCAAGAAGGACGCCGAAGAAGGCGTCGCCATGCCCGACGGCGCCTATCCGATCCGGTCCGCCAAGGATGTCGAGAACGCGGTCAGGGACTATTTCCGCAGCGGCAAGAAAGCGGACGTCAAGGCGCATATCATCGCGCGCGCCAAGGCGATCGGCGCCGAAAGCGCGCTGCCCGACGACTGGAAGGAGGCGGCCGACAAGGCGGCCGGTCTCTCCGACGCGTTCGGAGGGGCGCGCGCGCCAGACGCGCTGGCCAAGGCCGCCGCCGCCCTCACTCACGCAGCCCTCAAGCTCGATCGCGCCACGGCCGAAAACGCACGCCTGCGAAAGGCGCTCGATGACCTCTCGCCGGCGCTCGCGGACATGACCAAGCGCATCGCCGCGCTCGAGGCCCAGCCGCTGCCGGCCAAGGCCGCGCTGCGCGCGATAGCCAAGACGGCCGACGGCGCCGGCGAGACGCTGGTCAGCGCCGACGACGCCGTCAAGCGCCTGGCCTCGCTGCCGGCGCATGAGCGGGCGCTGGCGCTCACCAAGCTTAGCCTCGCCAATCCCGCGCCGCCGCGCTTCTAAAACCGCGGCTGGCTTAAGCCACCAGCCAAATCGTTCCCTTCGAACGCCGCCGAGCTTGCGACTTCCCCTCCCGGTCGCAGCCGGCGGAACCGCTGACGCCGCGGCGTCAGCGAGCGGCGGTCGAGGCTAAAAGCGGGCCATCGCCTTGCTAACGGCGGCGATCGGTCGGCCGCTCGATGCCTCGGCCGCCGCAGATTTTCGCGAGCCGCGCGCTGTCGCGCAGCGCTTCCGCCAAACAGCGCGACCCGAGGAGATCGATGGCGCCCCTCAACTACCTCGCTCCCGCCCCATACGCCGTCTTCCACACACGCAACGGCGTGTTTCAGGCGGACGCAAACAGTCTCATTTCCAATATCGGCGCCGGCGAGCAAGCGCTCGACCTGCTCGAAAGCGGCTGCACGCCGCTGCCCTTCAATCCGTTCGCCAATTTCCGCAATCTGATCGACGGCGGCGATTTCTCGATCAACCCATTCCAGCGCAATATTCCAGGCCTCGCCTCGGGCGGCGTCATCACGACGCCGATCGCCGCGACCCCCGGCTATTTCGCCGACCGCTTCTTCGCCGCGGGCGCCGCGGCCTCGGCGATCCTGATGGCCGCGGTCGCGGATGCGAGCGTTCCCGGCTTCAACCAGAGCCTCAAGGTCTCGCGAAAATCGGGCAACGCGAACACGAGCGCGATCAAGTTCGGCCAGGTGATCGAGACGCTCGATTCCCTGCGCTGCCAGGGGCAGACAGTCACCCTCTCGTTCTGGGGGAGCGCCGGCGCCAACTTTTCGGGGGCCGCGCTCACCGTGCAGGCGATCGCCGGTTCCGGCGTCAATCAAAGCGCGGCGAGCCTCGTCGCGGGAACGTGGACCTCGGCGTCCTCGCCGATCAACGCCGCGGCGACCCTGACCCGGACCATGGCGCGCTATCAGTTCACCGGCGTCGTCCCCTCGGGGGCTACGCAGCTCGCGGCGCTCTTCTCGTTCACGCCGACCGGAACCGCAGGCGCCGACGACTCGGTGTCGATCAACGGGGTGCAATTCGAGATCGGCCCCAGCGCCTCCCCGTTCGAACGCCTGAACGCGCAGGTCGTGCTCGAGCTCAGCCAGCGCTATGCATGGGCGATCCCGGAGCCCGCGGCCGGCGTGGTCATCGGCGCGGGCGCCAATACCGGCGCCGCCGCGCAGCTCATCTACATCGCGACGCCGGTCCAGATGTTGAAGGCGCCGACGGTCACCGTCGCGGCCGGTTCGTTCAAGACCATGCAGGCCGGCGCCGCCACGACGACAACGATTTCACCCGGCGCGACGCACACGCCAAACGCAATTTCCATCACCGGCAATTCCGCGGGAACCGCCGGCCAGGCGACCCTGCTGGAAGGCGGCGGCGGTTCGGGATGGATCATCGCCAGCGCGGATTTCTAGAGCTCCGCCAATCCAACACTTCGCCGCTCTCGAGGAGACGCAAATGATTCGCTTCAAGTCCATCTTTTCCCTTATCGCCGTCTGCGGCGCGCTCGCGGGCTGCACGTCGACCGGTCAGCTCACGCCGGCGGCGACGGCCGACATCACCGCTGCTTACGATAATGTCTGCGCCGCGCTTCCCGCTCTCGGGCCGGCGGCAGCGACCATGAACGCCGACGCCAAGAACGCCTACGCCCAGGCGCAGACGATCTGCGCGGCGGGCGCGCCAACGAACGCGATCGCCGCCGGCGTGGACATCGTCGCGATCGAGAACGCGCTCCTGCCCTATTTCAAGAAGTCGTAACCTCGCGCCAAGCCAAGATCGCGCCGCCAAGGCTGCGCGTGAAGTCGGGCGCATCAGTCTCCGAAGTCCAAATTCGGCGAGCATCGCGAACTCAGGGGATATGCGGGACGTTGTTTGTCCGTCCCCCATCGCTTGCAATGGCTCAGCGCGATCGACTCGCGCTTCAAACGCCAAGAATCCAAGTCACTCGAAAGCCCTCGGCAGTCGAGCGCGCCATCACGCTCTACCGTTCCTTCAAACACTTAACCTCGATAACCAATCGCGCCCAAAGGAAGCTCATCTCATGAACATCGCGCTGACGACCCAGGAAACGCTGGGTCTGATGAAAGAATCGCTGGCCAAGAACGTCACGATCTCGACCGGCCTCACGGCTTACGACCTGCAAGCGCCGGCCAAGAACCTCTACCCGACGCTGACGCCGCTCAGAAATTCGCTGCCGCGCGTCGCCCGCCTCAACCCCGGCGACGCCGCCCGCTGGCGCTCTATCTTCTCCGTCACCGGCTCCGGCTTCGACGCGATGGGCTGGATCCCGGAAGGCCAGCGCTCGGCCAGCATGTCCTACCAGGCGGTCTTGCAGGTGGCGCCGTACATGACGCTCGGCGAGGAAGACACGGTGACCTTCGAAGCGGAGGCCGCGGCTCAGGGCTTCGAGGACGTCAACGCCACCGCCACCTTGCGCATCCTGCAGAAGACCATGCGCAAGGAGGAGACCGCGCTCCTCGGCGGCAACACCTCGCTTGCGCTCGGCACGCCCGCCACTCCCACTCTGAGCGCCTCGGGCACCGGCGGAACGCTGCCGGCGGCGACCTATTCGGTCATCGTTGTCGGGCTCGCGTTCGAGGGCTATCGCAACTCGAGCCTCTCCGGCGGCGTCGCCACGACCAAGACCATCACCGGCAATGACGGCAACACCTATACGCTGAACGGCGGCTCCTCGATGCGCAGCGCCAACGTCACCCAGGCCGTGGCGGCCGGCCAGACGCTGTTCGCGACCGCGCCGCTGATCAACGGCGCCGTCGCCTACGCGTGGTTTGTCGGGCCGGCCGGCTCGGAGACCTTGCAGGCGATCACCCCCATCAACAGCGCCACCTTCAACACGCCGCTCACCTCCGGCCAGCAGGCGGCGAGCGCCATCACCGCGGACAATTCCCGTAACGCGACGCTCGCTTTCGACGGGCTGCTGACCGTCGGCTTCAATCCCGCCAACCCCTCGTTCGTGCAGGCGCTGCCCTCGGGAACGGCCGGAACCGGGACCTTCCTCACGCCCTCGGGCCGAGGCTCGATCAACGAGATCGACAACATGCTGATGCAGATGTGGAACACCTATCGGCTGTCGCCGACGGTGATCTACGTCAACGCCCAGGAGCAGAAGAACATCACGGCGAAGTGTCTGACCAACGCGTCAGGGCCGCTCGTCCGCTACAATGTCGACGCCTCGCAGTCCGCGCCATACGAGTTCACCGCCTCGGGCGTCGTCCGCTGGTATTACAACCCGTTCACCGGCGTCGAGATCCCGATGCCGGTGCATCCGGATCTGCCGCCGGGCACGATCCTCGCGTTCTGCGAGCGCCTGCCGGTCTGGTACCAGTCGAACGAGGTTCCCAACGTCGCCGAGGTGCTGACGCGCCGCGACTATTATCGCGTCGACTGGCCGATCCATACCCGGCGGCGCGAGTTCGGAGTCTACGCAGAAGAGGTCCTGGCGGTTTACGCCCCGTTCGGCGTCGGCATCCTGACCAACATCGGCAACGGCTGACGCTCGGGCGCTTGAAGCGCCCCTGAACGGCCGGGCGCAAGCGCGGCCATTCGTTTTTGTGAAGCCCGTCTTTGCGAGCGTTGCATGTCGCCCTTCGATCTGACCAATCTCGCGGCGTTGAAGGCCTGGCTCGGATTGCCCTCCGCGCCGGGCGCGAACGATGCGACGCTGACCGCGCTTGTCACGGCGGCGAGCCGCGCCGTTTACGCGGCGCTGAGCCGCCCGAGCCTGCTGCCGCGCGCCTTCACCGAGACGATCAACCTCGAGACCGTTCGCGTCACGCTGCGACACTGGCCGGTGCTGCAGGTGACCTCGGTCACCTGGCGCGGAATCGCCGTTCCGCCCGACGAGAACGCCAACCTCGAGGCGTCGGTCGGCTACGTCCTCGAGCCGGGCGACGACGCTCCGCCCGGCCGACCGCAAACGCTCGATTTGTTCGGCCATCAGTACCGGCCAGGGCGCCAGAGCCTCGTCGTGTCCTACAACGCCGGATATGCGATTGAGAACGAGACGCAGACGGTTCCGGCCGCCGCTCCCTTTCAGCTTTCGGCGTTGTCGGCTTACGGGCCGTGGGCGTCAGATCTCGGCGTGACTTACGCCGCGACCGGCGTGGCCTTGACGCCGGTTTCGGCGCCGGCGGCCGCGGGCCAGTATTCGGTCAGTGCTGGAACTTACACGTTCTCGGCCGCCGACGCCGGACAATCGGTTTCCATCGCTTATGGCTATGTGCCCCAGGATATCGCGCAGGCGACCCTGGAGCTGGCGGCGGAGCGCTTTCGCGCGGCCGAGCGCATCGGACTCAAGTCGAAATCGATCGGCGGTCAGGAGACGATCGCCTACGACATGAGCGCGATGTCGGCGCCAGTCCTGGCGATGCTGCAACCCTACATGCGGGTCACTCTCTGATGTTCGCGCTCGATCTCGACGGCCTCGAGCAAACAAGCGCGCGGATCGAGGGCTATCCGGCCGCATTGCAAGCGGCGCTCGGCGCCAAGGCGGACGAACTCGCCTCGGCGCTCGCCGACCTGGTCAGAAACGACAAGCTTGCCGGAGGCGTCTTGAACTCACGCACCGGGACGCTCGCCGATTCGATCACCGCCAGCGTCACCGCCGAGGCGGACGGCGTTCTCGCCTCGGTCGGTTCCGAGGGCGATGTGAAATATGCGGCGATCCAGGAATATGGCGGCAAGACGAGCGCGCACGAGATCCTGCCGGTAAAGGGCAAGGCGCTCGCCTTCGTCGTCGGCGACGCTCAGCATTTCGCGCGCAGGGTCGAGCACCCCGGCTCGGTGATCCCCGAGCGATCGTATCTGCGCTCGGCGCTCGAGGACATGACGGACGAAATCCTCGCGGGCCTCGCCGACGCCGCAAACGAGGCATGGGAGAGCGCATGACCCGCGAAGCGGCCTTCTCCGCGCTGTTCGCGGCTGTTTCCTCGGCCTATCCGTGGGGGCTTGCGTCCCGGCGGATGAAGCTGTGGAGCGAAGTTCCTGCCGCGCTGCGGCCGGCGTTCTTCCAGCTCGAATCGGGGCCGGAAACCTATCAATGGGCCTCGCCCGCGACGCCGAAGCGGACGCTGGAGGCGAAGCTCTTCCTCTATTTCGACGCCCGCGATCCGACCACGCCGGGCGCGACCGCGATCAACAACGCTCTCGACGCGATCGACGCCGCGCTTGCGCCCGTGAGCGTGAACGTCGGCCTCGGCCGCCAGACGCTCGGCGGCGCGGTGTACGATTGCAAGATCATGGGCGTGCCGGTGCGCGACACCGGCGACCTTGACGGCGACGGCCTTGCGGTGGTTGCGGTGCGGCTAATCGGGCCGTGAAGCTGCGACATTCCGTGTCCCGCTGACAATCTGACGAACGCATTGCGCCTTTTTCATCGGCTGCGACGTCATCTCACATCAATTCCTCAACGGAGTTCACCCTTATGTTCGTATTCGGCTCGGGCGTGCTGATCGGCACGCAATTGAACGTGACGCCCGCGACCCCGATCAATTTCGGGCTGGTCCAGAAGGTCAGCGTCGACACGTCCGTCAGCGTCAAGGAGCTGTATGGCCAATATGCGTTCCCGGTCGCCGTCGGCTCCGGCACGCGCAAGGTGCAATGCAAGGCCTCGCTCGCGCGCTTCAGCGGGCAAGCGATCGGACGCCTGTTCTACAATCAGGTTCCCGCCGCCGGCTCGACAATCTCCCAGTTCGCGGAGGTGCACAGCGTCCCGGCGGCAAGCCCCTACACGATCACCGTCACGAACGCGACGCACTTCGTCGCCGACCAGGGGGTGACTTACGCTTCGACCGGACTTCCGCTGATCGCAGTCTCGGCGTCGCCGGCGACTGGCCAATACAGTGTCAATGCGGCCACCGGCGTCTACACCTTCGCCGCGGGCGACACCGGCGCCGGCGTCCTGATCTCCTACACCTACACGGCGTCGACGACTGGCGAGGCTCTGGCGATCGCCAACCCGCTGATCGGCCCGACATCGACCTTCACGGCGACGCTGTTCGCGACCGACCCGACGACCAACGCGCAGTTCTCGGTGACGCTCAACCAGTGCGTGGCCAGCAAGTTCTCGTTCGACACCAGCATCGAGGATTTCGCCAAGCCGGACTTCGAGTTCCAGGCGTTCGCCAACGCCGCCGGCCAGGTCATGACCTTCAACTTCGGAGACGCTGCGTGAGCGAGGAAGCGTTCGCGATCTCTCTTGGCGGAAAGTCCTGGTCGGTTCCGCATCTCCCGTTCCGGTCGATCAAGGCGATCCAGCCGGCGCTGTTCGACGTCTATCTCGCGGCCGGCGGCGCCTCGATGTCGGGCGAATCCGTCGCGCGCCTCAGCGAAGCTGAGCTCGACCGACTTGCTGAAGCGACCTGGCGGACGATCTCCTTCGTCGAGCCCGAGCTTTCGTTCGCGAACTTTCTCGATCTTCCGTTCTCGGTCGGCGAACTGATCCAGGCTTTTCCGTCGGTCGCGAAGGCGGCCGGGCTTCGTCCGGCCGGAATTGAGGATCACGCTTCCCCTGCGCGCGCGACGCCGGAGGCGTCGCAACCAGTGGGAAAGTCGATTTCGACGCCCTGATCGCTCAGGTCGTCTCCAACACCGGCTGGAGCTGGGACGAGGCGCTCGACCAGCTGACCATGCCGCGCTTTCTGGCTTTGCGGGCCGAATGGCGCCGCAATCCGCCCGTTCACTGGCTCGTCGCCGCCGCGCTCAAATATCGCGAGCCGAACGACGAGGACTCTCGACCGCGCCAGCCGACGATCGCGGCGCTGAAGGCGGCGTTCCCGAACGGGGCGCTTTGACGAACCCACCCAAGGTCGAGGATCAGCGATGGCCGACGCAAACGTCTCCGTCAGCTTCAGCGCTTCGGTCGGCGATTTCGTCTCCCAGGTTGGCGAGGCGAAGGACGCCTTGCAGACCTTCTCGGCGCCGTTCGGCGAAATCAACCGGCAACTGGCCACGCTCGGAACCGCGACGTCCCGGGCCTTCAGCGCCGATCGTCTGGCGCCCTATCGCGACGCGCTGTCCACGACGCAAGCGCTTCAGCAGTCGTTCGCCGCCGACAGCGCTCGCGCCGCGGCTGCGCTGCGGGAAGGCGACGACGCGGCCTATGCCGACGCGGCGAGGGCCGCGCAACTCGCGACCTCGGAAGAACTGAGGATCCTCGCGGACGCCACAAGGCAGAAGCTCGCCCTCTACGCCGAGGAGGCGCGCTCTTTCCAAATCACCCAGCAGCAAAAACTGGCCCTTTCGCAGCAAGTCCTCGACGCGGAATACGCCGCCGAGGTCGCCTTGATCCAAAGGGAGGAGGCTCTCGGCGGTCAATCGCTCGCCGCAAAACAGCGTGTCGACGACATGATCATCGAAGCGGCGCGTCGCCGCGACGATCAGATGTCCGCCTTGACCCGCTCGTCCCTGCAGGAACAGGAGCGCGAGTATCAGGCGTTCGGCAACTCAATCATGCAGGCGTTCAATTCCCAATTGCGCGGGCTCCTGACAGGGACGACCAACTGGCACAATGCGTTTAGGAATGTGCTCGAGGACCTTCTGGTCAAATTCATCGAGTGGTGTGAAACGACCGTCGAGCATTACGTCTTGGCGGAGGCGATGAAGACAGCCGCGACCACGTCGGGCGTCGCCGCCCGCACAACGGCGGAAGAGGGCGGCGCCGCTGCCTCGCTGGGCGCGCAGGGCGCCGCGATGGTGCGGTCGATCCTCTCCTCGGCCGCCGAGACATTCGCCGGGGTGTTCGGATTTCTGGCGCCGCTCATGGGTCCGCTGGCGATCGGCCCCGCCGCAGCTGCCCAGGCCACGGTCGCCGGCATGGCGGGCGCCGTGGCGTCGGCCGATATCGGCATGTGGCGGGCGCCGCAGGACATGCTGACCCTCATCCATCACAACGAGCTTATCATGCCGGCTGCGGAAGCGGGCACCTTTCGCTCGATGCTGGGGGCCTCAGCGAGCGGCGGCGCGTCGGCCGGCCCCTCGGTGGCTATTCATCCAACGACCCACTTCAATGTCTCGGCGATCGATGGACCTTCGGTTGCTTCCTGGATGCGCTCGAACGGTCCCGGCATGGCCAAGGCCCTCGACGAGGCGGTGCGCCACGGCGCGGCGCTGGGCCTGAAGAGACTGCGCGGATAGGCGGCGCCCACGATGATGATTGCGCGCTTGACCCGCCTGTTTCCGACCGCCTGACGCCCGGCTCGCCCATGGCCTCGGTCAATCTTACCGGCGTCCATCTGCTGCCCTCGACTGGCGAGTTCGCCTACGACACGATCTCGGCGATCGCATTTCAGCGCGGATCGAGCGGCTT
>Ga0335075_10006162_pt1 | contig 18540 bp, 16 predicted proteins | sample Lox_Sample_24_FD_206723 | JGI IMG/M metagenome (GOLD analysis project Ga0335075, IMG submission 206723) | Soil microbial communities from Loxahatchee National Wildlife Refuge, Florida, United States - Lox_Sample_2.4 | ecosystem: Environmental > Terrestrial > Soil > Wetlands | place: USA... | reverse complement strand
GCACCCGGCGCGGCGAACTTATGTTAGTTGGCGCCCCGTACCAGGCGGCTCGGCTCATAGCGGACCCCATTTCTCGCCACGCGAACCCTTTGTTCCGGTTACCGCGTCGAGTTTCCGCTGGCAGCGGGCGCCTGAGATAGTGCCGCGAGCACAGGGGCGACGTGGACCGCCCACCAGGAAAATGTGCAGAATGCACGCCAGGTCGGCCCGTCTCGCACGAGCCGTGCGGGCGGCCAGCAAGTAGCCTGACGGCGTGGTGAGGCAGGCGACAGCGCTGGTCACCGTGGTCATGTGCCTGGTGGCGATCTCCGAAGCGAGTTACGGCGTCGCCAACGGCGGGCTCGGCGAGGCGCCGATGATCGCCGCGCTCGTTGTCCTGCCGCTGCTGTACGTGGTTCCGGCCACGAGGCCGCTCTGGCTGCGGCATCGGTACCTGCTCCTTGGCGCGCAGGCGGCGCTGACCTACCTGCCGTTCGCCTGGTTCGGCGCGAACTGGGCACCGTCGGGGTGGCTGGCTGGGCTGGTATTGCTGACGGTTCCGTCACCGGCGTCGTGGTTCGTGGCGGCGGTCCTGGCCGCGCTTGAGACGGCTGTGTGGGTAGGCGCGGGCGGACTGGTCAGCCAGCCCGCGACCGAGGCGGTATGGACCACGTTCGCCTTCGTCTTCGACGCGCTGGTCCTGTTCGCTCTGGCCCGGCTGACCGACCTGATCAGGGCAGTGCACGCGGCCAGGGACGAGCTCGCCGAGGCGGCGGTTACCGCCGAGCGAGTCGGGGCGGCCGACAGCCTGCGGACCACGATCGGCGGCCGGCTAGCCGAGGCGGCCGGCCGGTCGGCCGCGGCGCTGCAGGCGATCGCCGGGGACTCGTCGCTGGCCCGCGAGCAAATCGCGGTGACGGCGATGACCGCCCGCCAGGCACTCGCGGAGGTGCGGGAGGTGGCCACCCGGTACCGGAACGCGCCATGGCCGGAGGCGGCCCCGGCCGAGCCGGGGGAACCGCTGGCTCCCCGGCTCGCGCAGCCCGTCCTCGTGGCGGTGCTGTGCGGTCTTGCGCTCCTGTACGTGCTCTTCGTCGCGGATAACGTCCATGGGGTGCCGGGCGGCTACAGCATCCCGGTCGTTGCCTGGACTACCGCGGACGCGGTCGCGCTTGTCATCCTGCAGTTGCGTCACTCGTGGCCGTCACGCGGCGTCACCCGGCCGCGCGGCTGGCCCGTTACCCTCTTCCTGCAGGCCGTCCTCACGTATGCGCTGGTCCCATGGACCGGCTGGCACCCCCTGATCATGCTCGGGTTTCTCGCCGGATCGGTGCTGCTGCTCGTTCCCGGCGTGCCGGGCCGGGTTACGTTCGCCGCGGTGATCGCCAGCCTGCCGGTGCTGTTGGCGGTCAAGCCGGTGATCGACCTGACGACCTCAGAGCGGCTGGGTGCCATGATGTTCCTGACCGTGGACAGCGCCGCGCTCGGCCTGCTGGTCTACGGGCTGACCCGGCTGGCGCAGCTAGCCGTGCAGTTGGAGGACCTGCGCGGCGAACTGGCCCGGAAGGCCGTCGCCGGCGAGCGGCTGCGGATGGCAAGGGACACCCACGACCTCCTCGGCCTCGGCCTGTCCGCCATCGCGATGAAGGCCGACCTGATCGGCAAGCTCATCGGCCGTGACGACGCCCGGGCAGGTGAAGAGATCGCGGAGCTCGCGCGGATCTGCGCCACCGCCAGGGCCGACATTCGGCTGGTGGCCGGCGAGGCCCGCGACCTGCCGCTTGACGCGGAGCTCGCGGCCGCTCGCGACGTCCTGGCGTCGGCCGGTATCGACGTCCGCGCCAGTGTCGGCGCGGACCCGTCGCCCGAGGCGGCCGCGGTCCTCGTGCCCGTTGTCCGGGAGGCGGTCACGAACATCCTCAAGCACAGCAGTGCCAGCTATTGCGTTCTCGAGATGACCACCGACGCCAGCCTGCTGCGGCTGCTGATCAGCAACGACGGCAGCAACGACGCCGGCAGCGCGCCGCTGGCCGCGGCCGGCCGCACGGGCAGCGGGCTGCGCAACCTCGCGGCCCGCCTCGAAGCCGCGGGCGGACAGCTGGTCACCAGGCGAGAAGACGGCACGTTCAGCCTGGCCGCGTCGCTGCCGTTCGCCTAGAGCCAGCCCGCTTTCGTGGCGATCCGAACCGCGTCCATCCGGTTACGGCCGTCGAGCTTGGTCACCGCGGATGCCATGTAGTTCCGTACCGTTCCGTGGGACAGGAACAGCTCCGCGGCGATCGCTGGCAGGTCCGCCCCCGCCGCGAACCGCCGCAAGACATCGGTCTCCCGTTCCGAGAGCGGGCTTTCCTTCATCTCCAGCGCCGCCAGGGCCAGCTTCGGGTCGATGACCCGCTCCCCCGCCGCAACCTTCCGCAGCACGTCGATCAGCTGGTCCGAGGGGGCGTCCTTGACCATGAACCCCGCCACGTGCGCGTCAAGGGCCGCGCGCAGCTGCCCGGGGTGGCCAAGCACGGTCAGGATCACCACCCGGCACGCGGGCAGCAGCTCATGCAACCGCGACGCGGCGGTGATCCCGTCAAGCCCTGGCAGGTCGATGTCGAGCACCGCGAGGTCGGGACGCTCCGCCAGCGCCGCGGGCACGATGTCAGGGCCGTTCGCCACCTGGGCGACCACCTTGATGTCATCCTCCAGGTTCAGCACGGAGACCAGCGTGTCCCGCAGTATCCTCATGTCCTCCGCGACAAGGACCCGGATCATCACCCCTCCAACCGTGCCAGCTACCGCATTGTCGCCCGGTAGACGCGGTGGGCCCACACAATGTTCGCCACCGCGCCCGCGAGCGTCACCAGCGCCCAGCCCCAGTAGCCGCAGGCCAGCAGGATGCCGGTCAGGGCGAGCAGCCAGGTCGTTACCAGCACACGGATGAGTATCACCTCACGAGGATGTCTGCGGTCGAAGCCCGTTGCCATGTTCATGATGGTCTCCCTCTGTCGCAGGGGTAGGCAAGAGTGTCCGTACCCGTACCACAGAATCGAGCAAGGTCCTTGAGTGCTTCCGCTGACCGAGGGTGGACGGATCCTTACGGAATATGGGCGCGGGATAGTCACCACGCGTCCGTTCGGGATAAAGAGCTTTTGAATTTCCGAACGGACGCGTGGCGTCTCACAATGCCGGTGCATTTAAGAACGGCCTGTCGTCACAACTGCTTTCCAGTGCCTGGAACGCTCATGGCCGCGTTGTCCCTGGTTGCCTGCGTCCCGCGGGGTTTGCCGCAAGGCGAGCGCCACGACAAGCGGGAACAGGCCCTGAATTGCCGACGTCAGCCGCTCCACCATGCCCAGGTCACCGCCGCCGTCTCGTGCTGCGATCAGGAGCCAGCAAGACAACCCGGCGAAGATCACGGTCACCGTCGCGCAGCCGTAGACACCGAGGATCCACGGTTGCGCCGGCGCGCGCCTGGCGACAAGCACGGGCCAGACCGCTGTCGTGACGACGCAGCTCACCGCGAAGGCAAGATGGCGGGACGTCGGGCCTGTGGCCGGTTCCGGAGTGGCGGCGATGCCGAGGGTAGAAAGGCCGGTCAGGATCAGCAGGATGCGCGCCGGCCCGCGGACGGCAGTCAGGCCCGCGCCGGTCGCGATCTGACAGCTGCCCACCAGCAACAGGGCTGCGGTCATTACCCACCGGTCGGTTCCCGAGTGACCAGCCAGCACGCTCATCGTCTGCCGCATCGGGCTGTAAGAGGCCGGCTGAAGCGCGCCGGCAATCAGCCAGCCCGCCACTAGGACAACGGGCGCCAGCAAGGCTGTGCCTACCGCCCAGCGGGGGACTGGCCGGGCAGCCCGCAGAAGCCCGGAGCGTTCGGCTGGCAGTAGTCCAGAAGTGGCCGGAGCAGGGCCAGGGCGTACGTGATCTCGTCCTGATCGGTTGCGCGCGGGGTCTGGACGCGCAAGCTGAGTCATGGCGCCTCCACGGCCACGTCGACTCGGGCTGCCAGAAGGAGGCGCACTTCGTCCTTAAGCGGGTTGCCCGCCCCGGATCACGAGCAGACAGCGCCGTGAAGACCCGGTTTGTGGTGCCTTGCGGCCTCGCTTTGGCAACAAGCCAGCCTTGGGCACAGCACCACACGGGTCCGGGGCTATTCCCTGTTCCGGCAGTTCCTTCGTCAGCGCCCGGATGGCGGTCGCCCGTGGTGGTTGCTCCCGGTGTGGCGGCCGTCGCTGCGGTCGCGGTCCTAGGAGTGCCCGCTTGGTCCCGTCCCTCCCCGCCGCGATCACCCGGCGGGTCTGCCCGCCGGGAGCGAAGCGGGGTTTATCACCGGCGAGCAGCAGACCAGGGCTACCGGAATCGCGTGAATCGCGTTTGCCTCAAGCTGCGGCGCGAGACTCGCGGCGGGGGCAGTGGCGTGCGCCGCGGCCGCCGGGATGGGTGCGGCGATGGGTGCGGGTGCGGCGGCGCGGGGGGCGGCTTCGGGCGCGGCTGCGCCGGTGGCCCTGAGTTCTACAAGCCGCTTCCGCGATGGCAGCAGGACAATCGTGAGGATCACACCGAGGCCGAAGATTCCCGCGGATATCGCAAAGGCCACGACGTAACCGTGGGTGGCCGCCATCGCCGACGCCAGCGGCCCCGTGTGGTGCGCGGCCAGGTAGCTGGCCGTCGCCGTCAGCGCGATCGTGCTCAGCGCGGACGTCCCGATCGATCCGCCGACCTGCTGCATGGTGTTGACCAGCGCGGACGCTACGCCTGAGTCCTGGCGAGAGACGCCGGCGGTAGCCGTGTTGATCGCCGGGGCGAAGATCATGCCAAAGCCCAGGCCCATGATGAGCAGCGCGGGCAGTACGCCACCGACGTAGCTGGAGGCCACGGTGAGCTGGGTCAGGTAGGTCATCGCGCCCGCGCCGAACAGCATGCCGGTGGCGATCAGGACGCGCGGGCCGAGCCGGGGCAAGGCCACGATGCTGGAGACATTCGAGCTGAGCAGGATGCAGCCGATCATCGGCAGGAAGGCCAGCCCGCTGGTAAGCGGGCTATATCCCTTGACCGTCTGCAGGTAGTACGTGAGGAATAGGAAGACGCCGAAGATCGCGATTCCCGATAGGCCGACCGCGACGTAGGAGCCGCCGCGGGTGCGGTCTAGGATCACGCGCAGCGGCAAGAGCGGGTGGCTCGACCGCCGCTCGGCGATGACGAATCCGGCGAGCAGGATCAGGCCGAGGACCAGGGAGCCGATGGTCAGCGCGGCCGTCCAGCCGGCCGTCTCGGCATGGGAAAAGCCGAAGACGATGAGGAACAGCCCGGCGCAGGCCAGTACGGCGCCAGGCCAGTCCATCAGCGGGCGGGTGGTCGGCCGGCTGCTGCGGATGTAGGTCAAGGCGCCGACGATGGCGATCGCGGCGAACACCAGGTTGATGTAGAGGGTCCAGCGCCAGGAGAGGTACTGGGTGAGCAGCCCGCCGAGGATCAGGCCCACTCCGCCGCCGCCGGCGGCGACCGAGCCAAAGACCCCGAAGGCTCTTCCCCGCTCGCGCGGATCCTGGAAGGTGCTGACCAAGGTGCCAAGAGCGGACGGCGCGAGGATGGCGCCGAACACGCCCTGCAGCGCCCGGGCCGCCACCAGCATCTCGAACGAGACGGCGGCGCCCCCGATGGCCGAGGAGACGGCGAAGCCGGCCAGTCCCGTGATGAAGACCCGCTTACGGCTGAACATGTCACCGAGCCGGCCACCTACCAGCAGCAGGCTGCCGAAGGCGAGGGCGTAGGCCGTCACCACCCACTGCCGGTCGCCATTCGGGAACCCCAGCGAGCGCTGGGCCGAGGGTAGCGCGATGTTCACGACGGTGGAATCCAGCACCACCATCAGCTGGGCGATAGCCACCACGACCAGGACCAGCCAGCGCCGGTCGACAGAGGCTGCCGGACGTCCCTCGATAGCAGATGACATGGGATCTGTGCCCTTCGCGTGGAGCGCACTGCACGGATCGCTACCGTGGTCCAGAGCAACGATTGCCCAGTGATGCTGGTGGGGATGGCGGGGCTATGCCCTTATCTCAAGCCACGGTAGACGTACCCCGAGAACACCAAGTCCACCTGCACTGGTCACTTCCCGCTTCTCGTACCTGGGAGTCTCGGTGTGCGGTTACCGCCCGATGGCCACCGGGTTCATCCAGGTTCGCCGCCAGCAGGTTCGCGGGGGCGCGGCGGCTCTTCTTTACCTCGTACCAGAGGGGATCGGTGACGCCTTCGAGGGCCAGGATTCGCCGCAGCTCGGGCAGGCCGCCCCCAAAGCTCTTCCGTGCGTGCGCCACCACCGCGACCTCAGCCACGCCAGTCTTCCTTTCCGGGTCCGAGTCTGCGTCCGTTGGGGTGCCAGTGTTCCCGCCGGGCTCAGACCCTCCGCCAGCGGGCCTCGCACAGCCCGTAGACTCCGAAGGCCATGAGGCCGAGCGCGGCCAGGATCATCAGGAACTCGCCGAACGGCTGATCGCGCAGTGTCAGCAGCGCCTTGTCGATGCCGCCGGACTCGGATGCCTTGTGGGTGACCGCCGCGTCGATCACCAGGACGCCGGCCAGGGCGAAGACCACCCCTCGCGCGATGGTTCCCGTCACGCCCAAAACCTTGACGACGCGACGGTTCCTGGCGCTCATCTGGGCCGTGTTCAGATGCTTCATGAACTTCTTGCGGGCGCCCTCGACAACCAGGGCGATACCGCAGGCGACGATGACCAGCCCGGCGACGCCGACCAGCACCCGGCCGGGCGTGTGCTGCATGGCGGTGGCCGTGATGTCCTGCTGCCGGCCAGCCTGACTGCGATCCTTGCCGGCGATCACCGTGAATGTCAGGTAAGACAAGGCCGCATAGGTGACCGCCCGGGCCAGCGACTTGAGCCTGGGGCCGGCTCCGGGCCTGTCGCCGGTGACGCCGAACACGGCCTCGCTCAGCCGCCACAGCGCGTAGGCGGCGAAGCCGATGCCGAGCAGCCAGAGCGAGACCAGCCCGTAGGATTTGCCCGCGAGCAGTTGCAAGGCCCCTTCCTGGTCCGCCTCGCGTGAGCTGTGCCCCAGTGCGACCAGCACCGCGACCCAGCCAACCAGGATGTAGATCACACCGCGCGCGGTCAGGCCGGCACGCGCCAGGAAATGCGCCACCGGGCTATCGGAAGCCCGCCTTGCGGTGCGCCTTGCGTCCGGCGCTGATACAGAATGCATACCCGCCGTCACTACCTCGTTAGCGGGTCGGCAAACGTCAGCGGGCCACGAGCTGCAGGAAACACCGTCTGCCGGCTGGAATCCAACTTTCATGCCCCGGAATCAGGGCGCCCGTATTGCTGGAAGCGTTTCCTATTTCGATCAGGGGAATGGCGCACTGCGATTCCTGGATGACGCGCCGTGCGGACGGGCGTAACAGTAAATGCGCAGTGAATAGGCGTGAAACAGTTCAGAAAGGGCAGTAGCGGGCCCATGTCGGTTCCAGCCGCTGCCCGGCGCACTCTCGCACCGCTAGCTATCGTGACCGCGGCGGCTCTCCTTTTCACGCTCCTGCTTCTCCTGGTACGGCTGCAGTGGGCGCCGCTGGAGTCGGCCGATCACGACGCTGCGACCCGGCTGAACAGTCTGATCGCCCGGCACTCCGTGGTCGTTACCATCGTCAAGGCGGTCACCTGGCTGGGCAGCACCGGGGCCTTGAGCCCGAGGCCCACGCCGACCTTCAGCCGACCGAACCGGAGACAACCATGCGTCGTCATGACCGCGCTCGCACGTACGGCCGTATCGCCGCCGGGGTGGTGGTGATCTGGGTGCTGATCCTCGGTGCCATCACCGGCATCGGCAAGCTGATCATGAACACAGGCAACGGGAACGGCAACCTGCTCGGCGACCGTACGATCCCGCACTGGTTCGCCTCGCACCGCACGCCCATGCTGAATCACTGGAGCCTGATCGCCAGCAACCTCGGCGCAACCCAGGACATCCTTATCGTGAGCGTCGCCGCCTGCGTGGTGTTCATCGCCGTCACCCGGCACTGGCGCCCGGTGATCTTTCTCGCCGTGGTCATGTTCGGCGAGCTGGGAGCGTTCCTGATAATCGCCGACATCGTCAAGCGACCGCGCCCGGACGTCCCGCACCTGGATTCGCACCTGCCCACCTCCGCGTTCCCCTCCGGTCACATGGCCGCCACCACATGCTTGTATGCCGGCATCGCCATCCTCGTCATCGGACACGCCCGCGGCTGGTGGCGCTACCTGTTCCTGATCCCCGCTGTCGTGATGCCGGTCCTCATCGCCGTAGCCCGGCTGTACCGGGGCGAGCACCACCCCACCGACATCCTCGCCAGCGTGCTGTTCGCCGCGCTCTGGCTGACCGCGACCACGATGCTGATCAAGCCGAACGCCGGCGGCCTCGACCGCGCCGGCCGCAGGCCACTGGGCCTTCCCCACCGCAAGGCAGCCGATCGCAGCCGGGAAACCGCGCCCGTCACCCGTTAGCCGGCGGATCCCGCGGGTAGCCCTGATTTCCGGAACTCGACTGACTGGGACGGCATGAGTTGCAGCATTTCATTAGCTTGTACGGATATCTGGCCATATTGCCGCTGATGATGGCGGAGTCGGCGTGCATACCAGTACCTTCCGAGCTCACGATGCCTTTCGGCGGGGCGGTAGCGGCGGGCGCGGTGGCCGGAGTACACCTCAACCTGGCGCTGGTCATCGTGATCGGCGTGGCGTTCGCTTCGGCATCTACACGACGGCCGGCCGCGTGCCCTGGATCGGCGGCCTGGCCTGGGCCGGGTATGCGGCCAGGGCTAACTGGCAGCATGTGCAGCGCCTGGTGAACACCCCGGCTTACATCATCGCCGGGCTTATTGGCCTGCTGGTGATCGCTGGGATAGTCGCGGTCATCGTGCGGCGGCGGAAGCGGCCGTCGGCAACCCCGCCAGGGTCAGCGGCCGACCCTGTGCCTGTGGGCCGGAGCGAGCAGCAGAGGACGGACTGACATGGTCAGCGGGAACGCCTGGGAGCGGATCGAACGCCAGAAGCTGCGCGCGCGGGAGCGGCGGAGGCGCCACAACCGGCCGGGCGACCGGCCCGACCCATCGCGCCCGCCAGGCACCGACATGCTGCCGCAGATCAAGCACATCGTCGTCCTGATGATGGAGAACCACTCCTTCGACAGCTATCTCGGCACTCTCGGCCGGGGGGAGGGGTTCCCGGTCGGCGACGACGGCGCGCCCGACGCGGAGAATCCCGACTCCGCGGGCACGATGATCCGGGCCCATCACGCGGGGTCCACCGTGCAGGATGAGGGCGTGCCCTGCCAGAGCTGGAGCGCCAGCCACACCCAGTGGGCAGGCGGGAAACTGAACGGTTTCGTGACCTCGGCCGAGCAGGCCGCGCCCGAGGGTGACAAGACCGCGCCAATGGCCTACTGGACCGACCGGGACCTGCCCTTCTACCACGGACTGGCCCGCACCTTTCCGCTGGCCGACCGCTGGTTCAGCTCGTGCCTCGGACCGACGTTCCCGAACCGCCGGTTCCTGCTGGCCGGGACGGCCAACGGCCTGATGGATGACCTGCCGCTCAACCTGCTGGACCGGCCGCGGGCCGGCACGATCATGGACATGCTGACCCGGCACAAGATCTCCTGGGTCAACTACCGGCCGGCCAGCGACCAGTCCGAGTTCCGCCGCTTTCTGGAATACCGGCGTCGCCGGACCCGGCACCATCTGATCTCCCTCGGCCGCTCGCTGCGCAACCCCGGCTACGTGTTCCAGCGAGACCTCCAGTTCACGGCGGCCATTTACCCGCTCGGGATGGCCGGCTACATGGCCCATGTCCGCGGCACCGAGCAGTTCTTCGCCGATGCCGACTCCGGCAAGCTCCCCTCGTTCTGCATAGTCGATCCTGACTTCCGCAGCTTCTCGGAGGAGAGTCCGCAAGACATCCGCAGGGGGGAAAGCTTCGCCGCCGAGGTGATCAGCCGGGTCCTGCACGGCCCTGCCTGGGCGGACACGCTGCTCATCTGGACCTACGACGAACACGGCGGCTACTACGACCATGTCGCCCCGCCCGCGGCGGTACCGCCCGACGACGTTCCTGGCCGCAGCCGGGTCGCGCACCCGTCCCCGCTGCACAGCCTGCTGAAGGTGCTGTCCCCTAGCTATGTCCGGCATGCCAGGCAGCTCGTCACAGGCCCGGATGCCTACGACACCTACGGGTTCCGGGTACCCGCCGTCATCGTGTCACCCTATGCCCGGCCGGACTGCGTGGTGTCGGACGTCTTCGACCACACCTCGATACTGAAGCTTCTCGAGGAGAAGTGGAACCTGCCCGCACTGACCCGCCGGGACGCGGCAGCGACCTCACCACTCAGCGCACTCGACCTCACCGCCCCGCCGGCGTTCCTGACGCCGCCGGAGCTGCCCGCCCCGGCGCTAGCGTGGGGCACCTGGTAGCCCGCCGGATCACGTGGCCGGTGTCGCTTCGCGCTCCCGGTTCGGCCACCAGACCCGTTCGCCGATCGTGAGCAGGCTGGCGGGGACGAGTACCGTGCGGACAATCAGCGTATCGAGAAGCACGCCGAGCGCCACGGCCGTCCCGACCTCGGTGATGTCCACTTGGGGGATTTGGGTGAGCGCGGCGAAGGTGCCCGCGAGCACGATGCCCGCTGCGGTGATGACGCCGCCGGTGACGCCGAGCCCGCGCAGTGTGCCGCCGCGCAGGCCGAGCTGACGCGACTCCTCGCGAATCCGGGCGGACAGGAAGATGTTGTAGTCGACGCCGAGCGCGACGAGGAAGATGAAGATGTAGATCGGGATAATCGACTGTACTCCCGGGTACCCGAGCCCGTGCCACAGCAGGCTTGACAGCCCGAACGAGGCCGCGAAGCTGAGTGCGGTCGTCAGCACGAGCACGGCCGGCGCGACGATCGCCTGCAGCAGCAGCGCGATGATCACGAGGGTAACGACGAGTACGAGCGGGATGATGATCACGGCGTCGCGGCCGGCGGTCTGGGTCTCGTCGTACGCGATGGCCGGGTTGCCGCCGACCAGCGCGCCGGGTGCGCTGGCTGCGAGCCGTTGCCGCAGGTCCACGATTGCCGTCTTCCCCGCCGGGCCATACGGGTCGACCGAGAGGGTCACAGAGTAGCTGTCGTACCCCTGGACCGGCGCGCCGGGCGCCACGTCGGCGACGCCGGGCGTCGCGTGCACCGCGGTCGCGGCGGCGCCCGCCTGACCGGGCGGGGCGAGCAGCACGAGCGGGTCGATCGCGCCTGCCGGGAAGTGCGCGGTGAGCAGGTGCTCGCCGACCACGCTGCCAGGGTTGCCCTTGACGTTGTCGACTGGGTTGTTGTCGATGCGCAGCGACGCGAGGCCCGCGCACGCCGCGCCGAGGAGCACGACGAACACCAGCGTCGTCGCTGCCGGGCGGCGGGCGATCCGGGAGCCGATACCCGCCCAGACCCGCGACTCTTCGCGGCCTGCCGCTTCGAAGCGCGGAATACGCGGCCAGAAGGCCGCTCGCCCGGTGACGAGCAGCAGCGCGGGCAGGAACGTGGCCTGCGCGAGCAGCGCGGCGACGATGCTGACTGCCCCGACGGGGCCGAGCCCGTGCAGCGACGCGGAGTCGGCGGTCAGCAGGCAGAGCATCGCGCAGGTCACCGTGGCGCCGGAGGCGGCGAGCGTGGGCAGCGTTGCGCGCAGCGCGGCGGCCATCGCGGCCTCGGTCACGGCGTGGTGTCGCAGTTCCTCCCGGTACCGGTGCACGAGCAGCAGCGCGTAGTCGCTGGCCGCGCCGAAGACGAGGACGATGAGGATGTCCGCCGACAGGGTGGACACCGTAAGCCCGGCGTTGGCGATGCCATGCGCGGCCGCCCTCGCGACCACGATCGCGGCGATCGCGCCGAACAGCGGCAGCAGCCACAGGATTGGCGACCGGTAGACGAGCAGCAGGATGACCGCCACGATGATCAGTGCCGTGAGCAGCAGGATGGTCTGCTGGTTGCCCGCGCCGCTGCTGTCAGCGTTCAGGGCCGCCGGTCCAGTCACCGCGCTGGCCAGCCCGGCGGGTGCCCGGCTCGCCGGCCCGGCGATCGCGGCGCGAATGGCCTTGACCGCGTCCCGGTCGATGCTGCCGGTCGAGCTGGCCTGTCCGGTGACGTTGACGGTGAACGCCACTGCTCTGCCGTCGGCCGACGGCTGGAGCGGCCCTGGCGCCGCGAGGCCGGCCACGTGCCCGGCGAGGCCCGCGACAGCACCGCGCGCCGAGGTGATCGCGGCCTGGTCGGCGGCCGTCAGGCTGCCGTTGCTGCGGGCGAAGACGACGATGGCCGCGTTGGCGGCTAGCTGGGCCCCGGCCCCCGTGTGCGCTGCCGCCTCCGCGGCGGCCTCCTGGAGCAGCACGACCTTGGTGGAGGCCGCTGATGACGGCAGGTAGGCCGATGCGGTGTTGTTGGTCACGTTCGACAGGCCGCTCGACAATCCGTTGAGCAAGACGATGGCGAGCAGCCACACGATCACCACAGGCCATCGCAGCCGCCGCAGCAGCGTCGCGAACCGGTCACCCGGCGTTCGCGGCGCTCGCTTGCGCGGGTGACCGGCATGGGCAGGAGTCGTCGAGGAGGTATCCATGTCGTCGGCCACTTTCGGTCAGCTTCAGGTTGGCGCTTCTGACGCTATGCAGCCGACGGCGCCGTGCCATCGATCAGCGAGTTGATTTCCCGGACTCCACCCTTCGGTTGACAGGCGTCAGTCCCGGCCGGCCAGCCCGTTGCGGAATGCGTAGCTGATGAGCTGTGCCCGGTCCCGCAGGCCGGTCTTGCTGAGCATGTGGTGGATGTGTGTCTTCACCGTCGCCTCTGACACGTACAAGGCCGTGGCGATCTCCTCGTTAGACTCCCCCGCGACGATGTGCTCGAGAACCTCGGCCTCCCGGAGGGTGAGTCCGTCCGGAGGCGCGGTGTCCGCGGTGGTCCCGAGTGCCCCGTCGGCCTCCGCGACCGCGAATCGGTCCCCGCTGTTCAGCGCGTCGAGCAGCCGCCGCTGCACTGCCGGATCGAGCTGCGCGTGCCCGGCCGCCACGTCCGTGATGGCGCGCAGGATCTCGTCGGTGCCGGCGTCCTTTGTCAGAAAGCCGCGGGCGCCCGCCTGCAGCGCGGCGAACACCCAGGCGTCGTCGGAGTACGTGGTCAGCACGACGACCGCGGTGCCGGCGCGCAGCCGGCGCAGCCGCTGCGTCGCCTCGACCCCGTTGCAGCGCGGCATGTTCAGGTCCATCAAGACGACGTCCGGCCGCAGTTCGAGGGCCTGGCGGACCGCGTCATCGCCGTCGGCCGCCGCGCCGATGACGGTGATCCCCGGCAACAGGCCGAGGAGTGTTACCAGCCCTTCCCGCACGATCTTCTGATCGTCCGCGACGAGAACCTTAATATCCGAACGAGCCCGTTTCTCCGCGCCCCCGCTCACGCCGCCTGCCCCCGGCGCGAAGCCGACCCAGTCGGCAGCCACAGCACTACCCGGAACCCGTGCTCGGCCGGCCCGGCGGTCAGCGTGCCGCCAAGCAGCTCTGCCCGCTCGCGCATCCCGGTGAGCCCGTACCCACCGGAGGTCAGCCCGCTGGGGCCGGGCGGCACCGCGCCCGCCGCGGGAGTGTCCTCGACCGTGAGCTGCACGGCGTTGACGTCGTAGCCGAGACACAGCTTCGCGTGTCCGCCGTGACCGGCGTACTTGGCGGTGTTGATCAGCGCCTCCTGCGCGGTCCGGTAGAGGGCGAGCCCGACCTCCGGCGATAGCGGCCGCTGATCGCCGGCGATAGCGAGCTCGGCGTGGATGCCGGTCGCCTCTGACGTCTCCCGCACGAGCCGGTCGAGCAGGGCGGGGCCAGGGAGTTCGCCGCCGCGCAGCGCGGAGATGGCCCGGCGCGTGTCGGCGAGTCCCTCCCGTGCGATCCGCTGGGCACGGGTCACCTGGTCGAGAATCCTGGCCATGCTCTCCGGGTCATCGCCGCGTCGCCCCAGCAGCTCCGCGGTGTCAAGCGCGAGGATCAGGCCGGACAGCGAATGGGCGAGGATGTCGTGGATCTCGCGGGCCAGCCGGGTCCGCTCGGCGAGCGCCGCGGCCTCGGCCTGGGCGGCCTGTGAGGCACGCAACTGGGCAAGCAGGTCCTCGGCACGGGCCTGGGCGGCGCTCGCCCGGGCGTGCGAGACGCGCACGGACCGGATGAAGGCTCCCACCGTGAACAGGAACGCGGCGCCTACGTCGTTGCTGACCAGGCTGGTCAGCGACAGCTTGCCGGCCAGCAGGAACGACAGGTTGGCCGCCAGGAAGACGGTCAGCCCTGACGGGATCGCCATCAGTGGCGGCAGCTCCATCCCGAGGCCGATCAACGCGATGAAGATGACGAGGTAGCCGGTTCCCGACGGCAGCAGCCCGGTGAGCACCGCGCCCGCCAGGCCGATAGCCGTCAGCCCGGCCATGCTGTGGAGCACCGTCCGATTTCTGGCCAGGACAGTCCAGCCAACCCCGCCCACCGTCACGAGCAGCGCGACCGCGGCGGCGACGATGGCCGGCGGTGCCTGGCCGGTCATCTCGTGGATTGTCACGGCGACGAGCACGGCGAGGACGACGGCGCAGGCCGGCAGCGTGATCCTCCGCAGAGCGGGCGAATGCTCCACGCGCACAGGGGGGTGACCCCGCGCGCCCCCGGGTACCGTCATCTTCCGGGCCATGCGATCAGCGTAGATCAGCCATGCGGTATCCGGCGGGAGCGGGCAATGAGCATCCATCGCTGGACCGTGAGCGAGACGGCAAAGAAAAGCAGCATCGTGGCGTCGCCGATATCGGCCTTTCCGGTGCCGTGCGCGATGAACGCGTCGTAGCCCAGGTGAGCGCCGATGGACACGATCCAGAGGATGACAGTGAGCCAGGTGCCCTTGCGCCAGACTTGTCCGTCCTGCCGCCATAGCCGGACCGTCGGCGCCCGCAGTGCGCCCGTCGCGGCGGCAAGGATAAGACTCCCCGCAGCGGCCGCTATGATCATTCGCCCGTCCGGGATGGTGGCAAACGAGCGGTGGCCTTTCAGGAATGAGGCAAGCTGCTGGCCGCCGCCAAGCACGAACGCGCCGAATTCAAACAAACCGACAATCCCGAGGATAACGGGTACCTTGTAGCTTTCCTTAAGCTGCCTGGTCCTCACCTGCCTGGCGAGCAGCCAGAGCAGGGCGGCCACATCGATCACAATGCTCATAGCGGCTCCTCGCCAGATGACACCCTGACTTAAATGCTATGTACGCTCGTCAGGCAAGCCATCGGCCGCCGCGTTGATTCCAGGCCGCGGCATCAACCCTGCGATGGATACTGTCGCCTCAACCCTGGGATTGATCTGGCTGCGATCTTATTGCCCTCTGCAGGGTTCAGACGCGGTATTTGCCCCGCACGGACAAGGAATGATGACTGGTCATGGGAACCACGGTCCGTTCGGGAAAAAGAATTTAATTAGTCCGAACGGACCGCGGTGTTACGCCCCGAAGCAGCGCGAGAGAGGTTGGCTGACCACCCGGCTGGCCCGGAGGTCCGGGCGGGGCCGATAATGGTGGTTCACTCTCTGCCTTTAACCTCCGTGCCCGTCAACCCGGCCAAGGGTGAATTACCGGGTATTTGGTCGCCTACTTTACGTTGTGCTGCCCGTCGGCCGCGCCTGGCACGAGCAGTTGCTCGGCCGAGCACCACCAGCTTGTCCGCCCGTCGACTGCGGCAGTGCGCATCGGCGCGTGATCGCGCGGGCAGGTGCCTCCCGGACGCCGGTACGGAATGATCGTCAGGGTATGCACCCCCCCGTCGCGGAGGGCAGCCCTGATCGTGTCACGGGTGGCCCTCAACAGCCGACCCTGCTCGCCCGCAGTCAGGCTGCTTACCGCCCGCGCGGGGTGTATCCGGGCGCGCCACAGGATTTCGTCGGCTAGCAAGTTGCCGATGCCGGCTATCCGCCGCTGGTCCATGATCCGTGCCTTGACCGGCGCTGAGCTGCCTGCCGCAAGCACGGCCCGGAACTGCGCCGGCGTGATCAGCTGTGCGTCGGGCCCCAGCTGCTCGACGGGCGGGTTGAGCCTGACGCGGCCCAGGCGCCGCGGGTCGACCAGCATGAGGCGGCCGCCGTCCGCGAAGGTCAGGGTAAAGCGGGCCCAGCGGTAGTCGCCCGGCTGGCGGCGGCCTTCCCAGTAGTCGCCGCCGTCGACTTCGGTCCCGTTCGCGTCGGCGATCACGATCTTGCCCGACATGCCGAGGTGAATGCCGAGCGTGATGTCCCCTGACGAAGGGTCGGTCTGGCACCACATGCTCTTTCCTCGTCGCATCGCGGCGATGAGCACGCCGCCCAGTAGCGCATGGCGGATTTCCCCTGGCGCATGAGGGCGGCATACGTAGGAGTCGGAGTCGTCGACGTCAACGATGCGCCGTCGCAGCCCCTTGCGCTCGATGACCGCCCGCGCTGACTCCACCTCCGGAAGTTCCGGCATGTCACTTCTCCCGTCGCCAGATACCCGGGCCCCGGTATGCGGGCGCCGAGTGACGAAGGTACTCGACAGGAGCGTGGCCGGACGCGGTCAGATCCAGCGGGTCAGTGTCACCGTTCCCGCAGTGCGATCACGGCGAATTGTTACAGCAAGCCCGGCTATATGGCGCGGGGGTTTGCGGTGCTGCCAGGCCCACGTGCAGTATGGCGTCGCCGGCACTGTCGGCGCCTCGACCCACGCCCGCGCGAGGAGTCCGGTGCCGTCCGCAGCGGTGCCGGCGAAGTCGCAGGTGACGGACTTGGCGAGGGCCTGGAAGGTCACCGGCGGGGATGCCTGCCAGGTCGCGCCCTGATCAGCGGAGGTCTCCACACGCGAGCGTCGAGTTGGACGCGTCGGCGCAGGCCCTGGCGAGGTAACCGGGACCGTCGCAGACGGCGCCGGTGTTGGCGGAGAACGTGTAGGGCTCGGTGCTCGCGGGCAGCGTCACCGGCGTGTCCGACGTCGAGGTCTGGCCGCCGTCGGTCGACGTCTCGACCATCGCCGGGCACGGGTAAGGCGAGCCCAGCTGGAACGCGCTGGCGAAGATGCAGGCCGGGTCGCCGGCGGACACCTGCGACGTCCAGAGCCCGGCCATGCACGCGCTGGAGCTCGTGCCGGCGCCGGGGACCTGCGTCCAGCCATCTGTGGCGGGACCAGGACGGGGGAGCGTGGGGCGGCCGGGCTGGGGATGCGAGGTGCCGGGAAGCCCGCGCGAGTGCAGGCCGGCGGCACGCAGGACCGGGGCCAGGGACAACCACCGGTTCGGCCGGATCCAGCCCCGGGTCGGGGTGCAGCCCCGGGTGGAGGTGCAGCCCCTGGTGGAGGTGCAGCCGCGGTCGGGGCTGGACGGGCGCGGCGGCGCTGGCGTCATCACCATGCGCCTAGGAAAAACCATCGCGGCTAGCTCTACCAGTCTCATCCAGTGACGGCCCGCCCAGTGCCGCCAGCGCGGTTCGCTCTGGCCGTCAGTCCGCGCAGGAGGCCCGCCGCCCGGGCGATGAGGGTGTCAGGGGTCCGGGAGGTCCTGGATGAGGCGGATGAGGTCGTCGCGGTCGTAGCCGTTGCGGCGGGCCTGTGCGAGCAGGTCGCGGGCGGCGGCCACCAGAGCGGCAGCCTGGGGAGCGGCGGTGACGGTGATGCCGCGGCCGCGGCGGAATTCCACCACGCCCTCCTCGCGCAGCAGCCGTAGCGCGCGCAGCACGGTGTTGCGGTTGACGCCGAGGACGGCGGCCAGGTCGCGGGCGGGGGGCAGCCGTTCGCCGGGGGCGGCCTGGCCCTCGGCGATGGCGCGGCGGATCTGCGCGGCGGCCTGCTCGTGCAGCGCGGTGGGGTCAGTGGGATCCAACGGCCGGATCGGGCTGCTGGTGCTAGTCATGATGGCACCAGGTTACCTACGTGACCGCCTGCCCGCCATCACTGGCAGGGCCCCGGGCGCCGGGGACAAAACGATCGAGACGCTGACCGCCGCCACGGCGGCCGACGGCACCTTCGCTGACAGATGCCCTCCCCGTCCACGGCACCTATACCTACACCGCCAGTTACGCGGGATGCGGCAAACGCGCCCGCTACGCCCGCCGCGGTCACGATAACCGGCGGACCTGGCCGATAGCAACAAGCTCTACGCCTACAGCCTCGGGGAATGAGGCGGGCATTGTGAGACGCCACGCGTCCGTTCGGAAATTCAAAAGCTCTTTTATCCCGAACGGACGCGTGGTGACTATCCCGCGACCATGTCCCAGAAACGACTTAGAACACCGGCGGTGGCCGCCGTGCTTTCCACGGCCCCGGTCGACCGCCGGCGGCGGCGAGGCTGTCCATCGCCTCTACGACACTCACGAGTTCCCCCAGCCGTCCCTGATCATCTGGATGGATTCGCCCCTCGGTTGGGAGGCCGGCTCTGGGCCAAGCTAGTGCGGTGGCCACAAACGTTCACCGAGTTGGCTGACACGTGGCGGTGATGCTCTCACACTCGACCTTGTAATGGCAGGTCGAGTGCTGGGAGGGGAGATGGCTGAGCCGGTG
>Ga0335075_10006161_pt1 | contig 18542 bp, 16 predicted proteins | sample Lox_Sample_24_FD_206723 | JGI IMG/M metagenome (GOLD analysis project Ga0335075, IMG submission 206723) | Soil microbial communities from Loxahatchee National Wildlife Refuge, Florida, United States - Lox_Sample_2.4 | ecosystem: Environmental > Terrestrial > Soil > Wetlands | place: USA... | reverse complement strand
TCGCGCTGGGCGTGCTGTTCGCGGTGATCGAGACGCGCAGCACCCATCCGCTCGTCCCGTTCGGGATCTTCCGGTCGGCACCGCTGCGCCGGGCGCAGATCGGGGCGATCACGCTGTTCGGCAGCTATGTGTCGTTCCAGTTCCTGCTGACTCAGTACCTGCAGTCGCTCGCGCACTGGTCGGCGATCTCTACCGCGCTCGCGTTCCTTCCGGCTGGCGTAATCGTGCTAGTTCTGTCAGTGCGCGTCGCCGGACTGCTCAACCGGTTCGGGCCGGGGACACTGGTCGTCGCGGCCTTCGCCGCGCTCGTGGCCGGCTACGCCGTGTTCCTGAGGGCAGGCGTGACGCCGGACTACCCCGGGGTGATGCTGCCGTCGGTGATCCTGCTGGGCGTGGCGTTCGGATTCGGCTTCTCCGCGCTGACCGTCTCCGCGACCGCCGGGGTGCGGAACGAGCAGCAGGGACTGGCTGCGAGCCTGTTCCAGACCTCGTTCCAGGTCGGCGGCGCGATGGTGCTCGCGGTCGTCACGGCGGTCGTCGACGCGGCCGGAGCGAACACGCTCACCTCCCCCGCTGCGGCCCTGTCGGCGTACCGGCCCGCCCTCTACCTGATCACTGGCGTCGCGGCGCTCGGCCTGCTGGCCGCGCTGCCGGGCCTGCGGCTCCGGGTGCCCACCGAAGTGATCGAGTTTCCCGCCGCGGAAACACCCGTGGCGTCCCCGGAGCCGGCGGCTGTCAGGGCCATCGGCCGGTAACGCCGAGGAGGCCGGCGGTCTAGGAACCGTGCCGCCGGCCTCAGGCAGGCCCCGTCGCGCCTCGCAGCCTGTCCGGCTCGCCTCGCCTCTCCCGTGAACAGCGTGATGTGGCTCGTCAGGCCGCGGACAAGCTGAGTTATAGTTTGGGCAATTCTTGGCCGGAGGGGCGCAGTGGCAGCTTCTGCACGTGGTCAGCCGACGCGGCCGTTGATGGTGGACGTCGCCAGGCGGGCCGGGGTTTCCCACCAGACCGTCTCCCGTGTGCTCAACAATCACCCGAATGTCAGGCCCCAGACCCGCGCTGGCGTGCTCGCCGCGATCCGGGATCTCGGGTACCGGCCAAACGCCGCGGCGCGAACGCTGGTCACCGGCCGGACGAACGCACTCGGAGTGATCAGCTTCGATACCACGCTGTACGGACCGGCGTCGATGCTGTACGGCATCGAGCGAGCCGCGCGACCGAGCCACTCGGTTGCCATCGCGAGCCTTCAAGCATTCGATCGCCGATCGCTGCTGGACGCCGTCGAGCGGCTTCTCGACCAGGGGGTCGAGGGAATCATCGTTATCGCCCCGGTGATGACCGCGGTAGTGGCGCTCAGCGGGCTCGCTCCGGAGATTCCGCTGGTGGCCGTCGGCTGCCTGGCCGACGTTCCGCTGTCCTCGGTGGCCATCGACAACAGGGCCGGAGCCGCTCAGGCGACTCAGCACCTGCTCGACCTTGGCCACGAGACTGTGTATCACCTGGCTGGGCCGGAGACGTGGCTGGATGCGCAGCAGCGGATCGCGGGCTGGCGGGATGCGCTGCGTGCAGCTCAGGCAGCGGAGCCGGAGCTGCTGCGCGGCGACTGGTCGGCGCGGTCCGGTTATGAGCTGGGCCACCGGCTGTCCCGGATGCCGGACGTCACTGCGGTGCTGTGTGGTAATGACTCCATGGCGCTTGGGCTGCTCCGCGCATTCGCCGAGAGCGGCCGGAAGATACCCGACGACATCAGTGTCGTCGGGTTCGACGACATAGCCGAGGCGCCCTACTTCCTGCCGCCGCTCACCACGGTGAGACAGAACTTCGGCGAGCTCGGGCGGAGGGCATTGCATCTGTTGATGGAGCACATTGCCGGCGGGCAGCTACAAGGCTCGCCGCTCCCGATCTCCCCGGACCTCGTCGTACGGGCCAGCACGGCCCCGCGCCGAGCGGTCACTCGGGCTGGCCGCGAAGCTTCGTCGCGCGCGTAGCACGGCGACCGGGAAGACAGCTGTCAAGAACTATCCGTCAAGCCCGACGTTGAGTCAGAATACGGATGTGAGCGTTAACATTCGTGACTCCGATAACTGCGTCGTCGGCGTCGACTTCGGCACCTTATCCGGGCGGGCCCTGGTGGTGCGCGTACGCGACGGGGCCGAACTGGGGACAGCCGTGCACGAATACAGGCACGGAGTCATGGACGCGCTGCTGGCCAGTTCCGGCGAGCCACTGCCAGCCGACTGGGCGCTCCAGGATCCCGAAGACTACCGCGATGTGCTGCGGCACGCCGTGCCCGCCGCGGTGGCCGCGGCCGGTGTCGATCCCGAGCGCATCGTCGGCATCGGCACGGACTTCACGGCCTGCACCGTTCTCCCGGCCCGTGCCGATGGTACGCCGCTCTGTCAGCTCCCCGAGCTGGTGAAGCGTCCGCACGCGTATCCGAAGCTGTGGAAGCATCACGCCAGTCAGCCGCAGGCCGACCGGATCAGCGAGCTGGCCCATGCCCGCGGCGAACCATGGATAGCGCGCTACGGCGGGAAGATCTCAGCCGAGTGGGAGTTTGCCAAGGCCCTGCAGCTTCTGGAGGAAGACCCGGATACCTACCACCGCGCCGACCGGTGGATCGAAGCTGCGGACTGGATTGTCTGGCAGCTGACCGGCCGCGAGACGAGGAACGCCTGCACTGCAGGCTACAAGGGCATCTTCCAGGGCGGCCGCTACCCTACGCGGGACTTTCTGCGGGCACTCAATCCGGCTTTCGCGGACTTCGCCGCCACCAAGCTCGGCCGGTTCGTTTCCCCGCTCGGCGGGCGGGCTGGCTCGCTCACGGCGCAGGCAGCCGGCTGGACCGGGCTGCCCGCCGGTATCGCGGTCGCCGTGGGCAACGTTGACGCGCACGTGACGGCACCCGCGGCGAACGCCATCGCGCCCGGCCAAATGGTCGCGATCATGGGAACCTCAACCTGCCATGTCATGAACGGCGCCGTGCTCACTGAGGTCCCGGGCATGTGCGGTGTCGTCGACGGCGGCATCGTGGCAGGCTCCTACGGCTACGAAGCGGGTCAGAGCGGCGTCGGCGACATCTTCACCTGGTTCACTGACCATGCCGTGCCGCCGTGCTATCACGACGAGGCGCGCCGACGCGGCGTCACAATTCACGACTTGCTGTCCGCGGAGGCGGCGGGCCAGCGTGCAGGCGCACACGGGCTGCTCGCACTGGACTGGCTCAGCGGGAACCGCAGCGTACTCGTCGACCATCACCTATCCGGCACGATCATCGGACTCACGCTCGCGACCCGGCCGCCGGACATCTATCGTGCCCTGCTCGAGGCCACGGCATTCGGAACTCGCGTCATCATCGAGGCGTTCGAGTCGGCCGGCCTGCCCGTCACCGAGCTCGTGATCGCCGGCGGTCTGCTGCGCAACTCGCTGCTGATGCAGATCTATGCCGACGTCACGCGCCGGTCGCTGAGCTTTGCCGGCTCCGAGCAGGGGCCAGCGCTCGGGTCGGCCCTGCACGCTGCGGTGGCCGCTGGTGCCTATCCGGACGTACCGGCCGCCGCGTCGGGCATGGGTAGCAAGCGCGACGCCGCGGCCGTCCCGGACCCCGCGAGCGCGAGTACTTACGACCAGCTCTATGCGGACTACGTGCTACTCCACGACTACTTCGGCCGCGGTGCCAACGAGGTCATGCACCGGCTCCGGGCCCTTCGTGATCGGGCACAGCGTGACCTCGCGCACCGGTCCGGCCAGCCGGTCGCCGCGTCTGTCCCACCGCGCGAGGGAGCCCCGGCATGGCAATCGACCAGCTAACCGATTCCGCAGTCGGCCAGCTCCGCCGCACCGTCGCGGCGCTGCACGACGTGCTCGTCCGGAATGGACTAGTGACCTGGACCTCGGGCAACATCTCTGGCCGTGTGCCGGGCGCCGACCTGATGGTGATCAAGCCAAGCGGCGTCGCCTACGCCGAGCTGACACCGGAGTCCATGGTGCTCTGCGATCTGGCAGGCACCCAACTCACCGGCGTCTTCACCCCGTCCAGCGACACCGCGTCCCACGCCTACATCTACCGGCACATGCCGCACGTTGGCGGCGTCGTCCATACCCACTCGCGGTACGCGACCGCCTGGGCCGCCAGGGGCGAGCCGGTGCCGTGCGCGATCACAGCCATGGCAGACGAGTTCGGCGGCGAGATCCCGGTCGCCCCCTTCGCGCCGATCGGCGGCCAGGAGATCGGCCGTGCTGTCGTGACCACCCTGACCGGGAAACGGTCGCCGGCCGTGCTGCTGCGCAGCCATGGCGTCTTCACGATCGGCGCCACCCCCGCGGAGGCCGTGAAGGCGGCAGTCATGTGCGAGGACGTGGCGTGCACCGTTCACCTTGCCAGGAGCCTCGGCGAGGTCACCTCGCTTCCGCAGGACATGATCGACGCTCTCTACCGCAGGTACCAGACCGAATACGGCCAGCGCTGAAACGTCTGGTCGGCGACGGCGACTGCACGCCCCATGGCTGGAAGGAGACAGTAATGACTGACCGCAGGCCGCGCATCGGCATCCTCGGCATCATGCAGGACCTGTATGACGAGATGATCCCCGGCATCGCAGTCCGGCAGGAAAGCTACGCCGCCGAACTTGCCGCGAGGCTGAGCAGCGTCGGCGACTTCATCCCTAGCAAGGCCGTCAAGTTCCGCGAAGACGCCGAACGGGCGATGCGCGAGTTCGAGCAGTCCGACCTCGACGGCGTCCTCGTCGTGATGCTGACTTATGGTCCGGCGATGCGGGTGGCGCGCCTGCTGGCGGAGTCGAGGCTGCCGATCTGCCTGGCGAACATCCAGCCGGAGCCCGCTGTGACCGCCGCCTGGGACATGGCGGACATGACCTATAACCAGGGCGTGCACGGTGCGCAGGACACTGCGAACGCGATGGTCCGGGCCGGCCGCAAGTTCTGCGTACTGACCGACGATTGGAAAGCCGATTCGTTCCGCGCCGATGTCGGCAGGTGGGCGCGGGCGGCCGCCGCGGTCACGCGGTGGCGATCGCTCAAGGTGGCGATCTTCGGCTACGCGATGAACGACATGGGCGACATCCGGGTCGACGAGAGCGCACTCATCAGGTCACTCGGCCCGGAGATCCTGGCGCTGGCGCCTGGTGACCTGTACCGGGGCATGCTGGCAGTCTCCGACCAGGCGATCGCCGAGGTCATCTCGGATGAGGACGCGCGGTTCGAGATCGACCCGCGGCTGTCGGCGGAAGAGCGCCACGATCATGCAAGGATGCAGGTCGCTATCGAGCAGATCCTGCGCAAGCACGGCTTCGGCGCGTACTCTGCGCACTTTGACGCGATCGGTGAGGACGGCCGGTTCAGAAGCCTGCCGCTCGCGGCCGCCTCGACGTTGATGGCAAAAGGTTACGGGTACGGTGCTGAGGGCGACGTGCTGGCGGCTTGCCTTGTCTCGGCCGGCCACGAGCTGATCGGTGACGCGCACTTCACCGAGATGTACGCGATGGACTTCCCGTCCGACTCGGTGCTAATGAGCCACATGGGCGAGGGCAACTGGAAGATCGCCCGGTCTGACCGGCCAGTCCGGCTGATCAAGCGTCCGCTCGGGATTGGCCGGCTGGCCGACCCGCCGACGTTCTTGTTCCAGTACCAGCCGGGCCCGGCGACACTGGCCAGCCTGGTCTCCCTGGGCGGTGAGCGCTTCAGGCTAGTAGTCGCCGAAGGCGAGAACCTGGACAGTCCGCCGCTTCCGGCGCTGGAGATGCCATACGGGCAGTTCAGACCGTCGTCAGGACTGCGCGCATGCCTGAACGGCTGGCTCGCGGCGGGCGGGACGCACCATGAGGTGATGAACCTTGGTCACCATGCGGCAGACTGGCGGGTCTTCTCCCAGCTGGCCGGAATCGAGCACGTGCAGGTCTGAGGACGGCGGGCAGGAACCCCGAAACAGGCGGGAACGCTGTCAGGCGGAACGCTGTCGTTCCTCCAGTGCGCGGCGGTACTCGGCGACGACTATGTCGTTGAGCTCCTGGACCGAGGTGTCCTGGCTGAGCTTGTCCAGCGTGATCTCGCCGTGCTGCAGCAGGTTGACCCGATCGCAGATCTCCAGCACCTGGCCGTAGTTGTGCGCGATGATGATGATCGAGACGTCGCCCCGCCGTTTCAGGTCCTTGATCAGGTCGAGGATCATCGCCACCTCTTTCGCGCCCATGGCCGCCAGTGGCTCGTCCAGCAGCAGCACTTTGGCGTTGCCGAACACCGCACGCGCGACTGCGATCGCCTGCCTCTGGCCGCCGGAGAGACTGGCGACAGGCACGTTGACCGAGGGTATGTGTACCCCCATCTCGTCCAGGTGGTCCCTGGCGATGCGACGCATCAACCGGTTGCTGAGCAGCGGCCCGCGTACCTCTTCCCGGTTGAGGAACATGTTGTGATACACGCTCAGTTCGTTGACCAAGGCGAGGTCCTGGTAGACCACGTCGATGCCGAGCGAGCGCGCGTGCATCACGGATTTGAGCGTGACCTCCTCGCCGTTGAGCAAGATCCGCCCGCTATCGGGCTGCTGGAACCCGCAGAAGATCTTCAGCAGCGTGGACTTGCCCGCGCCGTTATCACCGATCAGGCCGAGGACCTCGCCGCGGTTGAGCCGCACGGTGACGTCGACCAGCGCCGTCACCGCGCCGAAGCGCTTGCTGATGTGCTCGGCGTGCAGCACCTCGTCCGTGGCCGGGCCGGCGCCACCGGTCGCCTGCGGGAACTGATGCTGGGCGGTCATAACGTCCTTCCGGCTTGGCGCAGCCGCGCGAGTTGTACGTTCGCGATCATGGCGACAAGGATCGCGCCGCCGAAGATGATCGGCAGCGGGTTCGCGCTGATCCCGATGATGTCGAACCCGTCGGTGAGGGTGGCCAGCACGACCGCGCCGAGGAACGCGCCCAGGATCGTGCCCGAGCCGCCCAGCATCGCCGTCCCGCCGATGACAGCAGCAATCACGGCGTAGAACATGGGCTGGTAGCCGCCGGCACTCGGGTCGACGTTGTTGGTGTAGAACGCGGTCTGCAGGCCGACCAGCGCTCCCATGAACCCGGTGATCATGAAGTTGCCGTACTTGATCCGGCCAACGTTGATGCCGGCTTCCCTGGCGCCGAGCAGGTTGCCGCCAGCCGCGACGGTGTAGAGGCCCCACCGGGTGCGGGTCAGCACGATGTGGAAGATCAGGACCAGCACCACCGCCCAGATAAACGGCATCCATTGCCAGGGGTTGCTCGGGATGCCGAGCACCTTGCCGGCGCTCACGGAGCTCGGCGGGATCTCCTGCGGCTCGGCGCTGGAGACGGTCAGGGCTAGGCCCCACAGCATGAATCCGGTGCCGATCGTGGCGATGAAAGAGGGGACGCGCAGCGTGACCGTCAAGAACCCGTTCACCCAGCCTGCCAGCACGCCGGATAGCAGCCCGAGTAGCACCGCCAGCGCCGCGGGCACGTGGTAGTCAGTGACCGCGTACAACATGACGAACGGCGCGAACGTGTAGATGAACCCTACCGACAGGTCGATCTCGCCGCAGATCAGCAGCAGCACCTCTCCGATCGCGATGATCGCGATCGGAGCCATGAGCTCCGACAGCAAGTCGACGGCGTTCACCTGGCTGACAAACGAGGATGCGTCGCTCAGCCCGAAGTAGAGCAGCAGCGCCACGGTCACGACCAGCACTGTGGCCTCGCGCTGCCGGGCGAACACGCCGAAACCACTCGCGAGGAGCTGCCGGGCACCGTTGCCCCGGCCGTTTCCGCCGCCCGGGCCCGTGCCGCCGACTACGTTGCCAACTGACTCGACTGTGTCGCTCACGTCACCTCCTGGACATCGCGCCTGCCCAAGTGCGTGAACCGGCCGATTCACGCACTCAGTGATGTTGCAAACACCTAAACCGGGGACGGGCGACCGGCCTGTCTCCCAGGCACGGTCACCCGCCGCCGAGTTGTTCCATTCAAACGCAGAACCCGGAGCCTCCGTTAGGTACTCGTGGTCGCCATCGGGTTGGAGATCGCACCCGCCGGCCGCGGCAGGTACTTCTCAGCGGTGGTCGAGCCCTGGTACCTGCTGGACAGGTTGTACTCGTCCAGGTTGTCCTTCGTAATGAAGGACAGGCCGGTGTCAGAGTCCGACGGTGGGAGCGTTCCGCCGGAGATGTTGTACAGGTACAGGTACAGGGTCGGCAGGAACCCCTGCAGGTACGGGTCCTGGTAGATGGTGAAGCCGGTTTTGCCGGCCTTGATGTTGGTCAGCGTCTGCGGGACCGTGTCGAAGCCGCCATTGGGGAGACTCGACATGCCGGTCTCGGCGAGCGCCTGGGCGAGGAACGAGGTCGAGGTCGAGTCCACGGCGAACGCGCCCTTGACGGTCTTATGCGCGAGAAGGTAGGCCTTCTCGTTCGCGAGGATCGTGGCCGGCACCGTGGTGGTCGGGATCTCGGCCACCGAGTAGCCCAGCGGCTTGAGCACCGAGGCGGCGCCGTCGTAGCGGGGCTGAATGTTTCCCTGCCCGGGCGTCTCGATAAAGATGACCACCGGGCCGGGGGTGGGGATCAGCGACCTGATGCGCACGCCGAGCTGCTGGCCGGAGGTGAACAGTGCCTGGCCGACGTAGCACAGCCGGTTGCAGCCGATGTCGGGGACGCCAGAGGAGCTGACCAGCCCGTCGGCGTTGTAGCTGATCACCGGGATGCCGGCGTTCATCGCGTCCGCCACCGGCGTGGTGAACGAGGTGGAGTTGATGAGCGTGGTGGCAATGCCGGCCGCCTTGGCTGAGATCGCCGTGTTGATCTCCGAGACCATCTGGGAAGCAATGGAATTTGTCGATCCTCCCCACTTTGGCACGGGCAGGCCGAGCAGCGCGGCCGCATCCTGGAACCCGTACTGGGTGGGGACAAAGAAGCTGTTCGTGGTGACGTGGTTGACGAACCAGAACTGCCAAGCGGGGGTCTTGGGGAAGTTGCCGGCGACGCCGCCCTTGCTCGAAGCGCCCGCCTTCGACGAGCCACAGGCAGACAGCAGCGCTCCTGCCGCCGCCGTGGCGCTGACTAAGCCGGCACCTGACAGGAGCTTGCGCCGCGTCGGGCCGTCCTTCATGTTCAGTGTCTCGATCGCCTCATCGACCTTAGGGTCGACCTCTCGCATCGCGGACCTCCAGCTAATTCGTTGAGGCAGGAGTTGTCTGGTGAGATCGTCTGGCTGGCATGTCGAAGTGGAATGAGCGGGCCGGCGCGATTCGGACCTCTGCCCAGCAGGCAGTGCCGTCGGGGCAGGACCGGCCGCTCGCGTCGCATGTGCCGTCGGTCCCGCGCGCCATGGTGACCTGCTTCCTGCTCGTTCCCGATCCCGGCCTGAACTGCGTTAACCTCCGCCGGAGGCGACCGATGTCCAGGCAATGTTAGCGCTCACATCCCGCCAACAATAAAGCCTTGTGTCTCCATAAGCTAGAGCTAAGATTCATGATCCTCAATAAAGTACTAATTGCTTTCGTTGCATAGGTGAACGTCGGCTACGCGCCCGCGCATCCGAAACTTTCGGCCCCTCTCGTGGAGCGGGAATCCTCTTGTCCGCAGGTCCCGCAGAGCCGGCTCGCGCGCAGGGCTGTCGGCGGTCCGACTCATGCGCCCTGGCTACCGGCCACGCAAGCCGGTACCGGCGCGATTGGGAGTTTACTTAACTGATTAAACTGTTCACCTGAGTAGTTACCTTCGGACACAGGAGATGCCATGACGGCGCGCAGTCGTACGCCGGCGTGGCGGGCACAGGTCGTGGCGCGGATAGCGGAGCTGCGCCCGGTAGTGCTGGCGCTGATGCGCGAGTCAGTGCCTGACGAACTGCAAGGGTTCGGGCAGGCGACCGGTCGCCAGCTACAGGCACTGGCCCGCCTGCCCTTGGATGGCATGACCATGGGGGAACTGGCCGCCTTCCTCAAGGTCACCGGCGCAGCCGCCAGCGTGCTGGCCGAGCGGCTCGTGGCCCAGGGCCTGGCGGTTCGGCACCCTGTTCCCGGCGACCGGCGAGTGGTCCGGCTGGCGCCGACCTCGGAGGGAATAGCGATGGCCGAGCGATACCGGGACAACCAGCGCCGCGCGGTGGCAATGCTGCTTGACCGGCTCAGCGATGCCCAGGTTGCCGGCTGGCTGGACATCATGGAGGCCCTAGCCGCTGACCAGGAGCTAGCGCCACCAGCGCCAGTGCCAGCAGAGCCAGTGGCGGAGGCAGCAGGGACGGCCCGGTGACCCGCTCCCGCTACGAGCAGGCAGGCGCGCCCACTCAGGAAACGGAGGCTGACCGGTACCGGGGTCGATGGTCGGTACTGTCGAACACCACGCTCGGCGTGCTGATGGCCACCATCGACGCGTCGATCGTGCTGATCTCACTGCCCGACATCTTCCGCGGTATCCGGCTGAACCCGCTCACCCCGGGCAACACTAGCTACTTCCTGTGGATGCTCATGGGGTACATGCTGGTCACCGCGGTGCTGGTGGTCAGCTTCGGCCGCATGGGAGACATGTTCGGCAGGGTCCGCATGTACAACATGGGCTACGTGATCTTCACCGTCTTCTCGATCCTGCTGTCGGTTACCTGGATGCACGGGCCCGCTGGGGCGATCTACATGATCGTGATGCGCGTGTTCCAGGGTGTCGGCGGTTCGTTCATCATGGCGAACTCGGCCGCGATCATCACCGATGCCTTCCCCCGCCAGCAGCGCGGCCTGGCGCTGGGCATCAACGCGGTCGCCGCCATCGCCGGGTCGTTCATCGGCCTTGTGCTCGGCGGCATCCTGGCGCCGATTGACTGGCGGCTGGTGTTCTGGGTGTCGGTACCGGTCGGTGTGGCCGGTACCGTCTGGGGCTACATCAACCTCAAAGACCACGGCATCCGCACGCCAGCACGGATCGACTGGGCCGGCAACGTGACCTTCGGCGTCGGGCTTGTAGCTCTGCTGGTCGGCATCGTGTACGGCATCGAGCCGTACGGCGGGCACGTGATGGGCTGGACCAACCCGCTGGTGATCGCCGCGCTCGCGGGCGGCGTGGTGCTGCTCGGGCTGTTTACCTGGATCGAGACCAGGGTGCCGGCGCCGATGTTCCGTATTTCGCTGTTCAAGATCAGGGCGTTCACCGCCGGTAACCTGGCCAGCCTGATGGCCGCGCTGGGCCGCGGCGGGTTGATGTTCATCCTGATCATCTGGCTCCAGGGCATCTGGCTACCCCGGCACGGTTACAGCTTCGCCCAGACCCCGCTGTGGGCCGGGATCTACATGCTCCCGCTGACCGCTGGATTCCTCATCGCCGGGCCTACCTCGGGCTGGCTGTCGGACCGGTTCGGCGCCCGCCCGTTCGCCACCGTCGGCATGCTGCTCGCCGCTGCGACGTTCGGCCTGCTGGAGATACTGCCGGTCAACTTCTCCTACCCGGCGTTCGCTGTGCTCCTGCTGCTGAACGGGCTGGCGATGGGCCTGTTCGCGTCCCCGAACCGGGCCGCGATCATGAACAGCCTGCCCGCCGACCAGCGGGGCCAGGGCTCCGGGATGAGCACCACCACGCAGAACTCGGCCATGGTGCTTTCCATCGGCATCTTCTTCACCCTCATCATCACCGGCCTGGCCGCGAGCCTACCCTCCACCCTCTTTCACGGCCTGACCGCGCAGGGCGTACCCGCCGCCGCGGCAGCCAGGATCGCCCACCTTCCGCCCACGGCTACTGTGTTCGGCGCGTTCCTGGGCTACAACCCCGTCGCCAGCCTGCTCGGTCCGACCGGAATCCTGGCCAGGCTGCCTCATGCCAGGGCCGCCTACCTCACCGGGCGGAGTTTCTTCCCCAGCCTGATCTCCGCCCCGTTCGCCAGCGGGCTGCACGAGGCGTTCGACTTCGCCATCGCCGCCATGCTCGTCGCCGCCGCTGCCTCCTGGCTGCGCGGCAAGCCCAGCACCCAGCGAGACACGACGGAGAAGTGACACGATGACCAGCGCGCTTCTCATCATGGATGTACAGCAAGGCGTAGTAGAGCGCTTCGGCCAGCCCGGCTTGCTCGACCGCCTGGCCGAGGGGCTGGCTGCCGCCAGGAACGCCGGGGTCCCGGTCATCTTCGTCCGCGTCGCGTTCCGGCGCGGCTTCCCAGAGGTCAGCACGAACAACCGCAGTTTCAGCACCCTTGCGGGCACCGCCGGGGACAGGTTCGGCGAGGACAACCTGGCGACGCAGGTCCACCCTGCGGTGGCGCCGCGCCCTGGCGAGGCCGTCGTGGTCAAGAAACGGGTCAGCGCCTTCACCGGCAGCGACCTAGAGGTACTGCTGCGCTCCATGAACATCGCTGAGCTCGTGCTCACCGGGATCGCGACCAGCGGCGTAGTGCTCTCTACGCTGCGCGAGGCCGCTGACCGCGACTACCAGCTCACCGTGCTCGCCGACGCCTGCGCGGATGCGGACGAGGAGGTCCACCGCGTCCTGGTGGGCAAGGTCTTTCCGCGGCAGGCTACCGTCATCACCACCCAGCAGTGGGTCACAAACCTCGCTGCACCTGCAACGTCTGGATAGGCCAGGCCGGCCGCCGCCGGTGCCGACCGCTCGCCAGTCGCCGCGCGCCTGCAGGGGGCTTCAGCCGCCCGGGTAGCCAGCGCGGCCATCGCCACTGCGAGATCTACTCGAGCAACCAGAGATCACGACGGGGGTCGGTGGCGACCAAGCATCGGCCCGGCTGGTCGTGACGACTGGCGCTGCACGGTGACGGTACCTGCTCTTCGGTCAGGCACGTGCGGGACTGCTCACCGCGGATTGAACCGTGGGAAAGACCTCGAGCAACCGGTCAAGGCCGGCGACGCGCAAAGCTGCGCCCACTGCGGGTGTCACCGCGGCCAGTCGCAGCGAGCCGCCGAGCAGGCGGGCGCGGCGCCCGGTGCCGACGAGGAAGGCTAGGCCGTCAGCATCGACGTGGCTGACTAGGGACAGGTCCATGACAAGCCGGCTGCTGGCAGGACGAAGCAGGTGCAGGAACTGCTCGCGCAGCCCAGGCACGCGCGTGATGTCGAGCGCGCCCGTGAGGACGGCAATGATCGACCCACGCTCGGTCCGCGTGGCGAGAGCTGGATCACAAACCGGACTACCGATCCGGTCCGTGGCCGTATCGATCATCAGATGACTCCATTCAGCGGTGTTCGCGACTCGGGCGGGTCAGTGACGGCGGGCGGTGCGACGCGCCGTGCCGCCTAGCTGACGGCGAGCACCAAGACGGTTAGCGCTGGGCCCAGCCGGCCTACGGCATCGATGTGGTCACGAGCAAGGCGGCCGTTATGACCCGGCCCTGGATGTGAACGTCTCCGGTAGCCCCGGACAGCCAGCCGCCTGACAACGGCTGAGACCTGCGCTCGTCTCTGACGCTACTCTGGTCGGCCGATACTAGCAACTGATTTCCAGTATCAGGGTTCGATGACGGCCGCGGCTGTGCTGCGGTTGCCGTATCCGCTTACGCAGCCGAAGCGAGTTTCCGATCTAGTCCAGACCTCGCCCGGCTCCTAACCCACCCGAGCTAAACAGGCCGGCCAGCACTGCGCATGGCTGCAGGACCTGGAGGCATTCTGGCGACACGCTATAGCGGCTCGCGGACCCACTGCCAGCCGCTCTCTTCGTCACAGACGGGCCGCACAACACTCGCCTCGGCTGCGTCAGACAGTTCGGCGGCAAGCTTGATCAGCTGGCGGTGGAAATCATCCGGCGTGGATGGACAGCCAGGCACGGGCGTGACGAGCGTCACGGCTGAGCCCTCGCCCCCTGCAAGCCGGGCGGTGATGTTGCCGTTATAGTCACGGCCGACTCCCGCAATGGCATTAGCCCGGATGATGTCACTGCCATCGTCCTTGGCCACCCACACGGTTCGCGCATCCACAAGCCTCACCCCGGTCGTTGTGGCAGCACCTACTGAACACTGTGCCACAAGGCCTCACGTAGCAGGCAGCGACCGTCGGCGGGGATGGACAGCAGCCTGGCAAGTCGGCCTCTCAATGGCCGTTCAGGTCGACTGCGCGCCAGTTCGGCGCTAGGCCTGAAGTTACAACTTGAAGAGCTTGGCGCACGGCAGCGCAACGCGTACCCGGCGTGTTCCGAAGTCGACCAGCACGTCGGATTGGTCTGCGACCTCGAGGACACTTCCGAGGCCGTACTTGTCGTGCGTCACCAGGTCACCCGGCTCGTAGGTCTCAGCAGGTTCCTCGACGACGGGGACATTGAAGGGACTTCCCGGCAGGTAACGCCTCGGAGCACCGGAGTGCGTTGGTCTCATTTCCCTACCGTACGCGCCTCGCCCGCAAGTGTGCACACATCGGCCAACATGATGCTTGCAGTGCGTGCAGCGCACGGGCTTTGACACACTCGATCTGGGTGGCATCGACGCACCACCGCTCGCCCCGCGGCTGCTAAGAGAAGGGAACGCGACATGGCTGCGTTGATCACTGCCGCCGACCTCGGCATCGACACCAGCACTGACCAGGGCCTGTTCGACTGGCTCTTGGCCAGCCTGCTGTTCGGGCGGCCGGTGCCGCAGCAGGCCGCCGCAAGTGCATTCCGCAAGTTCAGGGAAGACGGCTGGGACACCCCAAGCCACTTCACCGCAGACGACCGCCACCCGCTCTGGCATGAGCTATGGGACGGCGACTACCACCGGCTGAGCTCAGTCATGAGCGAGGAACTACGCGACGTGATGCGCGGGCTCATCGCGGATTACGACGGCTCCGTCGCGCGCCTGGTGCGCACTGCAAGTACGCGCGACGAGGTCAGCCAGCGGCTTCAGCGCTTCAAGGGCGTGGGACCCAAGACCGCCGAGATCTTCCTGCGCGAAGTCCCTGAGGTGTTGATCGGAACCGGCTGACTGGACTGCCGTCATCGGTCATGACCTGCTCGCGAGCAGTGCCGCGACGGCGGCTTCAGCGCCCGCCCCCGCCGGCAGCACCGCAGGCAGCACCGGGATGCCGGTCAACCCCCCGTCGGACTCGAATCGGCCGATGAGCCGCGGGTCGATGTAAGAACTCCGTGCGACGGTGGGGGTATCGCCAAGCCACTCCGCGACCGTGCGGATGCTTGCGGTAATCGCGCGCTTGGTGTCGCGGGCGGATGCCGGCCGACCGAAGCTGGCCAGCTGCAAGGCCATCAAGACAGTGGCATTCCAGGTCCGGAACTCCTTCGCGGTGAAGTGCCCGCCAGCATGCTCGGCGATGTAAGCGCTCACGTCGTGGGAGTGGAGCCGATGCCATCCGGCGGCGTCCTGCCAGGCGAACAGCGCGTCGAGGCCGTTATCGCTGGCAGTTAGCGTGCGCAGGGTGGACAGGATGGCACCGTCGGCGACCGTGACATCCCGTCGCTTGCCTTCCTTGGCAACGTAGTCGAACACCGCCCCATCGCGCTTCACCGTAACGTGCCGCTTCTCCAGCGTCACCGCGCCATAGTGGTGGTCAAGCTCGGCGTACCGCTCGCCACCGAGGCGGAACAGGCCAAGGTCGATCAGCCGGACCACGCTGGCGGCGATCTTGTCGCGGTCGAGCCGACGCCGGTGCAGGTCATGCATGGTCGCCACGCGGAGTGCGGGGAGCGCGCCAGCGAATCGCAGCATGTGTTCGAACTTCTGCGCATCGCGCTGCTCTCGCCATAGTTCGTGATAGCGGTACTGCGTGCGTCCCCGGCTGTCCACGCCCGTGGCCTGAATGTGACCAAACGGATCCGGCGAGATCCAGACCTTTTCCCAGGCAGGCGGGAGCGCGAGGGCATGGATGCGCTGCAGCGTCGCGACATCGGTGACATCCGCGCCAGCCGTGTCCGTGTATCCGAACCCGCCGGTCATTCGTACCCTGCTGATTCCCGGGCCACGCGGATCGCTGCGGGACAGTCCCGCGACTGCTGACGAGACCGCAACCACTTCTACCATCGACCCTCCCGGACGGTAGTGGATTTCGTTGCCATCGCAAACGATTTACGTTAACGCGGAGGGGGTACCCGCAACCACACCCGAGGTCATCTGTCGTGGCGCCGAGGGCCGCAAGCTGGGGAGAAGGGGCTCCATGGCAAAGGCAAGAGGCGGCTGGGGGCGTCGCGCTGGCCGCGCGTCCCGAGTGCTGGCGACCGTCTTCGCGTTCGCTGGGGCGACGCTGCTCATAACGGCGCCGGTAGCTGTTGCCACTGGAGTAAGGCCGACGTTTGCTCAGGCAATAGAGGTCCGTGCTCCGTCGAATGCCGGGACCACACCCCCAGCTCCCCAGGCGGGGCTCGACGGCATCTCGTGCACGTCGGCAGGCAAGTGCACGGCCGTCGGCACCTATGAGGACAGTTCCGGCAACGGCCAGGCGATGAAGGCGACCGAGACAAGAGGCACGTGGCGACAAGCGACCAAGGTGACCGCGCCTTCGAACGCGGCGACCAATCCGGATGCCTCGCTCGGCGGCATCTCGTGCACCTCGGCGGCCAAGTGCGTCGCCGTCGGCAGTTACCTGGACAGCTCCGGCAACGGCCAGGCGATGGAGGCGACCGAGACACGCGGCACGTGGCGACAAGCGACCAATGTGACCGCGCCTTCGAACGCCGGAACCGATCCGAATGCGGTGCTCAAGGGCATCTCGTGCACCTCGGCAGGTAACTGCGCAGCCGTCGGCACCTATGCGGACAGTTCCGGCAACGGCCAGGCAATGGAGGCGACCGAGACACGCGGCACGTGGGGACAGGCCGCCGTGATCACTGCGCCTTCGAACGCGGGGACCAATCCGGAAGCCCTGTTGTACAGCATCTCGTGCATCTCGGCGGGCAACTGCGTTGGCGTCGGCAGTTACCTGGACAGTTCCAGCCACCTTCAAGTCATGGCGGCTGCGCAGACCAGCGGCACGTGGGGACAGGCGACCGAGGTGACCGCGCCTTCGAACGCTGGGAGCAATCCGGAGGCGGTGCTCAAGGGCATCTCGTGCACGTCGCCACGCAAGTGCACAGCCGTCGGCCAGTACCTAGACAGCTCCGGCAACGGTCAAGCGATGGAGGCGACCGAGACACGCGGCGCGTGGGAACAGGCGACCGAGGTGACCGCGCCTTCGAACGCGGGCACCAATCCGAATGCGAAGCTCTACGCCGTCTCGTGCACGTCGGCCCGCAAGTGCACAGCCGCCGGCACCTACGAAGACACCTCCAGCCATCCTCAGGCGATGGCGGCGACCGAGACACGCGGCACGTGGGAACAGGCCGCCCGGGTCACTGCACCGTCGAACGCCGGGACCAATCCCCAAGCGGATCTCAGCGGCATCTCGTGCACTTCGGCAGGCAAGTGCACAGCCGTCGGCGAGTACCTGGACAGCTCAGGAAGATTCCAGGCGATGGCTGCCCGCAGAGCCCGGCCCCGCTGCAGGCGGGCGGTTACTTTCCGGCCCGGAGCGCACGGCCCCGTTCAGGCCCCACAGCGCCATGACCTGCGGTTATTACCGCACGTCAAGCCCGGGCTCGCGCGAGATGTCGATACCCACCCCGGCCATCACAGCGAGGTCGACGTGAGCCGCTCGCCGAGCTTAAGAAGGGAGCCCGGGTTGCTGACCCGCAGTTTCTTGGATCAGGCTGGTTGTGAGCAGGCCGCCAGGTCGACGAGCCTGGCGGTCCCGCTGCCGTGCGCGATGCCTGACTGATGCTGGCTACTTCCCGTCGTTTCCGGCGCGCGTATTGACTGCGTCGGCGAAATCCAGCAGGAGTTTGCCGGTCGTTTGGGGGTCTTCCATCATGGGGGTGTGTCCCACACCTGCCAGCAGCTCGATGCGGGCGCCGGGCACGATGCGGTAGCGGGCCGCCGACGCGGAGCGCCACCGCTGGTCGTCGGTGCCGAAGATCACTAGCACCGGCAGGTGCAGCGCGGCTAGCCTGTTGGGAATGCTCTGCTGCCTCAGGTAGTCCATGGATCCACGCGCCGTCCCTGCCACAGCGCGGTGGTTCATCCCCAGCGTGGCCTCGATGATGGCTTCGGGGATGTCGATGGGACGGGTGAAGGCAGTGCGCATGGCCTTGCGGATGGTGGCCTCGGTTTTCAGGTGCCATAGCAGGCGCCCAGGTATCGGGGCAAACAGGAGCTGACCGAGCATGCCCTGGTCGACATAAGCGTCCGGGTCGGGCCCGGTGTCGATCAGCACCAGGGCCCGAACCATGGCAGGCCGCTGCTCGGCCAGCGCGGTGGCGACGCTGCCGCCCGTAGAATGTCCGATGACCGTCATCTGATCCACGCCGATCTGGTCCAGCACGGCCCTGACCCGTCGGGCCTGGGCAGGGATGTCGTACCCGCCGACCGGGCTGGACGACCTCCCGTGACCGAGCAGGTCGGCACGGATGACCCGGTAGGTATCCGCCAGTGCCCGGACCACCGGGTCCCACCAGGCCACCGAGGCCCCGGTGCCGTGGATCAGCAGCAAGACGGGCGCATCCGGGTTGCCGTCCTCCACCACGTGCATCTCGCCATCGTTAAGCCGTACGAACCGGTCGTCGGCGTCCGGATCGCCGGACATGTGCTCCGTCATGC
>Ga0335075_10006160_pt1 | contig 18543 bp, 16 predicted proteins | sample Lox_Sample_24_FD_206723 | JGI IMG/M metagenome (GOLD analysis project Ga0335075, IMG submission 206723) | Soil microbial communities from Loxahatchee National Wildlife Refuge, Florida, United States - Lox_Sample_2.4 | ecosystem: Environmental > Terrestrial > Soil > Wetlands | place: USA... | reverse complement strand
CGCGCACGGCAGCCGGGTCCCCCGTCATCCTCGAAGTGCTGCCCCGCCTGCTCGAGGCCTGCGCCGCGGCCGGGCTCACGTTGGTCACCCTGCGAGCGGCGACCGCGCCCGCCGAGCTCAATCCGCTTCAAACAAGCGCTTTGTGCGCCGCCCCGGATAGACCGAACACGCTATGATGAGTGACTTCGCATCGGGAGCTCCGCACGCATGATGTTGATGTGGTACGCGCTGTGGTACATCGTCGCGGTCGGCTTTCTGGTCATCGTGCACGAGTTCGGTCACTTCTGGGTCGCGCAGCGGCTCGGGTTCAAGGTGCTGCGCTTCTCGATCGGGTTCGGCAAGCCGCTGCTGCGCAAGCAGATCGGGAAGGACCGCACCGAGCTGTGGCTCGCGCCTATTCCGATGGGCGGCTATGTCAAGATGCTCGATGAGCGCGAGGGCCCGGTCGCTCCGGAGGAGCTGTCGCGCTCGTTCACGCGCCGCCCGCCGTGGCAGCGCATCCTGGTGCTGTTCGCGGGACCCGGAGCCAACGTCCTGTTCGCCGTCTTGCTGCTCTGGGGCCTGTTGTGGGCGAACGGGACGACCGATTACAAGCCGGTCGTCGGGCAGGTTATGGCGGCCTCGGTCGCCGCTCGGGCTGGGCTGAAATCGGGGGACGACATCACGGCGATCAACGGCCAACCCGTTGCGGCGCAGGAGACCGTGCTCTTCGATCTGCTCGACTCGATCCTGTCACGCGGTCAGGCCCGGCTCACGGTCCTCGATCCGGCGGGGCAGTCGCGATCGGTCACGCTCGCGGTGACCAGCCCCGCGCAAGCCAAGCGCCTGAGCGATCTGTCCCAGCTGCTCGATGTGCTCGGCTTCCAGTTCCTGCAGCCGGTCATTCCGGCGGTGGTGGGTCAGGTGGAGGCGGGCGGGCCCGCGGCCGAGGCTGGACTGAAGGCGGGCGATCGGATTCTCGCGGTTTCGGGCGCCGTGGTGCACGACTTCGATGACGTTTCTCGGGACATCGCGAGCGCCCCTGGTCCGGCCGTCTCCATCCGATTCAGCCGCGCCGGCGTCGCGCATACGGTGGAGGTGACCCCGAAGCCGAGCGGGCCGCGAGGTCAGAAGCTCATCGGCGTCGAGTCCGTCGCGGCGCAGTACCCGCCCGGGATCATCATACACCGCAGGCTCTCGCCGTTACCGGCGCTCGGCGCGGCCGCGAGCGAAGCCTGGGATCTCACGGCCATGCAGGCGCGCCTGATCTGGCGAATGGTGCTCGGCCAGGTCTCGATCCGCAATCTGAGCGGTCCCATCGGCATCGCGGAGTACGCCGGCGAATCGGCCGAAGCCGGCGTCGCCGCGTTCTCGGGCTTCCTCGTGCTCATCTCCCTCCTGATCGCGCTGTTCAATCTGCTGCCGATCCCGATCCTCGACGGCGGTCAGATCGTCTTTCAGGTCGCCGTATGGGTGAAGGGCCGGCCGATCTCGGAGCGCACGCAGGCCTTCGGGCAGCAGGTCGGGTTCGCCCTGCTGATGCTGCTGCTCGGCGTGGCGCTGTTCAATGATGTAACGCGGCAGTTCGGCTGACGAGCGGCTCGGGCGCCGCGAGCGGCGGCTTGCCGTAGAGCGTCGTGCGCTGAACGAGAGGGCGGTCGATCGCACTCGTCAGCGCTCGCAGCGCCTCGCCAGTCATCTCTTGCCCGTGTACGCCACCCGCCGCGCGGGTGATCGACTCGTTCATCAGCGTGCCGCCGAGATCGTTCGCGCCGGCCCCGAGGCACACCGCCGCGCCTTGCGGACTCATCTTCACCCACGACGTTTGAATGTTCACGACCAGCGGGTGAAGCACGAGGCGGGCGACCGCGTGCATGAGCACCGCCTCCCGGAAGGTCGGGCCGGGGCGCGCACGGCCCTTGCGCCACAGGGGGGCCTCCATGTGCACGAAGGGCAGCGGCACGAACTCGCTGAAGCCACCGGTGCGCTCCTGTAGCTCGCGCACGCGCAGCAGGTGGCGGGCCCAGTGGATCGGTCGATCGACGTGGCCGAACATGATGGTGGCCGTGCTGCCTAACCCGACCTCATGCGCCGTTCCCATCACCTCGAGCCACTCGTCGGTCCGCAACTTGTCGGGACAGATGATCGCCCGGATCTCGTCGTCGAGGATCTCGGCGGCCGTCCCCGGCAACGTCGCCAGGCCGGCACACTTCAGACGGCCGAGGAAGCGCTCGAGCGACAGTCCGAGCGTGCGCGCACCGTGCGTCACCTCGAGCGGCGAGAAGGCGTGGACGTGCATCTGCGGGACCGCGCCCTTGACGGCCGCGACGATATCGAGGTAGGTCTCTCCCGTGAATTCCGGGTGGATGCCGCCCTGCAGGCACACCTCCGTCGCCCCACGGGCAGCGGCTTCCGCCGTGCGCCGGGCGACCTCATCGAGATCGAGGCGATAGCCGGGACCTCGCAGCGCCTTCGAGCCGCCTTTGGAGAACGCGCAGAAGCCGCAGTGGTACAGACAGATGTTCGTGTAGTTGATATTGCGATTGACGACGTAGGTGACCGCCGAGCCGACGGTGTCCTCGCGGAGGCGGTCCGCGGCGCCGAGGATCGCGACGAGGTCGGGACCTTCGGCTGCGAACAGTCGCACAACGTCGGCGGCCTCGAGCGTCTCGCCGCGCACGGACCGCGCGAGGGCCTGCCGGATCAGCAGGGAAGGGCGCGGCCATCCACCGCGACGCTCATGCCGGCGCGAAGCGAGCCATTCGAGGGCTATCTCGGGAATGGGCGCCGCCGTGCCTGCGCGCCACGGATCGCCCCTGGCCCTTCCACAGCCGTCGACCCGCTCGCGCACGGTCGACCGAAGCGCCGGGTCGAGCCACTTCTCGGGCTGCTGCGCGTGCGCGGGGGCGATGGCGAGCCGCTCTACGAGTGTCCTCCCAGCGTCTCGTGTCCTCGCGGCGAGGGCGTCGAGGTGCGGCCAGGGCGCTTCGGGATTGACATGGTCCGGCGTGACGGGAGAGACACCGCCCCAGTCGTTGACTCCCGCGCGAATGAGCGCAGCGAGCGCGTCGGGTTGCAGATTGGGCGGCGCCTGCAGCGACATGGACGGACCGAAAATCAGGCGACTCACGGCGAGCGTCCACAGATGCTCCGCGAGCGGCGGCTCGGGCGAGTGCGCCATGCGCGTTCCGGGCTTCGCGCGAAAATTCTGGATGATGATCTCCTGAATGTGGCCGTGGCGCTCGTGCAGAGCGCGGATCGCGAGCAACGCCTCGATCCGCTCCGCCCGCGTCTCGCCGATGCCGATGAGCAGCCCCGTGGTGAAGGGAATCGCGAGCTCGCCCGCCGTCTCGAGCGTCGCGAGGCGCGCGGCTGGAGCCTTGTCGGGCGAGCCCCAGTGCGGTCCGCCACGTGCGGACAGCCGCTCCGCGGACGTCTCGAGCATCAGGCCCATCGAGACGCAGAGCGGCCGCAGGCGCTCCAGGTCCTCGCGAGTCATCACGCCGGGATTCAAGTGCGGCAGCAATCCGGTTTGCCGGTGCACTTCGCCCGCGACTTCGGCCAGGTAATCGAGCGTCGTCTCTCGGCCGAGCGCCGCGAGCGCTGCCCGCGCCTGTGCGTACCTCGCCTCCGGCTTGTCTCCGAGGGTGAAAAGAGCTTCCTGGCAGCCCGCGCTCGCGCCCGCCCGCGCAATCGCGAGGGCGTCGTCGAGCGAGAGATAGGCGCTTGCGAGCGCCCGGGGCGCCTGGGCGAAGGTGCAGTAGTGGCACACATCGCGACACAGCTGCGTGAGCGGGATGAACACCTTGCGCGAGTACGTCACGGTCGCGCCGTGCCCTGCGAGTGTCAGGCTCTGCGCAGCGCGCAGCAGCTCCTCGAGATCCTCGGCGTCGGCGAGCCGCAGCGCCTCGCACGGCTCGAGGCGCTCGCCCTCGACGGCCGCCGTGATCAGGTACGAGAGGGTGGCCATGCGGGAGTCTCGGTGGCAGAATTTCCTACGGCTCGAGGAATTGTACGGCGAACGGTGGACGAGTGAGCATCCCATGACGAACCGACTCGAGCAGAAGCTCAACTCCGGGGACTTCGTGGTCACCTCGGAGCTGACCCCGCCGAAGGGGACCGATCTCACCGACCTGCTCGCCAAGGCAGAGCTGCTGAGGCCCTGCGTCGACGCGATGAACCTCACCGAGTCGCCCCGGGCGCGCATGGCGATCGAGCCGAAGTCCGTCGCGCGCCTGTTGATCGAGCGCGGCGTCGAGCCCATCGTGCAGGTGACGGCCCGCGACCGCAATCGCATCGCGCTGCAGGCGGACCTGCTCGGCGCATCGCTGCTCGGCGTGCGCAACTTCGTGTTCATGACGGGCGATTCACCGAAGAACGGAGATCATCCCGACGCCAAGCCGGTATTCGATCTGACCACGGTGGAGCTTCTCGAGGCGGCGCGCGCGCTCGCCGGCGGGCACGACCTCGCGGGTAACCCGTTGAAGGGAACGCCCCACCTGTTCGTCGGCGCGACCGCCAATCCCGGGTCCCCGGACCAGGCGAAAGAGATCGAGGGCACCCGCCGCAAAGTCGAGGCCGGTGCGCGGTTCCTGCAGACTCAAGCCGTGTTCGACGTGGGTGCTCTCAAGCGCTACCTCGAGAGCGCCGCTCTCGGCAGCACCGCGCTGCTCGCGGGGATCATCCCGCTGAAGTCCGCGAAGATGGCCGGCTGGCTCAACGGCAACGTGCCGGGTATCCGCGTCCCGGACGAGCTGATCGAGGAGATGCAGGAAGCGGCCAAGCGCGAGCGCGAGACCGAGGCCGGCATCGACATTGCCGTGAGGCTGATTCGTGGGCTGAAGGGGGTGTGCTCGGGAGTGCACGTGATGGCGCTCGGCTGGGAGGCGCACGTGCCCCGGATCCTGCTCGAGAGTGGGGTCCAGTAATCGCCTCGAGCCGGCGACTATCTCACGATGTAGCCGCGGCCCTCGAGGCACGCCTCGATCGCGCGATCGAAGGCGGCGCGCCGCGCAGCGCTCTCGGCGAGAGGCACGCTGCCTTGGACCGCCGTCGGATCGAAGTCGGCCTCGCCCGACGCCCACTGCTGACATTGTTCCTTGTCGCTCGCTTCCTGTGCGGGGCTCTGGCCCCGCCCGGGATAGACGAACAGCTGCGAGCTCACGGCGGGGGGCGAGGTGGGGGGCGCACCGGCACTGCCGCGATCCGCGACCTCGTCGGGCGGCGGCGCGACGATCTCGTACCCGCGAATGGGGCCTCTATAGACGTAGTAGACGTCGTTCGCATAGTAATAGGGCACGCCGCCGACCCACAGCGTCGTGTAGTAGGGCGGCAGTATCGGAACGTAGAGGCCCGACGGCGGCGCGACGACTACGAAGCCGGCGCCGCGCGGTACATACCATGCCCCATCCGCGAAGTAGTAGTGCCGCCCATCGTAGGGCATGTCGAAATGCTCGGCCGGGAGAGTCGGTACGAACGCGCCTCGATCCGGATAAGCGCGATCGTGGTGATAGCGCCTGTCTAGATGCTCGCGCGAGCGGCCGGACCCTCGAGCCCTGGCCGGTGTCCCCCCGATCGCGAGCGCGGCCCAAACGCCGAGCAGCAGTGTGACGGCCCGCAGTCTCGCATCGATGCTCATACCGCGAGCGGTCGAGACGCTCGACGCGGTCGCATCACGCTCATCGCACGCTATAGCCGCGCCCCTGCAGGCACGCGCTCAAGGCTCGGCGGTAATCGGCGGCCTGCAGCTCGATGTGCGCGAGCTGCGCGCGCGAGTATTGAACCTGCGCCTGCTCGCGCTGTGCATTGGCGGCGTCCGCGCTCGAGCCGATCGCTCCGCCGACGAGGGCGCCGGCGACAGCACCGAATCCCCGCTGCCAGGGGTTCGAGATGGCCGCGCCGATGATGGCGCCGGCCACGGCTCCAATCGCGGTACCCGTACCAGGCGGAACGCCTTGCACGACGTGCACCCGCGCCTCGACGGGCAGATTGGGCGCGCTCGGATCGAAGCCCGTCTGCTTTTTCGCCCACAGATAGCACTCGTAGCGGTCGCGATCGAGCTGGGCGGCGGTCTGCCCGTGCATCGGGTAGGCATAGACGGTCGTGTTGATCGGCGGCCCCGGAGGCGGCAAGGGGCGCGGAGGCGGCGCGGTGACGCACGCGCAGAGCGAGCTTGCGCCGAGAGCCACTGCCGCCCACCGAACCGCTCGATACAGCGCGCCCCTGCGCGCGAGCCTGCCCGTGCGGTCCCCGTGATCTCTGCCTGCGATCGAACTGTCAGCGAATTGCATCAATCAGGTCCCTCTTGCCGGACACTTTAATGTGACGAGAATAGCCGCCCAACGCATCAGGTTCACCTCGAGTTGACGAATCGGCGGCGGCATTCGCAATTTGTTCAGGATTACAAAGTGTTGTAAGCGCCCAACGTTCACTCATTGGACCTTGTGAGTGCGCTCGCGTTCCGCCGCGGCGACATATGCTCATTGCCAAGAAGTCTGAGCGCGCAGACCCGCTGGCGAGCGGCGGGCCGCCGACCGTGTGTAAACTGCCACGAAAGGTTTGTCCCGTATGTCCGATAGCCAGCTGCTCGAGGCCATGATCGGCGCCGCCATCGAAGCTGGCCGCGCCGCGTGCGCGTTTCATAGTCAAGATCTCCACATCCGACAGAAGGCGGATTGCTCGCCCGTGACGGACGCCGATCAAGCTGCCGAAGCCATCATTCTCGAGCGCCTCGCGGCGTACGCGACTGCGGCTCCCATCGTCGCCGAAGAGCAAGCCGCGGCGGGCCACGTGCCGGAGGCGACTGCGGAGTTCTTCCTCGTCGATCCTCTCGACGGCACGCGCGAATTCGTGGCCGGGCGCCCCGAGTTCACGGTCAACATAGCGCTCATTCGCCGTGGAGAGCCCATTTTGGGGGTGGTGTATGCGCCAGCGCTCGGCCGACTATTCGGGGGCGATTGCGGCTCGGGGCGCGCATTCGTCTCAGCGCTGAGTGTCGCAGAGGCGCCGCGGGAGGATCTGCGGCGCACTCGCGAGCCGATCCACGTGAGACCCGCACCGTCGGCCGGGATCATCGCAGTCGCGTCGCGCTCGCATGGCAGTGCGGAGACGGAGGCGTATCTGGCGCGATATGCCATCGCGGAACGGGTCTCGATCGGCTCGTCGCTGAAATTTTGTCTGGTCGCTGAGGGCAAGGCCGATCTTTATCCGCGCCTCGGTCCCACCATGGAATGGGACACCGCGGCAGGCCATGCTGTGCTCGCCGCAGCCGGCGGCTCGGTCATCGCCGCCGATGGGCGACCGCTGCGCTACGGCAAGCCGCAGTATCGCAATCCATGGTTCATCGCGAGCGGATCGCTCGCGCCCTTGGCGCTTGCGTCCTAGAGCGCCGCCATGCTCACACAGCACCTGAAACGACTCGAATCCGAGTCGATCGAGATCATCCGGGAGGTCGCAGCCGAGCTCGGCAAGCCCGTGATGCTCTACTCGATCGGCAAGGACTCGGGCGTGATGCTGCACATCGCGCTCAAGGCCTTCCACCCCTCGAGGCTGCCTTTTCCGCTGCTGCACATCGATACGCTGTGGAAGTTTCGCGACATGATCCGCCATCGCGATGGGATCGCGAAGCGCTATGGAATCGAGCTGCTCGTCCACACGAATCCGGAGGGCATCGCCCGCGGGATCGATCCCATCGCGTCGGGGTCGCAGTTGCACACACAGGTGATGAAGACCGAAGCTCTGAAGCAGGCGCTCGACAAATGGGGATTCGATGCCGCGTTCGGCGGCGCGCGGCGCGACGAGGAGAAAAGCCGCGCCAAGGAGCGGATATTCTCGTTCCGATCCGCCGGGCACGTGTGGGACCCGCGCAATCAGCGGCCCGAGCTCTGGCGCCTGTACAACACCCGCATCAACAAGGGCGAGACGCTGCGAGTGTTCCCCCTCTCGAACTGGACCGAGCTTGACGTCTGGCAGTACACGCGGGCCGAGAACATTCCGGTGGTGCCGCTTTACTTCGCGGCGCCGCGGCCCGTCGTTCGGCGTTCAGGACTGCTCATCATGCGCGACGACGAGCGCATGCCGCTCGAGCCGGGCGAGCGCGAGGAGATCCGGATGGTGCGGTTTCGCTCGCTCGGCTGCTATCCCCTGAGCGCCGCGATCGAGAGCACGGCGCAGACGATCGACGACATCATCGAAGAGATGTCGACCACGCGCACCTCGGAGCGGTCGGGCCGCGTAATCGACGGCGACGCTGCCGCCTCGATGGAGCAGAAGAAGCGCGAGGGCTACTTCTGATGATCGGAGATTCTCCGGATAAGAGCGTGGTGACCCATGCCGCGCAGGCGCCGACGCGCAGCCTGCTTCGCTTCCTCACGTGCGGTTCGGTCGATGACGGCAAATCGACGCTCATCGGTCGGCTGCTCTACGACACCGAGCTCATCCAGGACGACCAGCTCGACGCCCTGCGTCGCGACAGCCGCAAGTACGGGACCACCGGCGACGATCTCGATCTCGCCCTGCTCGTCGATGGGCTCGAAGCCGAGCGTGAGCAGGGCATTACGATCGACGTCGCGTATCGATTCTTCAGCACTCCGCGCCGCTCCTTCATCGTCGCCGACTCGCCGGGGCACGAGCAGTACACGCGCAACATGGCGACGGGAGCGTCCAACTCCGAGGCGGCGGTCATTCTGATCGATGCGCGCAAGGGCGTGCTCACCCAGACGCGCCGACACAGCTACATTTGCTCGCTTCTCGGCATCCGCCACGTCGTGCTCGCCGTCAACAAGATCGACCTCGTCGACTTCTCCGCCGAGCGCTTCCATCACATCGTCGGGGACTACTTCGGATTCGCGCGCGATCTTGGCTTCTCGTCCGTGACGCCCATACCCGTATCGGCACGCTTCGGCGACAATGTCACGGCGCGCTCGAGTCACATGAGCTGGTACGAGGGACCGACGTTGCTCGAATGCCTCGAGACGCTCGACGCCGACGAGGGTCTCGCCGAGCGACCCTTCCGCTTCCCGGTGCAGTGGGTCAATCGTCCGAATCTCGACTTTCGCGGGTACTCAGGCACCGTCGTCTCGGGGACGGTCGCGGTCGGGGACCGCGTGGTCGTCGCCACCTCGGGCCGGGAATCGACCATCGCGCGCATCGTGACCGCGGATGGCGATCTGCCGCAGGCGCGCTCGGGAGCTGCCGTGACCCTCGTCCTGTCGGACGACGTCGATCTCACGCGCGGCGACGTGCTCGCGCGCGCCGACTCGCGTCCGGAGGTGGTCGACCAGTTCGCCGCCCACGTTCTGTGGCTGACCGAGGAGCCGATGCTGCCGGGGCGATCGTACTTGATGCGTATCGGCACGAAGTACCTGCCGGCCCGGGTGACGACGCTCAAGCACAAGATCGACGTCAATACGCTCGAGCATGTAGCGGCGAAGACGCTCGCGCTCAACGAGATCGGAGTGTGCAACCTCGCTACGGCGACGCCGGTCGCCTTCGACCCTTATACCGACAATCGCGCGACCGGCGCCTTCATCCTGATCGATCGGTTCACGAACGCGACGGCCGGCGCCGGGCTGATCACCTTCGGGTTGCGACGTGCGACCAACGTCCATCGTCAGAGCCTGTCGATCGATCGGGGCGCACGCTCGCGGCGCAACGGCCACAAGCCCGCGATCCTTTGGTTCACCGGCCTATCGGGCTCCGGCAAATCTACGATCGCCAATCTCGTCGAGATGGAGCTGTACGCCCACGGCGCTCATACCTACCTGCTCGACGGCGACAACGTGCGTCACGGACTCAACCGCGATCTCGGTTTCACCGATGCCGATCGCGTCGAGAACATTCGCAGGGTCGGTGAAGTCGCCCGATTGTTCGTGGACGCGGGAATGCTGGTCCTGTGCTCGTTCATCTCACCGTTCCGCGCCGAGCGGCGCATGGTGCGAGAGCTGGTCGGGGAGGGCGAGTTCATCGAGATCTTCGTCGACACGCCCATCGAGGAGTGCATCCGTCGCGATCCGAAGGGGCTCTACGCTCGCGCCCGCTCCGGCAAGATCAAGAACTTCACGGGCCTCGACTCTCCGTACGAGGTGCCTGACGACGCCGAGCTCGTGATCGCGACGCGCGATTCCTCGCCGCACGACGCCGCGCAAGCCGTGGTCGCGGAGCTGCGCAGGCGCGAGATCATCGGCTGAGGTCGGCTATAGGCCGCGCAGCAGGTCAGTCACGTGCTCGGCGATGGCAAGCGATGCGGTCAGTCCGGGGGACTCGATCCCGAAGAGATTGACCAAGGGCGCACCGTGCGTTTGCGGGCCTTCTATTCGAAAGTCGGTCGAGGGCTCACCGGGACCCGTGATCTTGGCGCGGATCCCGGCGTACGCCGGCTGGAGCGCATCGTCCGGCAGCCCCGGCCAATAGCGGCGGATCGCCGCGTAGAAGTGAGGCGCGCGGCGGGGGTCGACCGCGTAATCGGGCGCCTCGATCCATTGCGCGTCGGGTCCAAACCGTGCCCGACCGGCCAGGTCGAGCGTCAGATGGATGCCGAGGCTGTCCGGCTGCGGCAGCGGGTAGATGAGACGCGAGAAGGGTGCGTGCCCGACGAGCGCAAAGTAGCTGCCCTTCGACAGGTGGCTCGGGGGGACCCACTGCCGCGCGAAGCCCTCCGTCGCGCGCGCGAGCGCCGGAGCCTCGAGGCCGGCAGCGTTCACGACGAGGGACGCACGTAGCGAGGGGGGGCCGCCGTTCACAGCGATCGTCACGCCGCCGGAGTCGATGCTCATTCGCGAGACTCGGCTCCCGTAGGCACAGGTCGCGCCGGAGCTCTCCGCCTGCGCGAGCAGTGCAGTGAGTAGGCCGTGTGAGTCCACGATTCCCGTCTGCGGCGAGAGCAGCGCGGCCTCGCAGCGCAGCCTCGGCTCGAGCAGGGCCGCGCCCTGCGCGTGGAGCTCGTGGACCTCGACACCGTTCGATCGTGCAGTCGCGCAGATCTGCGCGAGCCGGGGCAGCTGCGCCGCAGAGGTAGCGACGACGAGCTTGCCGCAGCGGCGGTGAGCGATCCGGCGGCGGGCGCAGAAGTCGTAGAGCCGCAGCCGTCCCTCGACGCACAAGCGCGCCTTGAGCGAGCCCGGCGGGTAGTAAAGACCCGCGTGGATCACTTCGCTGTTACGCGAACTCGCCCCGGTGCCGTAGGTCCGCGCAGCCTCGATCAGCAGGACCTCGCGCCCCTCGCGTGCGAGCGCGCAGGCGATCGCGAGTCCGACCACGCCGGCGCCCACGATGGCAACCTCGGTCCCTTCCAATTAATCGCCCTCGGCGAGTCGCCGCGCGGCCGCCGGCAGCCCCGAGACGAACCGCGAGTCCCGATCGAAGAACCGCCACGGCCGCCGCGCCCACTTATGAGCGTATTCGACCCCGATGCGGGGTCCAGATGCGATGCGGACTGCTCTCGCTCGCCCACGCGGGCGCTCGATCCACAACGTTGGCCCGCGCAGGTCGACGGCGTTCAAGGTCCGATCGACGTTCATGGCGCGGCAGAGCAATCCGGGGCCCCAGGTGCGCGGCTCGAGGTTTGCGATCGGCTCGAGGGCGCGCAGCAGGACGGCGTGGGGCACGCCGGGTGGGGAGGTCACGACGTTCAAGCAGTACCAGAAGCCGTAGATGAAGTAGACGTACGCGTGGCCCGGCGGGCCGAACATCACTTCCGTTCGAGCCGTACGGCGTCCCCCGGCGGAATGCGCCGCGAGGTCCTCGGGCCCCATATAGGCTTCCGTCTCGACGATCCGCCCGATCCTGAGCGTATCGCCGTCGGCGTGGATCAGATTGAGGCCGATGAGCTCGGGCGCGACGGCGAGCGCCGGGCGCGCATAGAAGGCGCGGGGCAGGCGCAGTCCTGCCGGGGAGGCTCGGTTTTGGTGCTGGAAACTCGGCTGCGGCACTCAGGCGAGCATATCAAACGGACGCCGTGCGGGGGGCTAGCGGCGGGTTTGCGCCTCGGGGCCCGGCACTGCGCCGACCTTCAAGTGGTTCACCACCGAGTGCACGCCGGGCGTCGATCGAGCGATGCTCTCCGCGGCCCGCCTCATCGTGACGTTGTCCACGGTGCCATCCAGAGTGACCTTGCCCTGGTAGGTGCGCACGTCGATCTCGCGGGCTTGGATTCGAGGGTCCTGGACGAAGGCGATCTCGATGTGCGCGTTGATCGCGGAGTCCCCGACATACGCGATCGGGCCCGCGTGCGCGCGCAGTATCCGGCAGCCGGCGGCGCTCAAGACGACGGACACGATCAGGACGAGCTGAATCGAAGTGCGCACGGATGCCCCCGTTCGGCGTATTCTGGACTCGAGCGACTCATTCGCTGAGTCTACCGGCATCGCGCCACGCGTCACGGCGACTGAGCGCTCCTCTGAGCGGTAGTGTCGCATTTGTCGTGCCTGGGGCGCGGCCGCGGGCATTCAAGAGAGGATCCATCGTTGCTCGCGATGCGAGTCCATGCGGCGGGAACGGCGCTGCGAGCGGATCAAGTGCCCCTTCCCGAGCCGGGCGCCCGGGAAGTGCGGGTCCGCGTGCTCGCTTGCGGAGTGTGCCGCACCGATCTGCACGTGACGGACGGGGAGCTGCCGGACGTGCCCTATCCGGTGACGCCGGGGCACGAGATCGTCGGCCGAGTGGAGCGCGTCGGCAGCGACGTTTCGCGCTTGCGCGTCGGCGACCGGGTGGGCGTACCTTGGCTCGGCTGGACTTGCGGCGTCTGCGACTACTGTCGAGCGGGCCTCGAGAATCTCTGCGAGCGCGCACGGTTCACGGGCTACACCCTACAGGGCGGTTACGCCGAGCTCGTGGTCGCCGACGAGAGATACTGTTGCCAGGTGCCCGCTCAGTACTCCGACGCCGCGGCGGCTCCGCTGCTGTGTGCCGGGCTGATCGGCTTTCGCGCGTATCGGGCGGCGGGCGGCGGCACGCTCGGGCTTTACGGCTTCGGCGCGGCAGCGCACTTGCTCGCGCAGGTCGCGCGCGCGGAAGGTCGCAAGGTTTTCGCGTTTACACGGCCTGGCGATCGGATCGCCCAGCAGTTCGCACTCGATCTCGGCGCTGCCTGGGCGGGCGGCTCCGATGAGACGCCTCCCGAGCCGCTCGATGCGGCCATCCTCTTCGCACCGGTCGGAGCGCTCGTACCCGCGGCGCTCGCTTGCGTGCGCAAGGGCGGCCGGGTCGTCTGCGCCGGCATTCACATGAGTGACCTGCCGAGCTTTCCCTACCGGCTGCTCTGGGGGGAGCGCTCGATTCGCTCGGTGGCGAATCTCACACGCGCGGATGCGGAGGAGTTCATGCGGCTTGCGGCGAGCGTGCATCTCGACCCGCAAGTGGAAGTCTTTCCGCTCGAGCGGGCGAACGAGGCCCTGCGGAGACTGCGCGTCGGCGAGCTGCGCGGCGCGGCGGTGCTGGTTCCCTCTCATGAGCGCTGAGGCGAGGCGAGCGTGAAGGCTGCCTTCGCGAGCGCAAGCTCTTCGTCGACGGGGATTACCCAGATCGCGATGCCGGCGTCAGCGGGGCTGATACGAGCCTCCGCACCGCGCGCCGCCTCGTTGGCCCGGACATCGAGCGTGATGCCCGCCCACCGCAGCGAGGCAAGGATGCGCTCTCGGATCTGCGGCATGTGCTCGCCTACGCCACCGCCGAAGACGACACCATCACAACCGCCGAGCACGGCGAGGTAGGCACCCACGTACTTGCGAGCGCGGTAGCAGTACAAGTCGATCGCGAATTCAGCGGCGTCATGCCGCTCGCGAGCGAGCTGCTGCATGTCGCCCGTCGACCCGGAAACTCCGAGCAGGCCGGCTTCGCGGTTGAGCCGCTCGACGATATGGTCGGGGCTCGCGTGCAGCTTCTGCGCCAGATAGGCGACCGCGGAGGGGTCGAGGTCGCCGCAACGAGTGGCCATGACGAGCCCTTCGAGCGGCGAGAATCCCATGCTGGTGTCGAGCGGGCGGCCGGCAGCGATCGCCGCGATGGAACAGCCACCCCCGAGCTGTAGCGTGATCAGTCGCCCGCCGCACGGGTGCTCGGGGTGCAGCTCGCACCAGCGCCGCCACATCGCTTCGTGAGCGAGCCCATGAAAGCCGTAGCGGCGCACGCCGAGCTCGGAGCCGAGGGAGGACGGAAGCGCATACTCGTGGGCAACGCGCGGCAACTCGGCGAAGAAAGCGGTGTCGAACACCGCAATCTGGCGAGCCTCGCCACTGCATGCCGAGCGCGCCGCGGCGATCCAATCGAGGGCCACCGGGTTGTGCAGCGGCGCGAGCTCCGACAGTCCGGCAAGGGACGACTCGACGCTCGCATCGACCAAGGTAGGCCGGACGAACTGTGTGCCGCCGTGAACCACGCGGTGTGCCACCGCGGCGACGGGACCGTCGAGCTTCGCCGAAAAACCGGCGAGCGTCGCGCGCGGATCGAGAGCCGCACCGCTCACGTGCGCGTACCCGACCCGCACGAGCGTCGCGCCGCCGTCGGGGCTCGAGTACGCCGCGAGCTTGACCGATGTGCTGCCGCTGTTCACTGCGAGGACGAGCATGGCGGACCTGTTCGAGTGATGCGCGGCGGCGCGAGAAACATTCGCAGCGCGGGAACCGATATAGTAGAGGCGAGCATGGACGGGAATCCAATTCTGAAGTTGCGCGCTCGCGGCGAGAGCGTGTGGCTCGACGACATCCACAGACGCATGCTGGCCGACGGGACGCTTGCCCGCATGATCGAGGCGGACGGTCTCAGCGGCCTGACCTCGAGCGCGACGATTTTCGCGCAGGCGATCATCGCCCATGCCGAGTATCGCCCCGCGGTTGCGGAGCTGCTGCCGAGGGTTGCGAGCGGCGTCGAGCTCTACGAGGCCATTGTGCTCGACGACGTCCGCCGGGCTGCGGATCTGTTCCGGCCGACTCACGAGCGCACCGAGGGCCGGGACGGCTTCGTTTGCCTCGAGCTGTCTCCGCATCTGGCGTACGACGCACAGGAGTCCGTCGCCGAGGGACGACGCCTGTGGCAACGTCTTGAGCGCGCGAACGCGATGATCGGCGTACCGGGTACCCGCGCGGGTCTCGCTGCGGCTCGCGCGCTCATCGCGGACGGCATCAGCGTGAACGTCACGCTGCTCTTCTCGACGGACCGGTATCGGGAGGTCGCGGAAGCGTATCGCACGGGAATCGAGGATCGGCTGGCCCGCGGCGCGCCGATCCGCGGCGTCGCGTCGGTCGCAAGTCTGTTCGTGAGTCGCATCGATTCGCGGGTCGATCGCCTGCTCGATGAGCACGCGGGGCAGGGTCGAGGCGAGGCACGAGCGTTGCGAGGGCGTACGGCGACGGCGATCGCAACCGAGATGTACGACGCCTATCGATCGATCTACTCGACGGAGCTCTGGGAGAGCCTCGCACGCCGCGGAGCGCAGCCGCAGCGCCTGCTGTGGGCGTCCATGTCGACGAAAGACGCGCGCTACAGTGACGTCAAGTACGTAGAAGACCTGATCGCGCCGCAAACCGTGTGCACGCTTCCGCTCGAGACGCTTTCTGCCTACCGTGATCACGGTAAGACGGGGCCTGGACTCGAGCCCCTGCGCGCGCAGGCGCCGCGCGTGCTGCGCGAGCTCGCGGCGCTCGGAATCGATCTCGCACAGATCGCCGTGAGGCTGGAGGAGGAGGGGGTGCGCAAGTTCATCGAGCCCTTCGATCAGCTGCAGCGGTGGCTCGACGAAGCGAGGCGCGCCTAGGCAAGCGGCTGAATCGAGTCTCCCACGGCGCTTTTCGCCATGGACAGCGGTGCATCGCGGTGACATTCTCGGTGCAGATCCCGACCGGACGGCGGGACAGGAGGTGGCTCGTGGTGGCATACGCAGTCATTTCGCTTCGACCCGAACCGAGAGCCGGGACGTGGTGGACGATCCGCGGCTTGAAGGGCGTCGATGCCGAGGCGGCCTACGGGTGTGTGGACTGGTACTTGTATCAAGACGCCGCGCTCCCCGCCTGTCCGCCGAAGCGAGGGCCGCCGGCCGCGATCGACCCTGCCGGACCGGCAACGTTCGCGTATACCGAGGTCCGGCCGGACGGCTGATCCGCATCCGCTCGCGAGGGCTCCTTCCCGCGCGCCGCAGCAGTCCGTGCCGCTTCCCTCCCTCCATTCGGCGTTCGGCCACCCCCTGCGCCTTGCAAAGCTGTCGTCGCGCCCTCATCCGTAACCAGACGCACCGAGGAGTGATCCGTGAGGTCGATCAACCGTATCTCTTGGATGTGGGACGAGGCGGTCCAGGCGCTCGAGCAGGCGGAGCGCCGGCGCCGGCAGTTCTGCGGACTGTCTGCGGGTCGCCCCGCCCAGCCGCTCTGGGAGCCGCCCGCGGACGTCTTCGAGAGTGAAGCCGAGCTCGTCGTCTGCATCGCGCTCCCGGGAGTGCGTCCGGAGAGTGTCTCCGTCCAGGTCGTCGCGAACGGTGTCGTCGTGAGCGCCGAGCGCCACCTACCCGCCGAGCTCTCGCGCCTGCGAGTTCATCGCCTGGAGATTCCCTACGGACGCTTCGAGCGCCAGCTCGAGCTCGCGAGCGCGCGGTATGTGGTGATCGAGAGCCGTCTGGTCGACGGCTGTCTGCTGTTGCGATTGGGAAAGGAGTAGCCGATGGCCGAAGAGATCGTCGAGCTCGTCGTTCTGCCGGTTCGCGACACCGTGCTGTTCCCCGGCGTCGTGCTTCCGCTGAGCGTAGGTCGCCCGCGGTCGACGGCGGCTGCGCAGGAGGCCGTTCGATCGCGCAGCCGCGTCGGGCTGCTATTGCAGAAGAGCTCGTCCACGGAGGAACCGGGTCCGGACGACTTGTATCGCGTGGGGACCGTCGCGAGCGTCGCACGCTTCGTCACGGGCGCCGACGGCGTGCACCATCTCATCTGTCACGGCGAGCAGCGCTTCGAGGTGCTCGAGTTCCTCGGGGCCGATCCCTACCTGAGAGCGCGCGTGCGGCTGCACACGGATCCCGAGCAGGCCGGACCCGAGGTGGAGGCGCGCGCACTGCATCTGCGCGACCGCGCCATCGAGGCCCTGCAGCTGCTTCCCCAGACGCCGGCGGAGCTCGTGGGCACGCTCCAGTCGATCAAAGCGCCCGGCCAGCTCGCAGATCTGGTGATCAGCGTGACGGACGTGAGCGCAACCGACAAGCAGGCGATCCTCGAGACGTTGGATCTCGCGGCGCGCCTCGATCGGGTGATCGCCGCGCTCGCCAAGCGCATCGAGGTGCTCAAGCTCTCGCACGCGATCGGCGAGAAGACGCGCGAGGCGTTCAATGAGCGGCAGAAGGAGGCGGTGCTGCGTGAGCAGCTGCGGCAGATTCGCCGCGAGCTCGGCGAGGAAAGTGAGGCCGGGGGCTCGAGCGACATCAAGGAGCTCGGCGAGGCGATCGAGCGAGCCGGAATGCCGCCGGAGGCGAAGGAGCAGGCGCTGCGCGAGCTGCGGCGGCTCGAGCGCATGCCGGAGGCGGGCGGGGAGCACTCGATGGTGCGTACCTATCTCGACTGGCTGGTCGCGCTGCCCTGGTCGACGCTCGATCCGGAGAACCTGGATATCGAGGCTGCCCGCGGAGTGCTCGACGCCGACCACTTCGGTCTCGAGAAGGTCAAGCGGCGGATTCTCGAGTTCCTCGCCGTGCGCAAGCTCAATCCGGCGGGGCGCAGCCCCATCCTGTGCTTCGTCGGGCCCCCGGGAGTCGGCAAGACCTCGCTCGGCCAGAGCATCGCCCGGGCGCTCGGCTTGAAGTTCGCCCGCGTGAGCCTCGGCGGCGTTCACGATGAGGCGGAGATCCGTGGCCACCGGCGCACCTATCTCGGCGCGCTGCCGGGGAACATCATCCAGGCGCTGCGCCGCGCGGGCACGCGCAACCCCGTCCTGATGCTCGATGAGGTCGATAAGCTCTCGGCGAGTTATCAGGGGGATCCATACTCCGCGCTGCTCGAGGTGCTCGATCCGGAGCAGAACTCGACGTTTCGCGACAACTACCTCGGCCTGCCGTTCGATCTGAGCAGGGTGGTTTTCATCTGCACGGCGAATGTGCTCGAGGGCATTCCGGCGCCGGTGCGCGACCGGATGGAGGTGATCGAGCTCACCGGCTACACCGAGGAGGAGAAGCTCGAGATTGCGCGGCGCTATCTCGTCCCGCGGCAGATGGTTGCAAACGGCCTCGCGGCCGGCCGCGCGCGGCTCTCCGATGATGCGCTGCGCCTAATCATCGCCGATTACACGCGCGAGTCGGGCGTGCGCAGCCTCGAGCGGCAGATCGGCGCAGTGCTGCGGTCGATCGCGGTAGACGTTGCGTCGGGCCGCGAGGGCGAAGTCACGATCGCACCGGACGACGTGTCGCGGATTCTGGGGGCTCCCCGCTTCCAGGGCGAGGTCGCGATGAGGACGAGCGTGCCAGGTGTGGCGACCGGGCTCGCGTGGACGCCCGTCGGAGGGGACATCCTGTTCATCGAATCGAGCCGGGTCCCGGGGAGCGGCCGGTTGACGCTCACCGGTCAGCTCGGCGAGGTGATGAAAGAGAGCGCGCAGGCCGCCGTC
>Ga0335075_10006158_pt1 | contig 18546 bp, 17 predicted proteins | sample Lox_Sample_24_FD_206723 | JGI IMG/M metagenome (GOLD analysis project Ga0335075, IMG submission 206723) | Soil microbial communities from Loxahatchee National Wildlife Refuge, Florida, United States - Lox_Sample_2.4 | ecosystem: Environmental > Terrestrial > Soil > Wetlands | place: USA... | reverse complement strand
CTTTTAGGTCTGGTAATTCATAAGTTATTGGCTCTTTACTCATATAAAATTAGTCATGTATAGTCCAAAATACACACCAAGAGCAAGAGTATAAGTAATTTTTAGTAAAATTAAATATATGTCCCAAGACTTTCAACAACACATCAATAATAAAACTAATAAAGATAAAATTCGCTACCTAGACATTAGCAATAATGATTTGACCGGCAATGCCAATTTAAAAGACTTTACCAACTTAAAAAGTTTAAATGCTTATAATAACAAGTTAGAAAGCATGGAATTCCTAAACTCTTTACCCAATAAAGATAAACTAGAAAGCATTAATTTTTTTGGAAATCAAGTAAAGGAGATAGATTTAGCCTGATTATTAAAGAAATTTCCCAACTTAAAGAAAATTAATTGTGGCAATAATCCAATTTCGGCTAAAAATTTAAAAAATCTAACCAGTGAACAGTTTGGGAAGTTAGTCCAAAGAATAAAAGACAAAAGTATTCAGGTTAATTCTTATAAAGGCACAGTTTTAATGGATTTGTTGGAATATACTCAGGAACTAATTAAGCAAGGCAAGAATACCGAAAATGCTCATAAATTACAGGCTATTCTCCAAAATAGTCCGGTAAAAAATGAAACTCAACCGAATAAAACTAGTTATACCCCGCTAATTATTGGAGGAATTTTAGTAGTAGGTTCAGCGTTAATAATTGGTTATTTATGAGGTAAAAGGAGAAATCACCTCGAAAAAGAAAATTAAAAATATATATATAATAAGGTTGTTTATTTCTCCTGACTAACCAGTCGGTTTAGAGTTAGTGGAATTTCCTAGTTCCGAGCTGGTTGGTTGGGAAAAGTAAACAACCATGGAAATTCCACAAGTTTTCCAAGAAGCAAAGTTCAATAATGCTTCTTACAAAAATAGCAAAGAAAGAAAATTAAAAAAGAGGAGAAATTTTTTAGTTTTTTTGGCAAATTTTCAGAGTCAGAGGGCATTTTTGTCGTTTTTTCTAACAAAACACCCACCATAAAGTTTTCTTGGGGAGAATTAACTTTCGAACTAAGAAAATAATTTAAACTTGTTATCTTTTTAATTGGGAAATTAATCTCGTTGTTCCCTCAATCAGTCTAGCAAAAAAAACTAGACCAGTTGCGAGCGAATACGGCAGTTAAGTTGCCGTTTCTGCCTCAACAGCAAAACAACTTACTCGGATATACGGATAAGCCACAGCAATAACCGAGGAATAAAGTCTTACAAAATAAGAGCATTACCCCAGTAAAAGCACCATCAGACTTAATTTGTAATCCAAGTTAAGCCGGTTGCCGGAGACTGATACCGGAAAATCTTAACTGACCGACCTCTCAAAATGAGAACCATTAAGGGTAGTATCCACTACATTATAATTTTATGGTTCCGAAGTGAGGCGAGGGGGAGAGAATGGTATTTTTTGCGTTTTTTTAGAGCTTTTTAGTCCTAATTTCTAAACCTTTTTGGCTCCTTCACTAATTATTATTCCATAATAATTGTGTTTTGCTTATTTTTAGCCTTTTTTTACCCTCTCTCGCGTGCGATATGTCTAACTATAAGAATATAAGGGGAGGGAGAAAGGGAGTTTACGACCTTTCGGAAGGGGTTAGATAGGTAAAGAGAGAGAGAGGGTTATTTTTAACCAAAAAACCATAGTGTGTTTAAAGATAAATTAAAGGTTAATAGAGATTAATTATAGTTTCAGAAAGGAGTTTGGTTTTTTACTATGATTTTAAAAGTTCTTAAAATTGCTTATATGCTCCCTGATTTACAACTTTTAGAAAAAGTTAGTAGGAAAATTATGTCAGTTCCTAACCGGAGAAAAGAAAGCAAGAGAGGAGTTCATTTCGGCTTATTCTTACTTGGTTTTAAAAGTGGTTTACGGGTAAATGAAGCAGTAAATTTTGACTTAAATACTAAAACTCAAAAAGGTTTATACCGCATAAGTAAACCAAAAGGAAAAAAAGAAAGGTTGGTTTATGTTAGCAAGGAAGTTATTCGAGAGTTAAAGAAAAGCAATTGACAGCCGAACCAAACTAATCGCTGAAATTTTTACCACTTCTTAAAAAAAGTTAAGCGAGAGTTAAATATTGGCAAAAATATTGAATTAACTCCCCATACTCTACGCCGTTCTTTTGCTACTTATCAGGCGGAGTCTGGTATGCCTTTACCACTTTTACAAAAATTATTGGGGCATTCCTCTGTTAGAACTACCGCCCTTTATTGACAAAATATTTATGGTGATGATGACCCCAGCGATATTTTAGCCGGTAAGAAATGGTTAGAAAACAGAGAAAAAGAACCACCGCAACCACCTGCCGAAATCATCACCCCAAGCACGGAAAATTTGCCCGAGCAATTGCCCAAAAATTTGGAGCCTGATATTACAAGCAATAAGCCAGTAATTTTAGTAGGGAAACCAGCCGAGCAAGATAATTCATTACTAAATGCCGAGCAAGAAAAAAACCTCGCAATTACTAACTGCCAGCCGAAATCAGCAATCAGCGAAATTCCATCAAGGTCGCCAGGAAAATTTATCAGTAAAAAAACCGAAATCAGCGAACAATTGCCGGTAATTACTAACAAAAAAACCCAGCAAACCGAAAAAGAGCAAATTTTATTAGAAAAAATTAAGCAATTAGAGGATAAATTAGCCCAAGTTCAAGCGGAAAACAGTAATTTAAAGACCGAAAATCAATACTTAAAAGCACTAATTAAGCAAAACCAAAAAACCGAAGCGAAAATACTCCAACCTCCACCTTTTAAGCCCAATAGATAGTGAAAAAGAAAAAACTCACCCAAGTTCAATTAGAAGCCAAAATTTTACTGGCTAAATCCATAATTAAAAATTGAGACAAAGCTACCGAACAAGAGAAAAAAGAAATTGAAAAGTGATGAAAAGAAACTTATGGGGAATTTCCCCAGAATTAACCCCCTCCACTCTTTTTATCTAAATATTTATGTATTGTATGGTTAACCTATCAAAACTTAATTAATGAGAGACCATACAATACAAAGATTAAAGCATAAACTAAACCAAGCCAAACCTGGCTGCTGCTTCACTGGTATGGAACTCCTTTTGCTCCGCAGCCTTTTTCCTCGGCAGGATTACATAATAAAAGAGCGAATTATGATTACTTGTGCCTTACCGGTCAGGCTAATTGAATTAGCCAAGAGTTTAGTCCAAAATGGAGAAATAGAAAGCGTGAGTTTTTTATTTAGATTAGCCCTAATGAATTATGAAAGAACCGGTTGGATACCACCTTTATCTAATTTATCTCCTTGGTCTAACCCCAAAACCGACTATTCTTTTAGAATCGAAAAAGAAACTTTACATTTTTGACAGAACATTAAAGAAAACAAAGTCAGAGTTTTAGAAAGTTGAGGTTGATTTTTAGGGAGAATTTATGTGGGGAAGTTGGTTTAGTAATTACTATTTACCGATACCGCTTTATATCTACCGCTTTCGGTAATAAACTTTTCACTAGTTCTTGGACTCGCTTCCGTAAATTCTTATAACTAACTTCCATAATGGTTTTTCCCTCATTCTGAATTTGTTTATAACTTGCCTTTTCCATCACATAAAAAGGAGAACAATTATAACCCGTTTTTTTTAAGTATTCCTGAATTAATTGGGCTTCGGTTTGGTTAGAGAGACGCATCGGCACGAATAATAATTTTTTAGTGGGAATTCCCGCCTTTTTTAAAGCATGGAATTCTTTCACGGCCGGAATTAAGTCCGCTCGGCTGGCTCCGGTGGGCTGAATTATTAAATCTGCTCTTTTAGCTATTTCCAAAGTTCCTTGACTAGTGCGAGCAGGGGCATCAATAATTATTAGTTCATATTGTTTAGTATAAGGTCAAATATCTTTTACTTGGTTAAAGACTTGACAAGGAATTTTGCCTTTAATTTTGCTTCATTCTAAACTGGTGCTTTGCTGACTATCACAGTCCGCTAATAAGATGCTTAATTTCTTTTTCTTGGCTTCGGTAGCGAGGGCTTGGGCTAATGTTGATTTACCAACACCTCCTTTTTGACTAATAAATGCGATTATTGTCATACACTAAAAATATCCTTCCTCCTCCAAGTAATCTCAAATATTAAATAGCTCCATGAATTTGGTGTAAATTTCTTTCATTTCTTCCTTGGTTAACTTACCTTCATATTTAAGTAAGCGAGATTTATTAACGGTGCGAATTTGGTCTAATAAGACTTTACCTTTGATATTATTAACTAGGGTCGGAGCCTCATAATTATAAATTTTCTCAATTTTCTTGCTAGTAAGCGGAATAATGACAAATCTTTTTTTCCATCTATTTAAAAAATCAGTGCTAAAAATAACTCCTAAGCGAGTTTTCATGAGTTCAGTGCCTTCGGTTTCTCGTCGGCTGACTCGGTAAGTATAAACTTCTCCTTTTTTGACGACCGAAATTTTTTCTTTGACTATTATTTGTTCGCTCATTCTTCTTCGTCGTCCATTTCTTCTAATAGTCTTTTTTCAGCCTCTAATTCTTTATCTTTCAAGGCTTCGCCATAGTCAGAAAAAATATCAACTCTGGCTGGTCGAGCTTTCTTGAACTTCCTAATTGGTTCTTGGTAGATCTCATAATTAATATGTTCTTGTTCCAAAAAAGTTTTTATTCTAGGAATGTTTTCTTTAATGATAATTATTTCTTTCATATACTTATATTTTACTATTTTTATCTACCGCTTTATATCTACCGCTTCCTGTAATTATTTATTTTTCTCTCTTTTATAATTTTGGGAAGTTTTTTGATAACTTTCTAAGGCTTTTTCTAACACTTCAATCATTAAGCAATTTTCTTCAATGGCTAACTTCTTTAATTCTCTATGAAATTCCGGTTTGGCTTTTAAGGATAGAGGTTTAGTGCGTCCGGTAATTCTTTTATCACTAGGAGCCAATTCCGGAGCATGAATGTTTTGACTGGCTTCGGTGGGGACTTCTCCCAAAAATTCTAAACTTTTTAGTTTCTTGTTTCTCATATATATATATTTTACCGATACCGCTTTATTTATGCCGCTTCCTGTAAAAAGGATTTATGAGAAATTTCTTATCGCCCAAGCAGTTTTCCATCACTGCTTCCCCACTACCCCAATTAGTCCAAAGACCAAATTTTCCCTTTTCAAATTTAGGCAAATTTCTTTATTTTTTGTGTTTTAATCTTAACCTTTCCTTACCTTTTCACTTCGGCTATTTATGCTAATTTCTTACTTCCTAAATTTTTGATCGCCTTTTTTTAGTTTCTCACTAATTTTTAATCTCTTTTTTGCTGTTTTTGTTTCTGACTTTATTCTCACTTTTATTCAAAAGTTCGACAAGATTACTATTTATCTTTCTTAGGTTTTTCTTATGTTTTTACTAGGGAGGCTTACTCTGTCGCTATTATTTATTTTTTTAACTTATTTTTATTAATACTTTTTGACTTAAACCCGGCTTTTTGGTAATAAATTCCCAAAATGAAAAAAAGGGTTTTTTTCAATTTCCCAGTGGACAATTTGGGAAATAGCCCTCTACGAGGTAGTTTTTTCAAGTATGAATAAAAGTTTCATAAATAATAACGGAGTAAACCTCCTACATACGAAAAACAAAAAAACCAAAGTTGAAAGCCAAATTGAAGCCTTAAAACAGCAAGAGCAAGTGATTATTAGTGAATTGAGTAGTTGAGAAACTAAACAAAGAAAAGCCGAAAGATTGGTGAATTATCTAGCCGAAGTAAACCGATTTAGCACCAAGTTTTTAGCCGAAGCAGTTGAAAAAGAAAAAAACCAAGAGCAACCGGATAATTGAGCGTGAGAATACTTGCTTAAAAATAAAGTAGAATTTGCGTTGAAATTTGAACCAATTTCAAAAACTTTTTACGAACTGATTTTCCAAAAAGTAGCAAGTCAAGTTAGTTATCTCAAAAGTCAATTAAGAGATTGCCAAAGTCAACTCCGACATCAAGAAAGATTATTCGCTCTGATTTCAATCCGTCGCCAAGGTCGCGAACTTTTAACTTGCGAATATAAAAAAAGTATTGGTTGCCTAGGCGTTTATCAGTGCGATAATTGCCAAATTAACTACTCCGTAGTGGCTGACCATAACCAAATCACAGAAATTTCCCAATAATCATGGCCAGTATCGAATTAAAATTCTCAGGAACTTTTAATAAGTCTGGTTATTTAAAGGAATTTTCCTGTGTTGGTTGTCAGCACTATCTTACGGAGCAGGAAATTTCAAGAGGCAATTATCGCCTTTATGTTAGTGATTATGCCAATGATGTCGAAAAAGAGGAGTTTTTTTCGGAGCGGTTGGGATGCTACCTAACCACTTACGGCTTAAACTTCTGATTAAAAGCCGTCGAACATCAAGAGTGTCCGGAGGAGGGGGGTTAATCTCCCCTCTTTTCCCTTTTTCGCACATCTGCGTTTGTGCTTGTTACTTACTTCTCCACCTTGACTTTTCTCTTTTTTCATTCGGTAAGAAATAACTCCTTATTCTTTTTGGCAATTCTTTCAGTTTCGTTTTGTTCCTCCTCGGAAACCCGGCCTTTAGTTTTTTTTATCTTTACTTCATCCTTGGATTTAGTATCGGTTTTTTCTAATCAGAATTCAATTTCACCGCGAGAGGTTTCGATATGAATATGAGCAGGCTTATTTTTAGTTAAATCATTAACCTTGAAATAGCATCAATAACCTTTTATTTTTCAAGTTGGCATATTTTATTCACAATGAGCATCAAAACCATGAATAAAAGCCTCAATTCCTAATACTTCATCGATGTCCGGAAAATAAATGTTTTTTCCTCTTTTTATTTCATAATTTCTTAATTTTTCCACACTAACTCCTTTTACTCCTCATTTAGCAAATCAAGCAATCGGAATACTTAATTCTCGACCATCGTTTAATTGAGCGGTTAACTTTTCTAAATGAATGGCAAGGTTAATTATCCTAGTCTCTTTCTCTTTGCTTTTGGGGAAAAGAGGTTGCTTAATTTCTCTTTCTTGGGTTCTAGTTCTCATATTAATTATTTTAAACAATAATCTCTCTTTCTCGAAAACTATACAAACTAACTACTTTCTTATAAGGTAGCCGATTTTTCAACTCTCTCAATTCTTTACCACTGTGGGGCATTTTAATGACAAACTAATTATCCGCAAATAGGCGTATTTTTTATTTGTTTCTGATGGTCAAACTTTTCCAAAGTAGCCTTGATGACCATTTCAGAAAAAAAGGAAATCATGAGGGGGTAAATTAAGGAGGCGATATTGGAAATTGCCGGCTAAGATTTCACCTCGGTAAAAGAAAGTCCAGTGATAGTTTTGGTAGATGGCTTTGAGGGATTTCATTTTTAGTTAGTTTTAGGGGAAATTTGGTGATTAATTTTTTTTTGCTACTTTTTTTTATTAGACAATAGAGGGTGGTAAAATACTAAAATATATTAATAATTTGCTATCAAAATATTATTAACCTAGAAATATAGGGAGTTGGGGAATATGGAATGGAATTGAAAAAAATATAATAGAGAAAAGACCTTATTCAGGAGTTATTATTGTGTGGGTTGTAAACAAACTAAACCTTGCAGACTTTTAACCGATTGAGATAGTGAGTGAAAGAATTATTGTTGTTGGTGTTATTACGAGAGGGAGAAAGAAAGAGCCAAGGAATACAACTCTTATGAAAGAACATTAGCCAGCCAGCAAAAGGAGAGAAAGGAGAAATTTCAGCAGTTAGAATTATTAAGGAGTTATCTAGGTTGCCATGATTGCAAAAGCTTAGAAGTAGATGCTTATAGTTTGTATGAGAGTAGCAAGTTAGTTTGTCAACCTTGCCGGATGAAAAAAGAGGGTGGAGCTAGTAGTCCAGTTAGTTTTTTAGAACGGCAAAAATGGTATGGAAAGTATTGGAAAATAGATTTAGAGGAGTGATTGGATAAATATCGGTGCTTGCCAGTCAACGCGGATTGTGCGAGGGAATGACTGAAAGATAAAAAGCATTTAAAGAGTTGCGTTTGTTTAGCAAGAGAAACCTGAGAATTAGTGGAGTTATTTACTAATTCCTTACAAAAAAATAAAAAGAGGTTAGAAAAAGAGTGTCAATGTAAAGTAAGTGAAAAAGTAAGGGTTAGTAGTTATGATAATGCCAATTATGGTTATACTTATTGCGAAATTTGTCAAGAGAGAATAACAGGGGCGGGGAAAATGGGAGTTATTAAAAACAGGAATGACCCACGATTTTGAGGATTGGAAATTAAAGAGAAAATATTATGTTTAGTTTGTTTAACTAATTATCAAGAGAAAATGCCTGCTAATAAGAAATATACCCTAAATAAATACTTAAAAAGGTATGAAAAAAAGCAAGATTTTTAATATTCTATCCACTTACCAGTTTTTTCTCTGGAGGTCAATTATCCCTTTTTTTTCATTTTAAATTCTTCTTCGCCTAGTAATTTCGAGTTTGGTGCCAAGGAGCCAGGCGATATCAAGTGGCTTTGCCGCGGACTGATAGTGGTTCACTTTCCTCTTCTTGGATTAGTTTTTCGGTTATTCCTTTGATTTTAGACGCTTTTTCCAATTCTTGATAGATTTTAGTGCAATCACCACTATCTTGAGGACTTCAATCTTTTTTACAACCTATTTTTTTCAGACTTTTGGGTAAATCTTCTAGTCCAGATTCTAAGTCGGTTTTAGCAATACTTAGCCATTTTAATTTTCCCAAGTTTTGTAAGGGTTGGGAACCGATGAAATGATTATAAATTCCTTCCTTAAACTTTTCTTCATTAGAGTTATCATGAAATAATTTTATTTCCAATTATCTATCTTAGTAATAAGTTGTTCTATTTTGGCTTCGTATTCTGGTTCGTTATTTTGTATCTCAATTGAGTCTTTTTGATTAGTATTTACTTTCTCAACTATGTTACGATAATTAGTTAAAAAACTTTTAAGTTGTTCTCGGTCTTCCTGAGTTGGTAGGCTGGCTGGTAAGTTTTTAGTTTCGTTTTCCAATCTTTTTCTCAAAATTTCAACTTCATCTTGCAAGTTTTCTCGGGCTTTTTGGAGAGTAGTAATATTATTTTCTTCTTGGAGAATGTAGTCTACTTCAGATTCAGTTAGCAACTTATTATTAAGGATAATATTCTTTAAATATTCAACTGAGAATTGTTCAATTCGGCAAAACAAAATATCCTTAGTCTCATTTAATTCTAAGCCTAGTTTAGTGGCTAATTCTTCATCAGATAATTTATTTTCTTCTTTATAGTCAATTATAACTTGGCATAATCTAAGGATTTGATCTCTTTGCCTTGTTCTTTGGTTTGATTCTGTTCCACTTCTAGTTTCAGCAGTTTGAAAATGAATACCTACTGTTCCGTCTGTTCAACCAAAAATATTGTCAATTAAACTAATAGCCCTTCGCTCAGAAGTTCCCCTATCAGTTGAATTTAATCCTAATGATAAAGATCGCGAGTAATTTACAAGTCTACTCTCAGTTCTATTATTTGCACCGTCGTGATAAATCTCGTTTAAACCTGCTTTCATCAAACCAATTGATGCCTGGGCAATAAAAAGTTTTGCTTTCACTCCTTCACTATTATTACCTAGTCGTGCTGTACGAGAGTCATTAATTACTTCACGCAACCTTTCAATATCAGTTGCAGGTGGAGGTGGAGTTGGAGGTAGAGATGGAGTTGTTTTTGAAGTTGCAGGTGGAGGTGGAGTTGGAGCTGGAGTTGAATTACTCCTTTCTACTTCTAGCGATCTACCACCTCTACTATTTCCTCATAGAATCAATGGAGGAGTCCACCTTATTGTAGAAAATAGTGCACGTGCATCAGAAGGTCTATTATTATAATATAATGCTAAAGCATGTGGTACTGATGGTGGTGGTGAATTAGTAAAACCAGTAGTCAAGATATATATATTAAGTAAAGAAACTCCAACCCTTTGTGAATTAGTTTCTCAAGCCACTCGTTCGGCAGGAGTTCTGTTTTCATTATTAATGATTGCTAATAATTCCGTTTGTTTAGTTATAACTTCTGTTTCTCTTGTTTGCGGCAGTGATAAAGCATTGTTAATTCTTTGTTCTGGTGTTACTGATGTTTCTGTTCCCATATGTTATAATAAATATTTGTTATATATACCATTTTATATTTTTTTATTTACCTCAACTTGAATTTGAGCCAATAGTTCTTCTTGTTCTTGAACTGCTAATTTATCTATTTTTTCTTTTAAGACCTTTCATTCAGATTGCAGTTTTTCTTTGATAGAAACTTCTTTTTCTTTCTCGTCTATCCAAATATTTAACTTTTTCTCAATTACTATTTCTCTTTCTTCAAGTCCTGACAATTTCTCTGCCCCCTCACTAATTTCCACTAATCCTAGTCAGTAATATTCATTATTTTCTACTTGGACTAAAAGAGCAAAAGGTTTAATGCTTCTTCATTGGTTCTTATTAGGAATTAATAATCTAATAGCATTTTTTTCTTTAACTAATTTACTCATTAAACTAAGGAGGGTTTTAGTTCCTGATAATTCAATTTCTTCTTCTTTATCGTTAACTACTACCCCAGTTTTTCTTTCTCGAGCTCCACTTTCGATGGAAGAACTTTGGTCTCAGCGCGACATAGTTTCACTACTCCTGACAACAATATATTCAGAGCCAATTATTTTTAGACTACCATCTTTTTGAATAACTTCTTCTTTGTTTTGAGAAATATAATCAATTTTTATTCCTCCTTCAATAGTGGTTGATCCTTTATCACTTATTTGTGGTAGTCAACCATTGCCTATTCCGTGTCAAGCTAAGGGTTCACCATAACCATTTTTAATGGCTATTTGCATAATATGTAACAGTCTTTCTTCTAAATCTTTAGTAGTATAAGTAGCTCATTTTTTATGCACTTCGTCGTGCTGACAATCTTTAGCTTCTACTCCTCCCAGACACTTCGAACATTCTCTGGGTTTATAGTCAACTTTTATTTCTTTGTCATTACCATAAGGTAATAAACCTAAGGTAGAATATATTCCATCAACAGGATTACCCCGACCCCGACTTTTAATTTCTCGTAATACTTCGTGCAGACGGAGAGAAACCCGATCTTTAGGTTTGTATCCTTTTTGGTAATGCACTCAACCAATAGGAGTAGCCACCTTCTTGAGTCCTTTCTCAGTCTTGGCAAAGCTAATGCCCGCATGAGCAGGTTGTTGGAATACTCATAAAGCTGCCATTTCTCGACCATCGACTAAAATATCATCAAACATAAAAAGAGTTCATTTTGATAGTCAGCCTTCTTGGAAAGTTCAGGAGCGAGAAAATCATTCCGAGCAAGTAATTAGTTTTAAGATGTCTAATAAGTCTATTTCTTCTTCGTTTGTTTTAGCTTTAGTTTGAATACCAACGAGAGTTACGGCCGCATTACTGTAGTATTGTCCCATTTTTGGGACTTCGGTAGCTTTTTCCCCATTGTCACTTTGATTGATACATAGTTGATCCATTCATAGGTGATTAATGTCATGTTTGCTTAATTCTTCTTCAGAAATAGAAAGATTTGTTTTTTTAAGTTCTTCTTTATTCTTATTGTTAATAGTTTCCAGTGCCTGTATAGCTTTTTTTCAAGATTTGTAACCTAAACGATTCACATTATTTTTATATCCTAAGTCACCTCAGACACCATCTAATTCTGCTTGTTCTTCTGGTGCTAGTTTATTTTCCGGCTTACTAGCATCTCCTCAGACATAAGATAAAATAGCATAGTTTTTTATATTAGTTCTTTCTTTTGTTAACTTTTTATCTTTAATACTATAAAGTTTGGCTGGTAATTCTTCTGGCAATAAGTTTCTACTACTAGTAACTTCTCGAGATGTTTGAGGATAGATTTCATCATCATAGTATTCGTCTTTGATATCATAACTTTCGGTAAGTTTGTTTTCTTTTTCACTAGTAAGTGAAGGAGGTAAAGTAGGCACCATTTTAACCACATTTTCATCTCTTCATTTGGGGAAGTCGTATTTGTCTTCTTCAGGATTATAATAAGGAGCCAATTCTTGAGCAATTATTTTTACTTGACTTTCTAACTCATGAAAACAATACAAATATTGAACACTTTCAGGCAAATACTCTAAGCCACTTTTGATGTCAGTATTAGAGATGTATAGTGCTTCTAGTTTAGTTAAATGTTTTAAAGGTTCAAGAGAACAATTAAAATTATTGCTGATTTTTCGTTCATTACCTAGATCTAATTTCCTTAGTTTAGTAAATTTACTAAAAGGAACCAAGCCATCAGAAGAAGAAATATTATTATTTCTTAAATACAATACTTCCGTATTTTCACTAGGTAAAGTTTTTAAAAAATCCAAATTAGGCAAGCACTTTACACTACAATTGAGTTCTTTCATGCCGGAACAATTAGTTAAATTCAAACTGGCTAATTGATTATCCCGACAGTTAATTGTTTCGAGTTTAATTAGATTACTAACATCCAAGCTAGTTAGTTGGTTTCCTATGCACTTAAGTCTTTTTAAATTAGTGCAATCACTTAGATCTAAATTAGTCAATTCGTTCTCTGAACAATCTAACGCTTCTAACTTATTAAAACCCGTTAATTTTAAAGAACCACAGAGGTTTTGTCTACTAATATCTAATTCGGCAATTTGTTCTCGAGTTTTACCATATTTTTTTTTATCATATTCTATTATGCAAGTCCCATTTTCAGGGTAATATCAATCTAATCAATTTTGGGCTGGACAAAACTCTTTTCTTAAATCTTCTAGGTCAATTGTTGAGAGATTATAATTTTTTGATTTAGCATAAGCAGCAAGTTCATATTCTTCAATGCCTAATCCATTTTTTATCCATTGTTCAGTTTGATTGCAATCAAATCCATTCTTTTCTCATTTTTCTTTGTAATCCTCATCAAAGTCTTCATGAATATCTCTTCAATTCTCTAAGTCAGCATCTCTTTCTCCGCTTGAATTTTGCTCTTCATTATTCAAGCTTTCTTCTGCCATTTGTTCTTTTTCCATGATAAAAATTCTGTTTAACCTCTAAATTTATTTACTATGATCTTCAATCTGAGCCTCAAAAGCAAGTTCTGATTGGCTTTCATTTTTAATCCTTTCTTGTTTTTCTGATATTTTTTTGGCTTTTTCTTTACTAATACCTTTCTCTGTTGGCGGTCATCCTCTTTCGCTCAAGATCCTGTCTAACCCCGTTTTAAGATCATCGGGAATAACTAGGTCAGCAGGAACAGCGAATTCTTGCCCTTTATCTTCACTTCCGTTGTTATAAAAAACATAAATCTTGTATTTTCCTTTTTTTGGATTATTGGCTTCGCTTGGCTTAACTGGTTGGACTTCAACTTGAATTCATCGCTTATTTTTTTCATTAACTTCTCGTTTTTGCCCGTTTTGTTCCTGCCTCCAATCGACCCACTTAGTCTCAGCTTGATCTGGAGGATTGTTCATTGAATCATTAGCTAATTGCAATACTTCCCTTCTGATATCTTTTCATTCCTTATCTGCGTCTTCTCCGGATTGGAAATACTTTTTCCTTCTGATTTTATTTTCTAAGTCTCCTCCTAGGTTAGGAAAATAGACTCAACGAGCTGAGGTTGTATCAGATGCTGAAATAAGATTAGGCCCAGCTACTCTTAGGTAAATATCAAGTCTTGCTTGGCGTATTTTGTCTAATTTGCTTCTTACAAAAGACAAAGTAGAATTATCTCCCTCCAAAAAAGTTTCTCAGAAGGCTTGACTGTGTTGCTGGGAAGAAGGAAGTCTGTTATTTGCATCAGTTCTCTCTTTTAACATAATAACATTGTGAGCCAATTCATGAGCTAAAAGATAGAAAGTTTTTTCTGAAGACAAATTATTGCGAAGATAAATCTCAAAAATAGTGTTGTTGGAGCCATTTTTTCATCTGGTAAAAGCTACTGTATTTTCCCCCGCCACACTTATTTTATCCCTTGCACTCAAATGTAATTCGACAGTAAAGTTTTTTTGTGGTTCAACTGTTTTGTCAACTAGTCTTTCCTGAGCAAAACTATTAGCAATATCTTTTAATGTTTGTTCAGTTACCGTTTTATGTTCTTGATAAATCATTGCTTTTTGTAATTCTTCGTAACGTTTGTCTTTTTCATTTCTGATATCAAAGAGTTGTTGACCATCCGAACAGTCTAGAGTTTTTAATTCTGAACAATTGGTTATGGTTAATTCTTTATTGTTAGTAAAAGAATGGAGATAAACCTCTTTCAAATTAGGACAATCATCGATAATTATTTTTTTTATCTTGTAAATAGGTTTGTTACTTATTATTTTTTTTAAGTTAGAAAAACCTTTTATTTCTAATGTCCCTCCTTCTTCTGTAATATCTTTTAAATTAGAAAGGTCAATTGTTTTTGTTTGCTTGTCTGCATATTTATTATTTAGTCATTCTTGGAGTGTTGGCATGGAATTTTTGTTTATGTCTGTTTTATGAACGCTGGTTTGTTATTAATTGCAAGATTTGAGCGTTTAATTGCTGTAATCTGTTATTTTCCGCTTGTAATACATTTGAACCAAATGCAGCAAGATTGTCTTGCCTCTTGTCTTCTAATATACCAGACAATTCTTTCAAATCGGTTTGATTTAAAGTAGTAGTAGGTGCTGGGGTTGGTGTTGGAGGAGTAGACACAGTAATTGACCGATTTAAAATTTCTGCAAATGAACTACCTTGAGGCATATCTCTACTTTCAACAGAAGACAACATAGTTAATCCACCCAAACCAGTTATTGTGGTTAAAGGATTATTAGAACAATCTAAGGTTCTCAGGTTAATATTACTACTAAGATCGAGTGCAGTTAACTGATTATCACTACAATTCAACACTTGCAGCCCAGTGAGACCTGCTAAGTCTAGATTTGGATCTGAATCTGGTCAATTTACGATTATAGGATCAAAATCATCATTTATAAACAATTGTCGCCGCTGATTATCACCAATTCTATCAATCCCTAAACTAACTACTTGATTCAGGTTTCTATTATTGTTTAACCATCCACTTAATAATTCTTGGGCTGTTACCATATTTTTTGATTATTTTTTTTGTTTTATTTTTTTAATCCCTAAATAACCAACCATTAAAACTAAACTACCAATTAAAAGCGGAGTATTCTCACTTTCAGAGTTGGGTTTTGCTTGATTATATTGGGTTACTTGGTTGAGTGTTTGAGCGTAGGATTGTCCAGGTGGAGATTGAGATTTTCAACTTCAATTTTCACTCTCATAAGCCAATAAAAATAAATTTGATCCCACCAATTCCAAATTGGTATTACCTATAGGATATATCTTGCCATCTATAGAGCATTCTTCTGTAGAATATCTTTCACGACCTCCTTGACTAGCTGGTCTATTAAGAGGAAGTCAAAACCCCTCACAAGGAGCAGACCTAACAACCCTCTTTACTTTAATTTGAATACGTCGGTCGATTGACGAACCACTAAGTGTGAAATAGCCATTAATACGAATCCCATATGCACTATCACCCCCATATACACTACTGCCAACTCTCGAACTGGGGGGTAATGGTTGACCATCATAGATTTTATCAAGAAATCCTTGTTTCCCCGACCCCACTATCATTAAAGTATCAACTGTCGTGTTATTTATTTTAATGGGTTCAATGTCAAGAAAAATTCTCTCCCTTGCACAAAAAACATTATATTTTGTCATAACAGGACTAAGAGCTCCCATTTCCACTCTTCATCTTTTTAAATAAATTTCTCGTTCAAAAGTACCTCCCACATTTGGTAAAGTGGAATTTTTTTCATTAAGTTTTTTTAAGAGAACTTCTGTCTCCCCTCTGATTTTTTTAATCTTTTGTACTACTCAATCTCTTACTTGTGCTTGCCCACTGCGAGAACCACGAGGAATAGATGGAGGGACAAAAGGAGTTATAGGAACTCCTAAATCTCTCATTAAATCATTTTGAAAGTTCTCAATAGGAACAAAATATTTGTTTAACAAATATGCTGCAATATTTCTAGTGCCTGGTGGCCAAGAAAAATTTTTACTATCTATTTCTCTCGCTAATCTTTTAAAATTATCAATTTGTTCTTGAGTTATCATGATTTTACTTATTTATATTTACCTATAAATTGCTCAATAACAGCAATTTGTTCTTGATTCTTTTCATTCTCTTGCTGTAAAACTTGTTGAGATTGTTCATCAGTAGTTATTTTTGTTATTTCTTCATTTTCACTAATCTTATCTTGCAAAATTGCAGAGTAAGTAGCTAAATATTCCTTGGACTCGGCAATTCCTTCTTTTAATTCTGCTCATCGAGGAGCTGGTAAACCAGGTTCTAAGTAGGCCTTGTAAGAATCTAGTAAAGAGTTAAAATAGGTCATTTCTTCGGCATTATCTTTGTTGATTCTGATGCGATGACCTTGTCATTTTTGGTAATTATCCCTTATTTGGTAAGTTAATTTCGGTAAGAAGTCACTTTTGTTTTTGAGCAAAGACCATAATAACTTTTCAATTATCGCTTCCTTGTAAACAAAAGAGGTTACCTCGTCATTGCCATTGTCAAGGGAAGCAAAAGCATGCTTGTAACTATAAAAACTTAAGTCCTCTGGGTCTTCTTTGTCCCGAAAACTATCACTTACTGTTTCCAAATAAGGAATTAATTCTTTAATAACTTCTTCGCACTTGGCTTTGGTATTTTCTTGCGAACCATAGATAAAAACCTCATCATCAATTGTTTGTTCGATATTATTGGGACTGAATAGTAAAACTACTCAACTTTTATCGGCTAACTGATAAGGAAGAAGAGTGAATTCATATTTGCCTTGCTGTCACTCACTAACTATTTGGTCTTTTTGTTCCGGAGTAGTTAATCACACTTTGCCTTCTAACTGAGAAATTAATTGCTTAATATTTTCTTGATTGTTAAGGTAAACTGAGATTTGGTCTCGTTTTTCAAATTGTTCTATTTCATCTTTCAATTTTTCTACCTCTGCTTGGGAAAGCTGGTAATTATTTTCCAGACTTTCTAATTTCATTTCTAGTTCTCGTTTGTCTTGATTTAGTTTGGCTAATTCTTGCTCAAGTTTTTCCCGAGATTGTTTTTCACTGTTATAATCACTTTCTGCTTCATCAGGTGATTTGTTAGGGAATTTATTGGTTCATTTGTCTAATTCTTCCTGTTTAGCCTCTATTTCTTTTTGCTTTTCGGCTAACTCTTGATCTAATTTCTCTTGGGTTGGTCGAGATTTTAATTTATCTATTTCATCTTTTCACTTCTCACTAAATTCTGGTAAGCCTAGTTTTTCTGCTAGTTCATTTGGCAAATTAGAGTAATCTACTGATTCCTCTTTATTTTCATTAATATCTACCTCATCGTTTGCATCATCTAAAATATCCTTTAGGAATTGGAAAGCGGCTTCGCTTTGGAATTTACCATTTTCATCAAGAATCTTACCAGTTTGGAGAGCATTTTGTATGGGAGCCAGCAGAAAATAATTTTGATACCCATCATTGGAACCATCCAATTTCCTTCAATCTAAAACAAAACGATTATAGTTAATATTATAATCCGGATTCGCTTCAGAATAAATAAAACTATCATTCGTATTTAAGTCACTAACCTTTACAGATATCTCACTATAAAGAGAAGGAGTGGCGATTACTTGACCAACAACATTTACCAAACTATCGCCATTAGCAAAATTTTTAAATCTCTCTAACATTACCGAATTAGTTCCAACAACGCCTATATCTCAAGTAGTAGATCAACTAACGTGGTGATAGGAATCCACTGATGTAAATAACTTTTCTTTGCTATCTATGATCTTTTTTGCCAAATCACCTCAAGAAGCTTTCATTTCAATCTTGTCCCAATTTTCATTAGGAATACTTTTTAATTTTACCATATTTTTTATTGTATTTTCTTATATTTATGTATTCTTTGTATGTTTGTTTTACAATCACTAATATGGCTAATTAGACCCTTTTTATATCTAACTAGGAGTGATTGATTTTTGAGTTTATGCTAGTTAGATATCCCCTTTTCGTTTTCTCCATAGGCAATTATTATTTTTATATAGAAGTTTAATTCCTTATCATAGGAATACTTTCTCTATATTTATAATTTTATATATTTATTGCTCATTAACCCTTACTCTTTTCCTCCCCTAACTCCCAAAAATACTGTCAATCTGCAGACTATTCCCAAGCCATTTCCCAACCGGCACCGCCACTGGTAGACTGGGTTTTTAAGAATTCATTAAATCTATTTCTTACTTGCCAACTATGCGAACAGCATAATTGCTTTTTTTATAATCAAAAAGAGGTTTATCGCAAGTAATCCGATTATTTTGTTTACCCCGAATAAAGGAGTTATTGAACTTACTGGTTAATTGCCGGACGGTCAATATTTCCTTTTTCAGTCATAACCTCCTCTGAAATAGGAAAATCAAAAATAATTCGCTTATAAAGAGCAATGGGCTTGACTTCCCTAAATTTTACACCACTGCCCTGATTATTTTGAGCC
>Ga0335075_10006156_pt1 | contig 18546 bp, 14 predicted proteins | sample Lox_Sample_24_FD_206723 | JGI IMG/M metagenome (GOLD analysis project Ga0335075, IMG submission 206723) | Soil microbial communities from Loxahatchee National Wildlife Refuge, Florida, United States - Lox_Sample_2.4 | ecosystem: Environmental > Terrestrial > Soil > Wetlands | place: USA... | reverse complement strand
GTGATCAGATCCTGAATCTCACTCCGCGCCGGGGTTCCGCTATGCTCGTTTGCGCTCGAAAGCTGGCCGATGGGCGACATCTCCGGCGGTTCGCCCGCTGCGGCCTGCTGCGTCGTTGCCCCAGCCGGTGTATCTTTGGCTGTTTGCGTCGCAGGGGCTGCGGGAGTTTCGGCTGGCTTGGACTTATGACGCGTCGTCCGATGGGGCTTCTGCGGAGGCTGTTCCTCTGCGACGCCCGGACTCCCCTCTGTCACTTCCGGAGCGTTTACCGGCGGCAGTTGCGGAGCCGGCGCATTCTTGGCGACGACGCTCGGAGGATAAATCGGAGCCTGCGCCTGCGGCGGAGGTGTGGCCTGTGTTTTGTGCCCGCAACCGGCAAGCATGCACAGCGAAATCAGAACCGCGATCTTGCTGGCGGCATTCATCCCCTTCGTCCCTCGGCAACCAAAGTATTCGCTTCCAGTGCTCCGCGCACCCTCGGGTCTGCGAACCCGGCGGCTGGAACGGATAAGGTGAAGGTGGACCCCTCGCCAACTTTCGATTCTACGTCAAGCTGTCCATGGTGAAGTTGCAGAATCCTGTATGTCATCGCCAGGCCGATGCCGCTCCCATCCCGCTTTGTTGTGAAGTAAAGATCGAAGATCTTCGGACGAATTTCATCTGGAATCCCTTCGCCGCGATCCTGCACCTTGATAATCGCCGAGCGCCCGTCTTCCATCAGGCGAACCGAAAGCTCGCCGCCGTCAGCCATCGCCTGCGCTCCGTTCAGCACCACGTTCAGCAAAGCCTGTTTCAGCAGGTCGGCATCCACCTTTACCATCACCGGATGATCCGGCAGCTCGCTCACCACCGTCACGTTATAGGTCTCCAGTCCGGCGGAGGCCAGCATCAGCACGCTCGAAACGATGGTGCGCATATCGTGATCCATCAGCTTCAGTTCGACCGGCCGCGAGAAGTCCACCAGCGTCTGTACCACCCGATCCAGCCGCTGAATCTCGCTCTGGATAATCTCCAGATGCCTTGCCGCTGTGGCCTCAGCGCCAACCTTGCTCCGCAGCAGTTCGAGATGAACGACAATCGCGTTGATCGGGTTCTTTACTTCGTGGCCTACACCGGAGGTCAGCCGCCCGATCGCCGCCATGCGCCGCGACAGCTCCAGTTCGCTCTCAATCTCGCTCACCGATTCGACATCATGCAGTGTCAGCAGCGCGCCGAGCGACCGGCCGCCCGAGATGTGCTCATCGCGATCGTCATGGATAAAGTCGAGCGACAATTCCAGCCTGCGTCCAGCCTCGGTCGTGATTTCTTCCTGCACAATTGACATTCCTGCGTCGAAGGCCTGCCGTACCGTGCGGCCCAGCAGCGTATTGCGGTCAAAGATATCGTGGACCTCCGCGCCGAGAAGCTCATCGCGACTCACATCCAGAAACCGCTCCATCGATCGCGAGACCAGAACCGCGCGCGAGTCGCGCGTGAACAGCATGATTCCGTCCTGCAGATTCGAAAGTATCTGGTCAAGATTCTCCTTCAGGGCAGAAAACACCTCTTCGACATTGCGCATGCGGCGACCCAGCCGCTCAATCTTGTGTGAAACCTGGACGACCGCATCGGACGACTGGCCCGCCTCCAGTTCTCCCGCCGACCCCGCCTCGACCTGCAGCGCATCCAGCCGCGAGCTGATCTGCTCCAGCGGCTGCAGCGCAAGGTTGGCCACAAAAGCAGCCGCAATCAGCGATATCAGAATCGCCATGCCGATACTCGTCAGGGCATCTCTCAGTCCCGGATAGAACACATACCTGAGAAACGTTGTTCGTATGCCGATGCGGATCTTGATGAAATCCTGATTGTCCCGTTGCAGTCCCACGGTGTAGTCGTAAACAACCGGAGTCTTGCCGAATATCAGCTGAAATTTCCGTATCCACGGCTCGTCCTTCAGAGTCGCGTAATCCGGCCGTTTCGGCAGCACCTTGTCTTCGAGCTTCGGATCCGGCGCCGTTACCAGGCCCGTGTCGTGATTGTCGACAATCGCAATATCCTGCACCTGAAGCGAGTAATTAATGATCGAGCTGATCAGCGCATTGAGCCCCTCATCCTTGCGCAGCGAAGCCGCGACCGCTGCGCGCAGCGCAACCTGGTCATTGGGGTTCACCTGGATGCTGCGCAGCCCATTCTCCAGCGCTGTCCGGGTCGCTAAGAGTAATTGGTGGCCAATAATATCTGTTGTGCTGTATGACTGCTCGATATGCTGATCCAGCAGCCTGTTGAGATACACAGCCGACAGGAGGGTCGAAATCAAGAAGGCCAGGCTGGCAATCGCCACAACGAGTTTGGTCTTCAGGCGCATGGCTGTGAAGAAGTCCTTGACCGCTGATAAGAGGAATCCGGATTAGTCGTCCGTGCCGGCATCATCCTTCAATTTCCCATAATCCTTGAGCTTATTGTGCAGGGTCTTGAGGCTGATGCCCAGGATTTCCGCTGCGCGCGTCTTATTGTTATTGGTCGACTCCAGTGTCTTCAGGATCAGCCGCCGCTCGCCCTCATCGACGGTGGCCCCGACCTCCACCTGGATCGCGTTCGGCGCGACCGTTGAATCCACCGACGGCCTTACCGTCTTCGTTCCGAAGCCCGGAGGCAGGTGCCGCGTTTCGATCGCACCCCCGCCACATAAAACAACCGCGCGCTCAATTGTGTTGCGGAGCTCCCGCACATTTCCCGGCCAGTCATACGCCATCATACGCGCCATCATGTCGGCATCCACCCCGGTCACTTCGCGGCCATGCTTGCGATTCATTTCCGCGAGCATCGAATCCACAATCGCCGGAATATCTTCTTTGTGCTCCCGCAAAGGAGGCATGTGAATATTGAAGACGTTGAGTCGATAGAAAAGGTCACTGCGCAGCTGTCCTTTTGCGACCGCCTGGTCAGGATCCTGATTCGTCGCCGACAGCACCCGCACATCAACCGGCGACTCGACCTTACTGCCCAGCCGCCTCAGTTTGCGCTCCTCAAGCACGCGTAGCAGCTTGGCCTGCGTCCCCACCGGCATCTCGCCGATTTCATCCAGTAGCAACGTCCCTTCCTCTGCCAGCTCGAAACATCCCGCTCGCCGCTCCAGGGCTCCTGTAAATGCGCCTTTCTCATGGCCGAAAATTTCGCTCTCGATCAGCGTCTCGGGAATCGCCGCGCAATTCACCGCAACGAACGGCTTGGTCTTGCGCGGGCTCAGCTCGTGCAGCGTGCGCGCAACCATCTCTTTGCCCGTGCCGCTCTCACCCGTAATCAGCACGGAGACATTCGACGGCGCAACCCGCTCGATCAGTGCGAACACTTCCTGCATTTTTTTTGACGATCCGACCAGTGACCCGAGCACCCCTGTTTCCCGCAACTTGCGTCGCGTCACTTCCAGTTCCCGGTCCGTCTCCCGCTGCCGGGTCGCATTCATCAGGATCGTCCGCAGTCGCGTCGCATCCACCGGCTTCTGGATAAAGTCATAGGCACCCATCTTCATCGCTTCGACCGCCGCCTCGATCGAGCCCTGCGCCGTAAGCACCACCACAGCCTGGTCCTGCTTCAGCTCACCAAGCCGACCCAGCAGCTCCAGCCCATCCATGCGTGGCATTTTCAGATCGGTGACGACGATCCCCGGCTGCCATGCCTGCACCCGTTCCAGGGCCTCCACGCCATCCCGTGCCGTTTCTGTGCGATATCCCCATCCCGAGACAAGTTCCGCCAGCCCCATCAGGGCGTGCACCTCGTCCTCGACGATCAATACTTTTTCCTGAATTGCCATAAACCTTTTGCTGTGGACATCTTCCTTTTATCACGCTGGCCCCGGCCCCGGCCCAAAACCCACGACCTCAACCGAGGCCTCTTCGAAGCAATGCCCAATGTATCCTGATCCCGATGCTTGATTATGAAATAACGACGCAGGATCTGAAGCAATTGCTCGCCGCGGATGTTTCTGAAAAGCCAGTCGTTCTCGACGTGCGCGAGCCCTGGGAATTCGAAGCGGCCCACATCGAAGGCAGCACCCTCATCCCTATGGGAGACATCCCCTCCCGCGCCTTCAACGAGCTCGATCCCGAGGCTCACATCATCACTGTCTGCCACCACGGAGTCCGCTCCATGAACGTCGCCGTCTGGCTCCGCAACCAGGGTTTCGAAAATGCCCAAGCCCTTCGCGGCGGCATTGACGCCTGGTCGGCGGAAATCGACTCGGCCGTCCCGAGGTACTGATCGTGCTGTCGGCCCCGGGACGTGCGGTGGCTCTACTGCAGCGATATCCGCTTCCGCTGCTCCTGCCGGTGGTCCTCGCAGTCGCTGCCGGTGAAAGCCTCAGCCGGGTCCTGGCTGGATTGGCGGTCTCGAAGTTTGTTCATTTCCTGCTCGCCGTCATTGCTCAGTTCCTGAATTTTTTATTGGCCTGTCTGGCCTTTCTCTCGATCGCCGACGTTACTGCGAAAAGTGAAGCTCGCGGCGAGCGTCCTCAGTTTGGGAATCTTCTCGAGAGCTTTCAGTATCCCGCCTGTGCCCATCTCATCACCGGATTGCTCGCGCGCTTTGCTATTGCCCTCGTCATCGCGGGCGTCGTCACGCTCATCAGCCTCTCGGGCGGCTTCGCGGTCTTGAGGGCCGCGACTCATCACCCCGTGCCCCGCCGAATCTCCGGCCCCGCATACTTATGGCTCGCAACGGTGCTATCCGTCGTGATCCTTTCGCGCTGGGTTTTTGCGATACCCTTGTTTGCCCAGTCAAAAGGGATGCTGAAGGCCGTTTTCGCTGCCAGCACGAAGACGATTCAGGGTCAGAGAAGCTTCGTCATAGTCTTCACCCTGTTTATCCAGGCTCTTTGTTACCCGCTGCTCCGGCTGACCTCGCCTCTTCATCCGCACCTGGCAGATGGCGCTGCCCGCTACGTGCCTCAAATTTTTGAGATTATCGCCGCTCACGCCTTTCAGGCTTTGGTTGGGACCTGGTGGATGATCGTCATCACCATGCTGACCATGCGCCTGCAGGGCCATGATGAACCCCTGCCGGCGACGCCGCTTGCCGTCGCCTGAGCGGGTGGCTCGCAAAGACAGAGCGCAATTTATACTTCTGTGTCACCCCTAGGAGCTTCCATGTCTTCCGCCGCCGTCGATTACGTCCGCAACAACTATCCTCGCTTCCTCGAAGAGCTCAAAACCCTTATCCGCATCCCCTCTGTTTCGACTCTTCCCGAACACAAAGGAGACGTCCTTGCCGCCGCCCAATGGCTGGCCGCCGAACTCGCCCGCATCGGCATGGAGCACGTCGAGGTCATCACCACCCTCGGCCATCCTCTCGTCTACGCCGACTGGCTCCACGCGGAAGGCAAGCCTACCTGTCTTTGTTACGGGCACTACGACGTCCAGCCCCCCGACCCCCTCGACGAGTGGCATACCCCCCCCTTCGAGCCCACCGAGCGCAACGGCAACCTCTACGCCCGTGGAGCCGTCGATGACAAGGGCCAGATGTACATGCACATCAAAGCCGTCGAAGCCTTGTTTCATGCAAATAAAGGTAAATTACCCATCAATATACGCGTGATCCTTGAAGGAGAGGAAGAAGTTGGCGGAGAGCAGATCGCCCGCTTCATCCGTGAACACGCCGACCGGCTTAAGGCCGACTTCGCTCTCGTGTCAGATACAGAAATGTTCGCCCCCGAGCTGCCTACCCTCTGCGTCGGCCTCCGCGGCATGATCTATACCGAGATCGAGGCCCGCGGCGCAAAATCCGACCTCCACTCCGGCATATACGGAGGAGCCGCCCCTAACCCCTTCGTCGCCCTCGCTCAGATCATTGCTCAGCTCAAAGACTCCGCCGGCCGCATCCTCATCCCCTGCTTCTACGACCCCATCAAGAGCCCCAGCGACGACGAACTCCACACGTGGCAGCAGCTTCCCTTCGACGAGGAACACTATCGTCTCACCGAGGTCGGTTCATCCCGCCTCACCGGTGAGCCCGGCTATTCCGTCCTCGAGCGGACCTGGGCGCGCCCCACGCTCGAAGTACACGGCATGCCCGGCGGATTCACTGGAGCGGGCGCCAAGACCGTCATCCCCGCCAAAGCCGTCGCCAAGGTCTCCATGCGTCTGGTTCCCGACCAGACCCCGCAGCAGGCCTTCACCCAGTACAAGGCCTACGTCGAATCCCTCAAGCCCGACGGCATCGAGCTTGACGTCCGCCTCATCCACTCCGGCGACCCCATCGTAATCGGCACCGGCAACCGCTACATTCAGGCCGCCACGCACGCCCTCAAAAAAGTCTGGAGCAAGGACACCGTCTTCATCCGCTCTGGCGGATCCATTCCCATCGTCGGCGACTTCGAGCGCCACCTGAAGATCCCCACCGTCATGATGGGATTCGGCCTGCCCGACGACAATCTCCACGCCCCCAATGAAAAATTCCACCTCGCCAACTTCTACCGTGGCATCGAGTCCATCATTGTCTTCTTCGATGAGCTGGGCGCGTGAACGCCTTTATCCTTGCCGGCGGTCAAAGCACCCGGATGGGCCGCGACAAGGCCTTGGTTGAATTCCACGGCCGGCCCCTGATCGAGCACGCTCTGGAGAAGCTCCGTCGCCTCGGATTCTCCGCATGCATCGCCGGCAACCGCCCCGACCTCGTTCGATACGCCGCCGTCATCCCCGACAACCAGCCCGCCTCCGGCCCCCTCGCTGGCATCGAAGCATCCCTGGCCGTGAGCGGCGACGACCTGAATCTCTTCCTGCCCGTCGATCTCCCACTGCTCCCCGTTGAATTCCTGCGCTGGATGGTCTCCCGTGCCGTCGAGATCTCTCCCCTCGCGACCATCCCCCGCCTTGAGGGACGCCCCCAGCCGCTCTGTGCCGTCTACCATCGCGCCCTACTCCCCTCCGCCCGCGCTCTCCTGGCCGCAAATAACCCCAAAGTCATGCGTGCTGTGGAAAACTCTGCCTCGGAAACCCGGCTTGGTCTCGACCTGTTCGACGTTGAAACCGTCGCCGCGGTCCTCAGCCCTTCCGCAGGCTGGCTTTCGTCGCCGCCGGTCCACCGCTGGTTTCAAAATGTCAACACTCCTGCCGAGCTCGAAACTACAGCGTTGGAGGAATCGCCGCATATCCAATAAGCTGAATTCAGGAGCGACAGTTGGCCAGCACGCCCGACACGCCGGAAATCGAAATCATCCAGGAGTCACCCACCGAGGGAGACGCCAACAACAATGGCGTTGCGCCGTACATCTCGTTTGAGAAGGTCAGCAAATCCTTCGGCACTCTGACTGTCCTCGATGAAGTCAGCTTCTTTGTCAAACCTGGCGAGACTCTTTGCATTCTCGGTCGCAGCGGCGTCGGCAAATCCGTCTCCCTCCAGAACATCATGGGCTTCCTCAAGCCCGACTCCGGCAAAATCCACGTTGCCGGCGAAGAAATCAGCACTTACGACGAAAAGCAGATGCAGCACATCCGTCGCAAAGTCACCATGGTCTTCCAGAACGGTGCTCTCTTCGACTCCTTCACCGTGGGTGAAAATGTTGCCTTTCCTCTGCGCGAGCGCCGCGAGCTGATCGAGGACCAGATCCAGCAGATTGTCAACGGCCTCCTCGAAATGGTTGGCGTCTCCGGGATGACCGAATTGCTGCCCTCCGATCTTTCCACCGGCATGAAGCGCTCCGTCGCCATCGCCCGCGCCCTCGCCGCGCAACCCGAGGCCATCCTCTACGACGAGCCCACCACCATGGTCGATCCGCTCATCGCGCGTCTCCTCGGCGACCTGATCCAGAAGCTCAAGTACCAGCTCCGCCTTACCAGCATCGTCGTTACCCACGACATGCGTTTCGCCCAGCGCCTCGCCGATCGTGTGCTCTTTCTGCACCAGGGCAAGGCTCATTTTTTCGGAACCATGGACGAGATGAAGGCTTCTGATGACGCCATCCTGCGCCAGTTCCTCGATCTCGATGCGCTGGTCCTGCCTGACGTGTGAGCCTCCACACCCACCCGAGACCCCATCAGGAGAACTTCATGACGCAAGCCACTGCCGCTGACTTTGTTGGAACCTGGCGGCTCGTTGACTACTCATTGGTGCACGACGATGGAGTCATCGAAAAGCCCTGGGGCACCGACGTGCGCGGCTATCTGCTTTACTCCGCCGAGGGATATATGAGCGGCAACCTCGGCCCTGCTCGCCGCCGCCGCGGAGTCATCGAACGCATCACCCCTGCCGCGCGCCCGCGCCGCAACCGCCGCTACATTGCCTACACCGGCCGCTACTCGGTCCAGGGAGACACCATCACCCACCATGTCGAAGCCAGCCTCTTCCCGCTCTGGGTCGGCCGCGACGAAGTCCGTTACTATACCTTCGACGGAGACAAGCTCACCCTTTGCACCGGTCCTCTGAAATCCGGACACCACACCCTCGTCGCCCAGCTCACCTGGGAGCGGGTACGCTGACTCGTAAGTCGCCATTCGCATCACGAACCGGTCCAGTCTGAACCAGTCCTGATTTCTGGTGTGATTCTCCCTATTGGCTTGGTGCGTTGGCTGATTGTTGCGCCCTCTGCGCAGTCGTCTCGAAGAAGGTCGTAAACGCATTGACGACGGAGTGAATACCATCGGCGCCGCCGGCAAGCAGAGCCGCTGAAAGGGCAACATCGACGACGAGGAACGTCCACTGCTGCTTACCGCCCAACGTGTTAAAGTTCGACTGATCGACAAACGGCCATAGGCAACGTACCCCACATATGCGGCCGCCAGGCCCAGCGACAGTGCCACAGCAAACGCGTATTGCTGTGTTTTTCCTTTGTACTCTTGAAATGCTGCATCGGCAGTGGTAATCGCATTCGCGTCGGCAGGCGGAACCTGTGCTTTCAGGACGTCCAATTTGTTGCCGAGCTTAGCTGCCCCGGCATCTCGCCATGGGCTGATGACTACCTCCACCGCCCGCTCGATGAACCCAGCCGTGAGCAGCAGTGGCGACAAGCTGCTTAATACCTTACTTGGGTCGATAGACAAGGAAAGTCCGCGCCACCTTGCCAGCCAGATATACAAAATCACGGTCAGAATCGTGACTCCAGCAGAAATATAAAGTGGAAGGTTTTCTTTTATTTTCATTCATCCTCACCTGCAGTTAGTAACTCCATCATGAGGCCAATACATACCGCCGGATGGTCGGTTAGCTACGACCATCCAGTACAAGTAACATAAGGGTGTTCCAGGTTGAGGCTGAAATAACTTGGGGATTTAAGATTGCCTGATAGTAGCAGACAAATTGGGCGAGTCAAGAGGGAAGAAACGTCTTTACCACAAAAGTTATTCATTCGCAGTTTGGGCGATGCATGAACATCTCCGCGCAGTTGAGAATCCGTCGCTCCTGCTCTTTCCTCTACAATCATTCCTTCGGGAGAAGACTCAGCTTTGATCCACATCCCCTCCAGAGAAGCCCTGTCCACCGCACTGATTGCGAGCACCGTTTTTATGAACACTGCATTTGCCCAGACTTCGCAGACCATCCCTGGCTTCGGCTCGTCGAACCCCTTCTACGCGCCCAGCGCGCTGCCCTTCCATGCCCCTCCCTTCGACAGGATCAAGGACACCGACTACCAGCCCGCGATCAAAGCCGGAATGGCCGAGCAGCTCAATGAGATCCGCGCCATCGCCGACAATCCCGCGCCTCCTACCTTCGAGAACAGCCTCGTCGCGATGGAAAAAACCGGCCGGCTCCTCGAACGCGCCAGCGCCGCCTTTGACGCTGTCACCGGAGCCAACACTAACCCCACGCTGCAGAAGGCCGAAGAAGCGCTCGCTCCGCAGCTCGCCGCCCACCGCGACGCCATTTATCTGAACTCACGCCTCTTCGACCGCATTCAGACCATCTACAACCAGCGCGAGTCTCTCCACCTCGATCCAGAATCGGCGCGCCTCCTCGAAATCGTCTATAAAAACTTCGTCCACGCCGGAGCCAGCCTCTCTGATGCCGATAAGGCGAAGCTCAAAAAGCTCAACGAAGAAGAATCCACGCTCTCGAACGCCTTCAAGAACAAGCTCCTTGCCGCTACAAAGGCCGCAGCCTTCGTTACTACCGATAAGGCCGCTCTTGCCGGGCTGAGCGACGCCGAGATCGCTGCCGCTATTGCGTCCGCGAAGTCCCGCGGCAAAGAGGGCTACGTCATCCCGCTGCAGAACACCACCCAGCAGCCGTCGCTCACCTCGCTCGCCGACCGCGTTACCCGGCAGGCGCTCTTTGAAGACTCCTGGACCCGCGCCGAACGCGGTGGAGAAAACGACACCCGCGCCACGATCGCCCGCCTCGCCCAGCTCCGGACAGAAAAGGCGAAGCTCCTCGGCTTCCCGAACTACGCTGCCTGGAAGCTCGAAAACCAGATGGCCAAAACGCCCGAAGCCGCCCTCAAATTCATGGACGACCTCGTCCCGCCGGCCACCGCAAACGCCGAAGCCGAAGCCAAAGAAATCCAGGCTGTCATTGATAAACAAACGGGCGACTCACAACACGCTGGCTTCCAACTCGAGCCCTGGGACTGGAACTTCTATGCCGAACAGGTGCGCAAGGCCAAATACGACCTCGACGAATCGCAGGTCCGCCCCTACTTCGAACTGAACAATGTCCTTGAGAATGGAGTCTTCTACGCCGCCAACCAGCTCTACGGACTCACCTTCAAAGAGCGGCATGACATCCCCGTCTACCAGCCCGACGTGCGCGTCTTCGAAATCTTCGACGCCGACGGCAAGCCTCTCGCCCTCTTCTATTGCGACTACTTCAAGCGCGACAACAAAAACGGCGGAGCTTGGATGAGCGAGTTCGTCCCGCAATCGAAGCTGCTCGGCACCCTGCCCGTCGTCTATAACGTCGCCAACCTCCCCAAGCCCGCACCGGGCGAACCCGCGCTCATCTCCTTCACCGACGTCATCACCATGTTCCACGAGTTCGGCCACGCCCTTCATGGCATGTTCTCGAATGCCGAACATCCCACTCTCGCCGGAACCTCCGTTCCTCGCGACTTCGTCGAATTCCCGTCGCAATTCAACGAGCACTGGGCCACATATCCCGCCATCTTTCAGCACTACGCGAAGCACTACAAAACCGGCGAGCCTATGCCTGCCGATCTCGCGGCAAAATTAGAAAAAGCGCGCACCTTCAATCAGGGATACGCCCTCACCGAGCTCCTCGCCGCTGCCGAGCTCGACATGCAATGGCACACCCTCCCGCCCGGATCGCCACTCGAAGATGTGGAAGCCTTTGAGAAGCAGGCCCTCGCCAAAAAGCACATCGCCCTCCGCGCCGTCCCGCCGCGCTACCGTTCCAGCTATTTCGCGCATATTTGGCAGAACGGCTACGCCGCCCGATACTACGCCTATCTCTGGAGCGAGATGCTCGACGATGATGCCTATCAATGGTTCGTCGATCACGGAGGTCTCACCCGTGCCAACGGCGACCGCTTCCGCCGGATGGTACTCTCGCGCGGCAATACCGAAGACCTCGCTGACATGTATAAAGGCTGGCTGGGAGCCGAGCCCAGTGTTCAGCCCATGCTCAAATACCGAGGGCTCACCTCGGGCATCACACAATAGTTCGCAACTCACAAGAGGAGAATCACGATGTCCGGATGCGATGCGCAAAGCTTTTCAGGGGTAACTCAGGAGCACTTTGACTGTCTCGTGCAGAAGGCGCAATCCTCCTTCGGGATCGCCATCAACGGTGATACTGGTAGCGGATCCAGGAACGGAATTACGATCGCCTGGGACTATGACCGGGCTTCACAGTCGTTGACCATCCAGTGCACGGAAAAACCTGCTTTCCTGCTCTGTGGAATCATCACCTCGCAGGTCAGCGATATGGTGAATAGCTGCCTCGGGCCTTGATCCGAGGCAGCCCTGCTCTATCTCACCAGCGCCAGTTCCTCGCCAACCAGCTGCTCGAGCGCTTGTGGAAGCTCGCGCGCAGCATCGTACGCGGCGAACTCCTCAGAAAGCGCCTTGGCGCGCGCCCTGTAATTGCTGCTCGAGAGAACCTGATCGACTGCCTCGCGTATTTCTTCAATCGATGGATTATCCGAGCGGAGGTACACTCCGCTTCCGGTCCACGCTACGCGGGTTCCAACCTCGGGCTTGTCTTCACCCATACCTGTCACCACCATCGGCACACCAAAGCTGAGAGCCTGGGTAACTGTGCCGTAGCTGGCGAATGCTAAAAGCACGTCCACATCGGGCAAAATCTCACGGAAGTTGAGGAATCGCGAGGCGATCGTATTTCTCGTCAGATGGCAGGGAATGTTCTCTAAAGGCTTTCCTCCCGTCGTTACCAGGATCAGGAAGTCTTCGCGATCTCTGAACGCCTGTATAGCCGGCGCCAGCAGCTTGCCCAAATCGTCATTGGCAATTGTTCCCTGGCTTACCAGGATTACTTTCTTTCCAGTTCTCTTCGCCTCCTTTACCCATGCCGGCGTATCGCCCGCACCCTCCGGAATCATTGCTCCGATAAAGTGCACCTTGTCTTCGTCTTGTTCGCGCACGGGATACTCAAAACCGGGCACGCATGGCTGAAGAATGACGTCGGCGAGGGTTGCCATCGACTCAAACAACGGCGCAGGCAGTGGCTCGACCCCCATCGCGTACAGGATTTGGTCTGCGTGTTCACGCACCGGATTGGTGAGCGCCTTGTCGAAATCCTTCGCAGCTGCCGCATATTTTTCGGCCTGTACCGCACTGGTGGCGGGAGGCAATCCCGAACCCCACGGAGCTCCGTCTTCTCTGGGGAGTTGCGATGTGCTGATCCCCAGGTAGGCGCATGGCGGGCGCAGAGACGGTGGACCCAGAAGTAGAGGCAGAATTCCACAAAAGGTCGTCTCGTACACGATCAGGTCTGCTGGAAACCCACGCAGCACGGCTCGAAGGCCCCGGAACTGCGACGGTATGCTGTCAACGAAAACCGCCTTGATGCCGTAACGAAGCTGGGGGATGCCGCTCAGTTCAAGCCACTCTGGAAAGGTCGCACCGATATCCCGCATATCGAAGTCCACGTCCGCCGGGAGTGGGAAGAACTGAATCCCTGCCGGCTCAATCTTCTCGCGAAAGAGGTGGCCAGTGTAAATGGCAACGGTATGTCCCGCATTCTTCAGTACGCGGGCCGCGACGATGACCGGATTCACGTGCCCGGTGATTGGGGAAGACGCAAGTAGAATCTTCATTGTTTCCTTTCAGCAACCCGCCGGGAGTTTCCTCCGCGTCGGGAGTCTTACAAGCAAAACAATTGCCGCCATGATTTATTCCCATCCGAGAAGAAGGGCTCTCGCGTTGTTTTTAGAGCGAAACCCATCCATTCCGGTTTCTCTCTTACCCGGTTGTTAAAATGGCTATGTGAAGATCGCGCTCGCCCAGATCAACCCCACCATCGGCGACTTTAGCGGAAACGCCCGGAAAATCCTCGAATTCACCAGCCGCGCCGAGCAGGGAAGTGCCGACCTCGTCCTCTTTCCCGAACTCGCCGTTTGCGGCTATCCTCCCGCCGATCTGCTCGAGAAACCCGCCTTCGTTGCGCGTTCGGGTCAAGTCGTCGAGCAGCTTGCCGCGGCCACTGCTCACAGCCGCACCGCCATTCTCTGCGGATACGTCACGCCCGCTCATCACGGTACCGGCAAGCGCGTCATGAATTCCGCCGCTCTTCTTCGCAACGGACACATTGAGTTCGTGCAATCGAAGATGCTCTTGCCGTTCTACGACGTCTTCGACGAGCAGCGCTATTTCGCGCCCGCGCACAAGCAGCGCCTTGTCTCGTTCGCCGGCGAACAAGTTGCACTGACCATCTGCGAAGACGCGTGGAACGACAAGAGCTTCTGGGAAAACCGCCTCTACACTATCGATCCCGTTGACGAGCTCATGCGCTCCGGCGGTTCCATCATCCTTAACATCTCTGCCTCGCCCTACTGGCGCGATAAGCGCCAGACACGTCGCGACATGCTCGCCGCCATCGCGCGCCGTCACGCCAAGCCGGTGCTTATGGTCAATCAGGCTGGCGGAAACGACAGCCTCATCTTTGACGGCTCCAGTTTCGCTCTCGGCCGCAACGGAGAGGTTATTGCCCAGGCCGCGTCATTCGAAGAAGATCTGATTTTCGTCGACACCGAAACCCTCACCGGCGATATGCATGCAAATGCCGGGAACGAGGACGAAGCCATCTTCCGCGCTCTTGTCCTCGGCACCCGCGACTATATCCATAAGTGCGGATTCTCACGCGCCATCGTTGCCCTCAGCGGCGGCATCGACTCCGCTCTCGTCACCGCCATCGCTGTCGAAGCTCTCGGCGCGGAGAATGTTCTCGGCATCGGCATGCCCAGCCCCTACTCTTCGCCGGGCTCCATCGACGACAGCCGCCACCTCGCTGAAAATCTCGGCATTCGCTTCGAGGTCATCCCCATCAGCCCGCTCTTTGCCGAATACAACAAGGCGCTCGAGCCCCTCTTCACCGGCCTTCAGCCCGACATCACCGAGGAGAACATCCAGTCCCGCATCCGCGGAAACCTCGTAATGGCTCTGTCCAACAAGTTCAACTCGCTCGTTCTCACCACAGGCAACAAGAGCGAGATGGCCACCGGCTACTGCACCCTCTATGGAGACATGGTCGGAGCCCTCGCCGTCATCGGCGACGTCGTCAAGACCGAGGTCTACGCCCTCTGCCGTCATCTCAACCGTCAGCGTGAGATCATTCCCCGACCCATCCTTGAGAAGCCGCCCTCAGCCGAACTCCGCCCCGGCCAGATGGATACCGATTCGCTGCCGCCCTACGATGTGCTCGATCCCATCCTCGAAGCCTACGTCGAACGCTACGAAACTCCCGAGCACATCTCCGCGACGCTCGGCGTTGATATCGAACTCGTGCGTCGTGTCGTCAAACTCGTCGAGCGCAGCGAATACAAGCGTCAACAGGCCGCTCCTGTTCTCAAAGTCACTACCAAGGCCTTCGGCATGGGACGCCGTTTCCCCATCGCAGTCAAGGTTCAGGTATAAACAAAGCTCGAAAGGGAATTGATGCAACTTCGTTCTATCGTTCCGGGAACCCTCGCCGTCCTCGCGCTTGCCGCCGCCACCTGCAGCTCAGCTTTTGCGCAGGAGCCCGGCACCAAGCCCGAAATGCCTTCAGCACCCGCTGCCGCTCAATCCGCGCCACAATTCCCGCCGGTCGATCCCAATAACTTCACGGCTGCTTCCCCCACCCGCGAGACCGTCGACGCTTTCCTGCATGTCTCCTGGGGATACGACCCCAGCCGCGTCTGGGAAGTGGCCGCGATTCAGAACACGCCTGCGCCTGGCCTCAGCAAGGTCACCGTCTTCGTCGCGCAGAAGGGCAGCCCGCAGCAACAGGTCGCCACGCTCGTCTTCTATGTCACCCCTGACGGCAATCACCTCATTTCCACCGACGTCCTGCCCTTCGGTGTTCACCCCTACGCCGACACGCGCCGCATTCTCGAGCAGCGCGCCGAGGGTCCAAGCCGCGGAGCTGCCGATAAGAAAGTCACTCTTGTTGAGTTTGCCGATTTCCAATGTCCGCACTGCAAGGCCGTCCAACCCATCATCCAGCGCCTTTTATCGGATTTCCCTCAGGCACACTTCATCTTTGAAAACTTTCCCCTTACCTCCATTCACACCGAAGCCTACAAAGCCGCAACCTACAGCGTCTGCGTTGCTCAACAGGCCGGAAACGAAGCTTTCTTCAAGTTTGCCGATGCTGTCTTCGCCGCACAGGACGGCCTCACCCCGCAGACCTCAGACTCCACGCTCGCCGACGCCGTAACGAAAGTTGGTCTCGATCCGGCGAAAGTCGGCTCCTGTTCCTACACTCCTGCAGCGAAAGCTCCTGTTGACGCCTCCATCAAACTGGCCAAGGACCTGGACGTGAACGAGACGCCCATGCTCTTCGTCAACGGCCGCCAGATCCCCGTCGGCGAAGTCGCAAACGGTCAACTCCCCTATGACACCCTGAAGAAAATCATCTCCTGGCAGCTCACACTCGATCAGTAGCGATAACCAGGATCAAAAGCAACTGTCGCTGTGACGATTGATTGAGGATCAGGCCTTCACCTCTGGAAAGGCCGTGATCCTCAGCTTCGCCGCCGCGTAAGGCGCCAGCGCGATCCGCTCCTTCGGCTCTTCACTGCTGACAGGGCTCTGCGGAACCGGATCCGCCACGCCATCTACGGCTCGCCATGAAGGCAGTTTGCGTGCTTCCAACTCCAGCTTCACCGGAGCATCTTTCAGAGCAAAAGGAACCTTCCCGACCGTGGCCTCGCGCACATCGATCGCCTGCTCATCGACCGCCAGCGCATAATTCCATTGCGACGATGGAAACACCTGCCAGTCCGCCGTCATTCCGCGATCCCGCAGCTTCACCCAGTCCTCGCCAATGGGAAAAGAAAACACCAGCGACCCTCTCTCAATCGAGACTGAATCGTTGAATCCCCTTGAAACCCTCGGCCGCAGCGGCATCTTCAATTCAACAACGTCGCCTCTCTTCCACTTGCGCTCAATCTTTGCAAATGTGCCTTTGACCGGTGCTTCCTCAGCCTGGCCATTCACATTGAGAACAGCTCCCTCTGCCCACTCGGGTATCCGGAGTCGTAACGGAAACGCAGATTCGGTCGCCGGATTCACTCTGATCCGCACTGTGCCGCGAAATGGATATTCCGTTTCCTCTGCTACCGTCACAGCCGTACCGCGCACCCGAGTTCTGACCTCGCAGGGAGAATACGCTGCGGCCACCAGGCCATCATCGGAAGATGCCATCCACAGGCTGGCCGTAAACTTCGGCCATCCTTGGTGAAAGTTCGCTGTGCAGCATCCGAAGTTCGGCTCCAGCCCGAATAAGTTCGACTCTGGTCCATCCGTCGTCCACGGCTTGCGATGCAGGCTCACCTCCACTTGGTTCGACTCCTGGTTGTACTGGTGTGCCCACATATCGTCGGTGAAAGTCCCCGGCAGCGCATTGAACGCCAGCTTCTCGAGCCTGTCTCCGATCGCCGCGTCCCCCAGTACCGCCAGCGATTCTTCCAGCGAGAACATCGTCTCGACCACCGTGCAAAGCTCGCTTCCCTGCGAAGGATTTCTCCCGGCAAAATGCTCGTCGCACGAAAACATCCCGTTCGGCAGCCCGTGATATTTGTCCAGCGCCGCCAGCATCAGTCCGAATCCGCGCCGGTCCTCGTCGCTGTTGGTGACAAGCGACCACACCGGCGCAGCCTTAAGGGCCTGCCCGTTATTCACTCCATGCGTCGAAAGCGCTAGGTCGCCGAGTCCTCCACCGCCCAGTCCTCCAGCGTCGTTGAGCTTGATCGCCTCTGGTGTCACCGGCGCCGTAAACTTGAAATCCGCGTATTGCTTCTGCCAATCGTGTCCCTGGCTATGCAGCAGCCGCACCAGCTCAATCAGCTTCGCATCGCCCGTGCGGTTATAGAGCCAAATCGCGACCAGCGCATTGTCCTGCCAGCGAAACTTCCCCCAGTCGCGCAGCGGCCGCCGCGGAAGGTTCTCCAGCTGATAAGAAAAATAGCGCGACAACACGGGAATTACTCGCGGATCGCCCGTCGCCTCTTCATACTGAGCCAGTGCCTTCAGCATTACCATGCGCGGCCACCAGTCATCGTTGCTGCGCGGGCCGATCATCCCGTTCGCGGCCTGGTGTTCCAGCGTCCAGTCAATAAACTTCTGTGCCTTCGCCTTCAGCCGCGCATCGTCAAGCTGATACGCGAGCGGCACCAGCCCATCGAGAAAATATGGCCCGCGCTCCCACGACTCGCCCGTTCCGCCCAGCCACCCGCTGTTCGGTCCTACGTCCGGCCACGTCTCATCCAGGTGCCCTCCGAGCCCGTTGGTCTGGATCAGCAACTGATCCCGCAGCCATCCCGTCGGCCGGATCGATCCAAGAGGCAAAATGTAAAAGGCATTCGACGCGAGGGGCTTGCGATTCATCACCGCCGGTCGCGGTGTATCGGGAATCGTCTCAGCGAAAGCCAGCCGTCTGTCGAAGGGAAGGGAAGAAGCGATTGCCGCAACACCGGCCTGCTTGAGAAATCGCCGCCGGCTCGTTATGAATTCATCGGATCTGGACATACAACTCCAGTATCGCAGTCCGAAATTGCATGGAGTATGTCCAAAAGAACTACGGGACGGCTGTTACCCCGTCCCGCACTTTCGATGATGGACGACCCTCAGTGTCCCGACGAATCCGCACGCCGGGTCGCTTCGAACAGGAACCAGCTGCGCCGTTCCGTCTCGTCGATCCAGACTTCGATCAGGCTGGCCGTGGCGACGTCGTTGTATTCGTCGCAAACACCGTGAGCTTCGCGCATCCGTGCCGTCAAGGTCTGGTTATCCTCGCGCAGCTCAGCCAGCATGTCCTGTGGTTCGACATACGCGGCATCGTTGTCCAGAACACGCTGCAGGCGGGAGATCTGGCCGATGGACTTAATTGTCTCTCCACCGAGCTTGCGGACGCGCTCCGCAATTGGATCGGTCATCGCAAAAATCTGGTCGCCCTGTTCATCCA
>Ga0335075_10006155_pt1 | contig 18549 bp, 14 predicted proteins | sample Lox_Sample_24_FD_206723 | JGI IMG/M metagenome (GOLD analysis project Ga0335075, IMG submission 206723) | Soil microbial communities from Loxahatchee National Wildlife Refuge, Florida, United States - Lox_Sample_2.4 | ecosystem: Environmental > Terrestrial > Soil > Wetlands | place: USA... | reverse complement strand
AGCGAGTACAGACCCGAAGTTGGCGGGCGTGATTGGCGGGGGCTTGCTACAACGGTTCAACGTGGTGCTGGACTATCCGCACAAGCAGATCATGTTCGAACCGAATCTCAATTTCAAAAACTACGACGAAGAGGACAAAAGCGGGATCACACTGATCGCGAGCGGACCGGGACTGAAGACATTACAGGTGGTGCACGTGGTGCCGAAAAGTCCAGCGGCTCGGGCGGGCATCCAGCAAGGCGATATAATCGCGGGAATCGATGATGAAGCCGCCGCAGACATCAGCCTGGCGTCGGCGCGCGAGATGTTCCGCGACGTGGGGCACAAGTACAAATTACTCATCCAGAGGGGCGACAAAACAAGGGAAGTTACGATTCAGACGGAGCGGTTGCTCGATTGAAATGACCAAGCGGTTCAGACCAGACCAAGCGCGGCGGCTGCGACGCTGTCGCGTGTGGTGTTCTTCACGAGATACATGGCCTCGTCGGCGAGGTGCAGAAGTTCGGTTTTAGTGCGGGAATCAGTGGGGTAAGACGCCACGCCAACGCTTGCGGTGACGTGCACGTTCAGGTTCGTATCCTTCAGCCAAACCGATTCGCGAATCAGCTTGTGAAGCCGGTGCGCCACGCCCAAGGCATTTTCCTTGGACGTTTGCGGCAGAAGCACGACGAATTCGTCGCCACCATATCGAAAGGCAAGATCGATCAAACGACACTTATCCTTGATCGCCTGCCCTATTTCGCCGAGCAATTTCGACCCCATCAAGTGGCCGTATGTGTCGTTCACGTTCTTGAAATGATCGAGATCGATGAAAATCAGGGAAAACTCGAATGCATAGCGGTGCGACCGATAAATCTCGGTGTCCAGCATGAAATTCAAATGGCGCGCGTTGTACAGGCTCGTGCAGTCGTCAGTGATCGTAAGCTCGTGGATGCGCTGGACGTGGCGCGCATTTTCGATGGCGATCGCAGCGTAATCGGCGAGCGCCTCAAGGAAAGCGAGGTCTCGCTGACTGAAACCCTCTGCGCCGATGCAATTGATCAGCTCGATCACACCGAGGCACTGATCGCGGAAACGGACCGGCACGGCCACGATCGAGCGCGTCTCCATTTTGGTGTGCTCGTCGACTTGGGAGAAGAAGCGGGAATCCTTTGTTGTGTCAGGAACGACGACCACCTCGCCCGTCTGTGCGACCCAGCCAGCAACACCTTGCCCGAGCTTGATGCGCACATCCTTCAGAGCATCCGCGCCCTTACCGGTAGCAATCTGAAAATACAGTTCGCCTTTTTCGGCATTCATCAGGAGCAGAGACCAGGTGTCTGGGCGCAAGACTTCGTTGATCTTCTCCATGATAGTGCGCAGGACCTGGTCGAGCTGCAGGGATGAAGTGAGCGCTTTGCCCAGCTCGTGAAAAACAGCCACTTCGTTTCCCTCGGGAATATCGAAACCGGTGGACGGATTTCTACGGCGCTCCACACCGTCGAAACCTTTCGCGACGGTCCTCCGCGCGGGTCCCGCGGATGCCTGGGTGGTCGGGTCTTGGGGTTCGGGCGGCAACAGTCGCATTATAGGAACCGTTGTCGCGTGCTGCAATGAAAGGTGAAGAGCGCAGTGCCGAAAATGGAATAGGGGAGATGGAGTACGCCCCGCTGCGCCGTTGCGCCTTGCTCATGTAGTGAACAAGTCGGAAGCGGCAGAACACAGGCGATGCAGGATTGACACAGTTTCGGACCACGCCTATATTTTTTTCCGATGGCATCGACATCAACTTTCGGGGAGCATCTCCGGCGCGAGCGCGAGATGCGCGGCGTTTCCCTGGAAGAGCTTTCCTCAGCGACACGCATCAGCACTCGATTCCTTACGGCGATCGAAAGCGGCCACTGGGAAGAATTACCCGGTGGCGCGTTCAATCGGGGGTTCATCCGCTCCGCTTCCCGGTATCTAGGGCTCGATGAAGACGGAATGGTGGCAGAGTATTCGCTCGAGACCAGCAACGGGATCCAGCCGATCCTGCCTCGGCCTGCAATCAGGAAGTCTCGCAATTGGCAGCGGAAAGCGGCCCTGATTGGGGCGGTATTTGTCCTAATAGCGGGCGGATGGCTCGGAGGTTCGAAGATTGTGCATCGTTTGCGCACGCGAACCGCGATTGCGGGAACGAAGCATCCGAAGGCAAGTGATCCAGTAACTGGTGCTGCGGTACACGATGCCTTGACTCTGATCGTGCGCGCCGGCCGGCCGGCGCAAATCGGAGTGAGAGCCGATGGCAAGCCCGTGTTTGAAGGCCAATTGCAAGCGGGAGAACAAAAGACCTTCAACGCCGAAAAAGTCTTTGATATCTCGACAAGTGATGCGGCAGCAGTGCGGCTTGAACTAAATGGACAACCAGTCGCGTCTATGGGCTTATCCAATCAGCCCGGAAGCATTACACTCACAGCGAAAGACCTCAAATCTTCCGCTGGGGGAAGCCATTAGCTCCGAAATCCGCGAAGCCGTCCGAACTGGTCACGTCCGTCCCGAACAAAAGTTGGCGATTTGTGCAGGCGGGATGTCGCTGCCGCCGGAGGAGCGCGTTGAACTGCTGGCGATCCTTGCCGCGGATACCGACGGCGGTATAGCAGAACGCGCAAAGAACGCAGCGCTCTCTCAGGCTCCTCCGTCGTTCGTAACAGCGCTCTCACGTCCCGACGCCGATCCGCGCCTTTTCGTTTATTGCGCGGCGAATCTGGGGGAGAAGCCCGGAATAGCCGACGCTATGGCGAAGAATCCGAATTGTCCTTCCTCACTGCTCATTGGTTCCACGTCGCACCTGACAAGCGAAGGCATCCAAGCACTCCTGGACAATCTCGCCTGGATAGAGCACAACCCGCAGCTCGTCCAAGCGCTGCACAAGTCGACGGCTGCCAGTCCCGCGCAACGCGAAGTGCTGGACGACATGATGAAAGGCGCGCTCTCCGAAAAAGAGATCGAGGCCGCGACGGATGGTGAAACTGATCCCGGGAAGCGTAAGACGCTGATGCAGAAGCTGGCATTCATGAACGTCGTGCAGCGGTTGACGCTGGCGCTGAAGGGCGGGCGTGAAGAGCGTATGTTGCTGATCCGAGATCCAAACAAGCTGGTGCAGAAATCCGTGCTGCAGTCGCCGCGCCTGACGGATACCGAGGTCGAGAGCTTTGCCGGCATGGCGAACCTTTCAGCGGAAGTCCTGCGCTCGATCTCGCTGAACCGTTTGTTCATGAAGAACTACGCGGTGGTGAGAAACCTCGTGTTCAATCCCAAGACTCCGCTCGACATCTCTCTTCACATATTCCCAAGGCTTACCAGTACGGACCTTGTGAAGCTAGCAGCAAACAAGAATGTGCCGGATACAGTGCGCTCCATGGCACAGAAGCTGCACCGCAAGCGTAAAGCGGGCGCCGGGGACGCCGGCTAGGCGACTGTGTCCGCGAGTTCCCGAAAAACAGAACAAATCCGTTCGATCTAAAACGCAAATGGGGCCGATGACGCTCGCGCCCTGAGGAGTTCGGACGGGAGTGTATAGTATTCGGGAACCGATTTGCCTCGAACAGCCGCTGTACATCCATGGCGTTACGACAGTCGGGGATCGCCGTTCGTTGTTGCGGGTAAAGCAAGATGAGAAGGCCTTTGCGGGTTATGAAATTTGGCGGCACGTCGGTGGGAGACGCAGCCTGTATCCGGCGGGTCGCTGAGATTGTGCGCGACGCTTCGCGCGACAGCGCGCTCGTCGTTGTCGTCTCCGCGATGAGCGGTGTTACGAATCAGTTGATTGAGGCTGCGAACCGCGCCCAAGCAAACGATCGCCAGCGCGTTTCCGATGTTCTTGACCTATTGCGCAAACAGCACGATGCGGCTTTGGCGACACTCGTATCATCGGCGGAGAAACGCGCCACGCTTAGCGAATCCATGCAAGCAACGTTTGCCGCCGGCAGCCGGCTTTGCGAAGGCACGCTGCTGTTGCGGGAACTCACGCCTCGGACGCTCGATTCGATTGCGAGCCTGGGTGAGCGACTATCAGCACCATTGCTCGCCGGAGTGCTGGGCGAATTGGGAGTGAAGGCCGAGGTGGTCGAAGGCACGGAATTGATTCGTACCGATGCCCACCATGGCTCGGCGGAGCCGCTCATGGAAGCGACGCGGTCGAGGTCGCAGGCAAGGCTTATCCCGCTGCTTGCTGATGGCGTCGTTCCGGTCGTGAGTGGTTTTCTCGGTGCAAGCGAGCAGGGCGTGCTGACAACTTTAGGACGGGGCGGCTCAGATTACTCGGCGACAATCCTTGGCGCGGCGCTGGATGTGGATGACGTTGTCATCTGGACCGATGTCGACGGCGTGCTTACAGCCGACCCGCGGATGGTTCCCGAAGCACGCACGATCCCGGAGATTTCGTATCGCGAAGCGGCCGAACTGGCGTACTTCGGGGCGAAGGTGCTGCACCCAAAAACAATTCGTCCCGTAACATCGAAGGGAATACCCGTCTGGATCCGGAACAGTTTCGCGCCAGAACGATCGGGAACGAAAATCACGCCGTCCGGGCGTAGCAATGGAGGAGGAGTAAAGGCGCTGACGGCGATCAAGGACGTGGCGCTGATTGCGATCGGCGGACCTGGGATTGTCGGTTTGCCGGATGTGGTGGGACGCACGTTCTCGACCACGGCTGAGGTTCGCGCGAACGTGCTGCTGATCTCGCAATCATCTTCGCAGAACGATATTTGTTTCATCGTTGCCTCGCCGGACGCGAGAACAACGGTCGAGGCTTTGCGGAGCGAGTTTGCCCAGGACGTGATGCATGAAAAGGTTGAGCACATCACTGTGGACCCAACGATCGCGATCGTCGCTGTTGTCGGCGAAAAGATGCACGGCACGCCAGGGATTGCAGGCCGAACCTTCAGCGCACTCGGACGCGAGGACGTGAATATCATTGCCATCGCTCAAGGCTCTTCGGAATGCAACATTTCGTTCGTGGTCGAAGAGAAGCACGTCAAGAAGGCTCTGGCCGCGTTACACCAGGAATTTGGGCTCGGCGCCGCTTCGGTGCCGGACGAGATGAGCGGAGTTTCAGCGAACTGATGGGAAAGAGTTTAACTGCGCCACAAAACACAGGCGCGACCGCGCGCCAACGATGTCTCCAGCCGTCGTGCGGCGGCATATACGCACTCGCGGATCGAGTGTACGTCTGTTCCCGCTGCGGCGGACCTCTTGAAATCGATGCGCCACTTGGCGTCGCGACCGGGGATCCGGCAGCTCTTCGCGAGAAATGGCGATTACGCGCGGCTTCGCCCGACGCGAAAAACCGGAGCGGTGTTTGGCGGTATCGTGAATTTCTGCCGCTTGATCCGGATGCGCCCGTGACACTTTTTGAGGGCAACACCCCGTTGTACGACGCGCCACGCAGCGCCGAATATTGTGGGATCGACGTGCTCCAGCTGAAACATCAAGGTTGCAATCCGACCGGGTCTTTCAAGGACACCGGAATGACGGTTGCTGTCACACATGCTGCGATGCTCGGCGCGAAAACGACGATTTGCGCCAGTACAGGTAATACTGCAGCCAGTTTGGCGGCGTACTCCGCGCGCGCGCGTTTTCGATGTGCCATTCTGGTCCCGTACGGGCAGATTTCGTCGGCCAAACTCGCACAGAGCATGGACTACGGCGCATCGATTTTCGAAGTCGAGGGCAATTTTGACGATTGCATGCGACTGGTCCAGGAATTGGGTGGCGATCCAGCGATTTACGTGGCCAATTCGATCAATCCATTCCGCATCGAAGGGCAAAAGACTGTCGTATTCGAATTGATGGAACAGTGCGGCTGGCGCGTACCGGACGCCGTGGTGATGCCCGGAGGGAATCTTGGAAATAGCTCGGCCTTCGGCAAAGGATTCAACGAGTTACGTGACGCAGGTCTGATCGACCGCGTTCCGAGGCTGTACGTGATTCAGGCAGAAGGCTCGGCGCCATTTGTGCGCATGTTCGAGGAATTGGGGCCGCACCCAAGCGGACCTGAACACAATCTGCCCGAAACCATGATTGCCGAGACTCATCCGTACACGCTGGCCACCGCAATAAAGATCGGCGCTCCGGTTTCGTGGAAGAAAAGTTTGCGCGCGGTGCTGGAATCGCGCGGGGAGGTGATTGCAGCAACTGAGCAGGAGATTGCGGACGCGAAGGCCATTATCGGTCGCGAGGGGATCGGCTGCGAGCCAGCCTCGGCGACGACCGTTGCGGGCATCCGTCGTTTGGCCCGCGAGGGCAAGATTCGTTGCGACGAGAATGTGATCGCTGTGCTTACGGGTCATCTCCTGAAGGATCCCGAATACGTCAGCAATTATCATCGCGGGACGCTCGCGCTGCCCGCGGAGCCTGAAGGGATGCGCCGGGAGCGTAGGATTGACGGCGCATTCCAAAATTGTCCGCAACGTGTCGCGGCGAACAAGTCCGCCATTCTGAAACGCCTGGAAAGTCGCGAAGCCTAGGTCCTGATGAGCGTACCCGAGGAATTCTCCATCGACGTGCGGGTCCCGGCATCCACGGCGAATCTCGGGGCGGGGTTCGACTGCCTGGGCCTGGCGCTGGAAATATATCTGAGCGTGCGAGCGACGGTAATCTCCAAGCCGGGGGCGCGATCGCTGGCCCGAAGTCGCGGCGCGAGGGGTACATCGTCATTGCCGAATGCTCCTGATGAAAACCTGATTTTCCGCGCGATGCGGCACGCGGCCGAGCGCGAAGGGTTGCGCCTGCCGATTGTGCGACTGGCAGTGCAGAACGAAATTCCCGTGGCGAGCGGCCTGGGCAGCAGCGCGGCAGCAACGGTAGCCGGAATCGTGCTGGGATTCGCCGTTGCACGCCGCAATGTAACGCGCGAAACGGCCTTACAGTACGCCACGGAAGTTGAAGGCCACGCCGATAACGTGGCTGCTTCGCTATTGGGAGGATTGGTCGTTACGTACCCCCGGGCGGACGGCAGCATTGTGGCGGTGCGCAAAAAATGGCCGAAAATGATCCGGATCGTGGTCGTGACGCCCGAGTACGCCCTGAACACCGGCAGGTCGCGGTCCGTATTGCCGAAAACCGTGAATTTCGCCGATGCGGTACATAATCTTCAGCGTTCAGCTCTGTTTCTCGCTGCGCTCGAAGAACGGCGTTACGACCTGCTTTGGGATGCGATGCAGGATCGATTACATCAGAGTTATCGCCAGGCACTGATTCCGGGGTTGGAAGAAATACTTGCCATGCAGCGAGCGCCTGGGCTGTTAGGAATTGCGCTAAGCGGAGCGGGCCCGAGTGCGATAGCCGTGGCAACCGACCGTTTTGATGCAATCGGGAGCGAAATCGCCAAACGGTTTGGCCGACATGGCATCAAAGCCTTATACCGCACGCTAGAGGTTGCACAGGAAGGATTCACCACTTCAGAGAAGCGCCTTCGAAGTCGCTGACCGCCCGGCGTATTTGAGTTACGTGGAACCGAGTGTGCCAGAATAGCGTCTCATTATTTTTAAGCGGATAGCGTGTGTTCCCAGGGGACTCGGCATGAGAATCAGGATGGCGGTGAGTAACTTTTAATGTGGATTGTACGACTAGCGCTACGCCGTCCTTATACTTTTATTGTCGCCTCGATTTTGCTGCTGATCCTTGGCACTCTTGCGATCATCCGGACTCCGACGGACATTTTCCCGAATATCGACATTCCCATTATCAGTGTGCTTTGGAACTACAACGGCTTTTCGCCCGAAGACATGTCGGACCGCATCGTCTATTCGTACGAGCGGAGCCTGACGACCACCGTCAACAATATTGAGCATATCGAGTCACAATCCTGGAACGGCCGGTCGATCGTTAAGATTTTCTTCCAGCCGGGCGTGAATATCGGCAATGCGGTGGCACAGGTCACGGCGATTTCTCAATCGGCGATCCATAGCATGCCGCCGGGCACACAACCCCCATTGGTAATTCAATACTACGTTTCGTCGGTTCCCATCCTGCAACTCGCGCTTTCGGGCCGCGGAATGAGTGAGCAAGAGCTCGGAGATATTGGGCTGAACTTTTTGCGCACGTCGTTGGTGACTATCAACGGAATTGCGATCCCGTATCTGTACGGGGGCAAGCAGCGGCAGATCCAGGTGGACCTGAATCCGCAAGAATTGCAGGCCGAAGGATTGTCGCCGGTGGATGTTACCAACGCGATCGGCGATCAGAGCCTGATTCTGCCGGCGGGCACCGCCAAGATCGGCACGTTCGAATATCAAGTCGACATGAATGGGGCGCCACAGACCGTGCAGGAAATCAACGACATGCCGGTCAAAACAGTCGGCGGCACAACGATCTACATTCGCGACGTGGCGAACGTGCGCGACGGCTATCCTCCGCAAACGAACATCGTGCGAGTGAATGGGCAACGATCGGCGCTGATGGTAATTCTGAAGAACGGCGACGCTTCGACGCTGAACATCATTTCCGACGTCAAAGCAGCGCTCCCACGTATTGAGGCAGGACTCCCGCCGCAGCTGAAAATCACGCCGGTTTCCGATCAATCGATTTTCGTAAAAGCTTCGATCGAGGGCGTGATACGCGAGGGCGTGATCGCAGCGTGTTTAACGGCCTTGATGATTCTGTTGTTCCTGGGGAACTGGCGAAGCACGCTGATCATCGCGGTTTCCATTCCGCTTTCCGTACTGACGTCGCTGATTGTGTTGAGCGCGTTGGGGCAGACGATCAACATCATGACGCTCGGGGGCCTCGCGCTGGCTGTGGGAATATTGGTGGACGACGCGACGGTTGAAGTCGAAAACATAAATCGGAACATCGATCAGGGCAAAGAAATTCTCCAGGCGATTCTGGATGGCGCATCGCAAATTGCGGTACCAGCGTTCGTTTCGACCCTTTCGATTTGCATCGTGTTCGTGCCGATGTTTTTCCTGACGGGGGTGGCTAAATACCTGTTCGTTCCGCTGGCTGAAGCGGTTGTTTTCGCCATGCTCGCCTCGTATCTGCTTTCTCGCACGCTGGTGCCCACCATGGCGCGGTATCTGCTTAGGGGTGTGACGGAAGAAGAACGGAAAGAAGAAACTCGCCAATCGCGAAATCCGCTGGTGCATCTGCAGGTGAAATTCGAGAGCGGCTTCGAAAGAATACGGGAAGGATACCGCAGGATACTGGCGGCGTCGATTGCACATCGAAAGATGTTTATCGCCGGGTTCTTGGCCGCATGCGTGCTTTCGTTCGCGCTTCTGCCGCTTGTCGGCCAGGATTTCTTTCCATCCGTTGACACCGGCGAGTTCAAGCTCCACATGCGCGCTGCAACCGGCACGCGCATTGAGGACACAGCCGCGATCTGCGACCGGGTGGAAGAGGACATCCGGCGCGTGATCCCCCCATCGCAGCTCGTCAGCATTATTGACAACATCGGCCTGCCTTACAGCAGCATCAATCTTTCCTACAGCAACTCGGCTCCCGTGGGGACCGGGGATGCGGACATCCAGGTCGAATTGGCGCCCAATCATCGGCCGACCGAGCAATACGTTCAGGAGCTGCGGCGCAAGTTGCCGCGCGATTTTCCGGGGGTTGAGTTTTACGAGATTCCCGCGGATATCGTCAGCCAGATCCTCGATTTTGGGTTGCCGGCGCCGATTGATATCCAGGTTGTCGGGCGGAATCTACAAGCCAACCGCGCGTTTGCAGATCAGCTGCTTCAAAAGCTGAAGTTCATCCCTGGGACTTCCGATCTGAGGATCCAGCAGGTTTTCGATCAGCCGAAATTGCACATCGACGTGAACCGCACGAAGGCACAGGAGATTGGTTTCTCCGAGCTGAACGTGGCGCAAAACCTGTTGATCTCTCTCAGCGGCAGCTTTCAAACGCAGCCGACGTTCTGGCTGGATCCCAGGACAGGCGTGACCTACGACATCGACACGATGGCGCCGCAATATCGTATGGATTCCCTGCAAGACCTGGAGAACATTCCGGTGTACGCGAGGTCGGCCACCCAACCGGAAATTCTGAGCGACGTAGCAAGTTTCAGCCGAACTGCCGAAATGGGATTGGTTTCACACTATGACGTCCAGCCGGTGATCGACATTTTCGGTTCGGTGCAAGGGAGAGACCTCGGCGGCGTGGCGCGCGACATCCACCCGATTTTGAAGCAAGCCGAGGCGAAGCTGCCGCGCGGATCGCAACTGGCCGTTCACGGTCAGATCGAAACGATGCAGGATTCTTTCAGCGGATTACTGTTCGGTCTGGCGTTTTCGATCGTGCTGGTATACTTCGTGATCGTAGTCAACTTCCAGTCCTGGCTCGATCCGTTCGTCATTCTGATGGCATTGCCTGCAGCGCTTGCCGGAATTGTTTGGATCCTTTTTGCGTCCGGCACAACTCTTAGCGTTCCCGCGCTGATTGGCGCGATTATGTGTATGGGAGTCGGCACGGCGAACAGCATCCTGGTTGTGAGCTTTTCGAAAGAAAGGCTGGATGAAGGCAAAACGCCTTCTGAAGCAGCTCTCGAAGCCGGATACACGCGTTTTCGTCCTGTGATCATGACGGCGCTTGCGATGATTATCGGCATGGCGCCGATGTCGCTCGGATTGGGAGAAGGCGGCGAGCAGAACGCTCCGCTGGGCCGAGCTGTAATTGGCGGGCTTTTGTTTGCGACTGTCGCGACCTTGCTTTTCGTTCCCGTATTCTTCAGTTTCGTGCACAGTCGCAGCCGCGAAGATTCCGCAGCGGAGCTCGTGTAAGTTGAAACCAATGCATACGGCAATTCATCTGTTTATGCGTTTGAGCGAGTGAAGGGCGGGCCACTGAGGACCTCTTTAGAGCCACGATGACTGAAACGGAACACAGGCAAGTGCAGTCGAGCGCATCGAATGTGCCCCCGAAACGAAGACGAGGCACGCTGCTGCTGTTTGTTGTGCTTGTAATTGTCGCGATCGTTGTGGTTGCGGGAATCGTCCCGCGGCGGCGCGCCCGAGCGGCACTGAAGGAAGAGACAGACGAACTCGCCATTCCCACGGTACGGGCGATCCAACCGAGCCACGGCGCCCCGGCGACCGAAATCGTCCTGCCCGGAAATATGCAGGCGTTCAAGGATGCGCCGATCTACGCGCGTACGAACGGCTATCTGAAGAAATGGTACGTCGACATCGGCGGTCGCGTAAAAGCAGGGCAATTGCTGGCGGAAATCGAAACTCCGGAAGTCGATCAACAACTCGGGCAGGCCGAAGCCGACCTGAATACGGCAAAAGCAAACCTCAACCTCTCCGAGATTACGGCGCAGCGCTATGAGGGTCTGAAGAATACCGATTCCGTTTCAAAGCAAGATGTGGACAACGCCGAAGGCGACTACCAGGCCAAGAAGGCGGCGGTCGCATCGGCCCTGTCCAACTTCAAGCGGCTGCAGGAACTCCAATCGTTCGAGAAAATCTATGCTCCGTTTGATGGCGTAATCACGGCACGTAACACGGATATCGGACACCTGATCAACTCCGGAGCCGGAGGCACACAACAGGAACTGTTCCATATCGCCTCGATCAGTACGCTTCGCGTGTACGTGAACATCCCGCAGGAGTATTCAGCTTCGGCAAAACTGGGCCTGCACGCCGATCTAACGCTCTCGCAATTTCCAGGCCGCCGTTTTACCGGCGAGCTTGTCAGGACCGCGGATGCGATTGATCCAGCGACGCGAACTCTGCTTGCCGAAATCGACGTAAGAAATCCCACAGGTGAGCTCTTGCCGGGAGCCTACACAGAGGTCCATCTAAAAGTGCCCACAGGCGCAGAGACATACATCCTTCCGGCGACGGCCCTCATTTTCCGTTCTCAAGGATTGCAGGTTGCTCTCGTCGGAAGCGGCGACAAAGCTCAACTCGTGCCAATCACGATCGGCCGCGACTTCGGGAACCAAGTAGAGGTACTCTCGGGGCTGCCGAATAACTCTCTGGTCATCGTGAATCCGCCAGACTCGCTGGTTACGGGAGAGCAAGTTCGCGTGGTCACGGGCGAACCTCCTGCGCCGCCGAAGGCGCAGGGAATCGGATGAGCGCGTGCGATTAGCAAGCCGAGAACCTGGCCGCGCACGGTTCCATCGTCCGATCAACTGCAGTCGTCTGCGAATCATCGGCTCTTCCGCGCTTGCAGCAATTCTTTTGGCCAGTTGCACGGTGGGGCCGAACTACGTCCGACCACCGGCTCCGGCGCCGGCGAATTACAAAGAGAATTCGAACTTCGCCCTTGCTCAGCCGAGCGCTGCCATCGCAAAAGGGGCGTGGTGGGAAATCTACAACGACCCGCAGCTCAATGCGCTCGAAGACCAGGTTGACAGCTCAAACCTGACTCTTGCCGCGGAGCAGGAGCGGTTCGTACAGGCGCGTGCGGCAGTTCGCATTACGCGATCGGGCCTCTATCCCACAGCTTCGGGCGGCCTCTCGGTTTCACGCGACATCCTCTCGCAGAACAGGCCGTTGGCATCGTCCACCAGCTCTTACAACGACTTGTCCATACCGGTTGATGCATCGTACGAACCAGACGTCTGGGGACGTGTTCGCCGCAGCGTCGAAGCTAGCCGCTCGGAGGCGCAAGCGACTTCGGCGGACCTTGCGAGCGTTAGCCTGAGTCTGCACGCTGAGGTGGCGCTCGACTATTTTGCATTGCGCGGTCTGGACGCGCAAAAACAGTTGCTGGATTCGACAGTGATCTCGTATCAGAAGGCGCTGGATCTCACGCAGACGCGCTACAAAGGAGGGCTGGCATCTGCGGTTGACGTCGCGCAAGCCCGCACCCAGCTTGAAAGTACACGTGCGCAAGCGATCGACGTCGAAGTTCAGCGCGCTCAGTTTGAGCATGCAGTCGCGGTGTTGGTGGGAAAACCACCTGCTGAATTCAACTTGCCGCCGTCGCCGTTGACAACTCCGCCGCCAAATATTCCAGTTGGCCTGCCGTCGGAACTGTTGCAGCGACGGCCGGACATCGCCGGCGCCGAGCGCCGCGTACAAGAGGCAAACGCGAATATTGGCGTTGCTCGGGCTGCCTATTTTCCGACCTTTACGATCGGTGCGACCGGCGGTTTCGAGAGTACGTCGGTTGGCACTCTGTTACAGGGCCCGAGCGGATTCTGGTCGCTCGCCGGACAGGCTGCCGAACTACTTTTCGACGGCGGTTCGCGACGAGGGGCTAGTGAGCAAGCGAAATCCGCATACAACGAAGCTGTGGATAATTACCGGCAGGCCATTCTCAGCGCCTTTCAGGACGTCGAAGACAATCTCGCCGCACTGTGCGTTCTCCAGGAGGAAGCGCAAACCCAGCACGACGCGGTCATCGCGGCGCAACATTCGCTTTCTCTCTCCGAAACCCGATACCGTGGCGGAGTGACCAACTATCTGGAAGTGACCACAGCTCAGACGGCTGCACTGGCCAACGAAGTGACGGCAGTGAATCTGCTGTCCCGGCGCCTGAGCGCGAGCGTTCTGCTCGTCAAAGCAATCGGTGGTGGGTGGAATGTCTCAAAGATTCCCTCGATGTAACGATTGAACTGGAGAGGCTCGTTCAGGAACCCGTTTGTGGAACCAAGAAATTTAATCGGGCTCCTGGGTCACGATGTGCACATCAACAGCGGGTGCCTCTCTCAGAAATCGATTGATCGCGTTCATGTACAGAATCTTTCGCCAACCCTCCACCGCTGAACGCCCGAGAATTACCTGCGTTACGTGCTTCTCGCGCACAAACTGTGCCGCCGCATCTGCGACGCTGGCTCCCTTCAACCGGATCGGCTGCGCACCGAGGCTTTCGGCAAACTGAAGATTCGCCGCAAGGGCGCGTTCCGCCTGGGGTTCTCCATCATGATCTACGTCGACATGTATCGCGTACAGCTCCGCGTCCATTCGGCGAGCCATGCGGGCGGCGCGGGCTACTAAAAATTGCGCTCGCGGATTAGAACTGATACACACGGCAATCCGTTCACGGACGTTCCAGTTCTCCTGGATTTCCTTTTCATCCATATACGATGAAAGGCTGCGGTCCACCTGTTCCGCCACTTGGCGCAACGCTAGTTCGCGCAACGCGATCAGGTTGCCACGGCGAAAGAAATTCTTTAGCGCCTGTTCGACCTTCTCCTTGTTGTAAACGTCGCCGCGGCGCATGCGGTTTTGGAGGGCCTCGGGTGTCAGGTCGACCATCACGGTTTCTTCGCTCAGCTGCAGCACCCAATCCGGCACCGTTTCACGAACAGAGATGCCCGTGATGGCGCGCACCGTGGGAGCGATGCTCTCAATGTGTTGAATGTTGACTGTTGAGAGCACGTCTATGTTGGCGTCGAGGAGTTCCAGAACGTCTTCGTACCGCTTGCGATGCCTGCTGCCGGGGATATTCGTATGCGCGAGTTCATCGACAAGCGCGACAGCCGGTTTGCGCGCGACGATCGCATCCACATCCATTTCTTCAAAGATGGTTCCCTTGTAGTCGATTTTTTTTCGCGGAACGGTTTCGAGTTTCGAGGCAAGCTCCGCGATGCTTTTCCTGCCGTGTGTCTCAATCACTCCGATAACAGCATCTTCGCCGCGACTGCTTCGACGTATTGCTTCGCTCAGCATGGCATACGTCTTTCCGACGCCCGGTGCATAGCCGAGGAAAAGCTTCAATATGCCCTTGGTCTTTTCGGGCTCCTTCGAGAGGGCCAGCCATTGTTCCGGTGTTCTGGGCATTACAATTCTCTTTTAGCGGCTCTACTGTAGAATACGCGTAGTGCGTGAACCGCTCTTAATGCAGGCATCGCGATTTGTGGCCGCTTTTCTGATCGCGGCTGGAATCCCCTTCTTTTTTCATCAGTTCTTACACGTCAGCGCAACTACAGCCGCCCTCACGTTGGTGCTCGCTATTCTAGCGGTTTCCGCGGGTTGGGGTATGGTGGTTTCAGTCTCGATGTCCATTGTGGCGACTTTCGCCTTCGATTATTACTTCCTCGAACGCGCTCACAAACTGACGTTTTACTCCGCTGAGAACTGGATCACGCTTTTGACCTTCCTGGTTGTATCTATTCTGGCGAGCCATTTATCTTCGCGCGCACGCCAACAAGCCGAATACGCGTCGGCGCGGCGCCGCGACATCGAAAAGCTCTACTCGTTCAGTCAAAACATGCTCGAATCAGGCAATGTGATCGAGTTGCTCAATCGCATTCCGGCGCAAATCGTCCAGACTTTCGAAGTAGGGGCAGCAGCTCTGCTCCTGGCTGACAAGCAGAAAGTATATCGTTCAGGGCCGGTTGTACCCCATCTCGATCTTGAGACGCTAAAAAGTATTGCCGCTCGCGAAGAGCTGGTCGTTGATTCTGCGCACAGTGTCAGCTTCGTGCCGGTAAAGCTGGGCACGCGCTCAATCGGCAGTCTCGGCATTTCGGGAACGATTCTTTCCCGTGGCACTCTGGAGGCTCTTGGAACTCTGGTGGCCGTCGCCATGGAACGTGCGCGCGCGGTCGAACAGTTGGGACAGACGGAGGCCTCGCGCGAAGGGGAACGCCTGCGGACGGCTCTATTGGATTCTGTCACGCACGCATTACGTACTCCGCTCACGTCGATCAAAGGAGCCGTAACCAATCTTCTTTCGAACGGGAATTTGAATACCTTTCAAAGACGCGAACTGCTCACCGTCATCGACGAGGAAAGCGATCGGCTGAACCGTCTTGTCGGCGAGGCGGCCGAGATGTCGCAATTGGATGCCGGCAACGTCGATCTAAAAATCGAACCGCACTCGATCGACGAACTGATCTCCGCGGCGCTTCTGCACTGCCGAACGACGTTCGCGAACCGCAAGGTAGACGTACGAGTCGCCCCTGAGCTGCCGCGCGTCAGGGTCGATTTACCGCGTGCCAGTGAGGTCCTGATCCAATTGCTCGAAAACGCGAATCAATACTCACCGGGGGACCAGTCAATCACCATCACCGCCGAACGAGCTGGAGACTATGTCGCAACCAGCGTCGCCGATCATGGCGCGGGCATTGATGGCCCGGAACAAGATCTGATCTTTGAAAAGTTTTACCGCGGCAGAGATCAGCGCTACAGCGTTCAGGGTACCGGGATGGGGCTTCCGATTGCGAAGGCAATCGTTGAGGCGCATGGAGGATCGATCAGCCTGACGAGCCAGCGTGGCCGCGGTTCCGTATTTACGTTCACGCTTCCAGCCGACGGTGGCCACCCAATCCTCAAATGACCAGCGCGACAGTGCTCGTGGTCGATAATGAAGCGCAGATCCGGCGCGTGCTGCGCACTATACTCTCGTCGCACGGGTATTCTGTGCTCGAGGCCAGTGGTGGTGAGGAGTCGATCGAGAAGCTTCGCGAAGAAAAGGTTGATCTGATTTTGCTGGACGTCAATATGCCCGGAATGTCCGGCATGGAGGCCTGCGCCGAAATCCGGCGTTCGTGCGACGCACCGATTATCATGCTCACCGTGCGGAATTCCGAGCGCGACAAGGTGCAGGCGCTCGATGCGGGCGCCGACGATTACGTTGTCAAACCATTCGGTGCAGATGAGCTGATGGCGCGGGTGCGCGCCGCTTTACGTCGAGCTACGTCGACGGAGTATCCTCCTACCTTCATCTCAAGCGATCTGAAGATCGACTTTGAAAAACGATTCGTTTCGCTGAAAGGCCAGGCCGTTCGCCTGACGCCGAAGGAATTCGAATTGCTGCGGCATCTCGTCGCGAATGAAGGGAAAGCGTTGCCGCATCGGCGGTTGCTGCAGGCCGTCTGGGGGCCGGATTACGGTGATGAGACCGAGTACCTGCGTGTCTTCATTAATCAGTTGAGGAAGAAGATCGAGCCTGAGCCGGGCCGGCCTCGTTACATCCACACGGAACCATGGATCGGCTACCGCTTTCAAAGTCCCGAGAAAGTTCGGAACAGCAAAGCGGTGAAATAGACTTGCACCGAGAAGCGGACCGTACCGCTTTTAACTCGGTTCTCATTCTCCGCTTATCATTTCGTCGAAAGTTTGGCGTCGCCGGATCACTCGGAACCGCCCCCGTCGGACGAGTGCCTCGGCAGGCCGTAGGCGCGCGTTGTAATTTGACGATTGCACGAAACCGTATGCTCCCGTCGCCCAAACGATGAGTAAATCGCCCGCTTGTACTTCGGGAAGAGGCCAGTCCCGCGCAAGAAAATCTCCCGATTCGCAAACTGGGCCAACCACGTCGGCAGGCTCTGTAGCTACAGGTGCTTGCCGCGCAACGCTCGCGGGTGTGATCGGGTGCGTTGCTCCATACAAAGACGGCCGGATCAGGTCATTCATCGCCGCATCCACAATCACGAATCGCCTTCCGCCGTTTCTTTTGACGTAAAGGACTCGCGTCAACAGCACGCCTGCCGCTCCAACGATCGCGCGGCCCGGCTCGATCAAAAGGGTCCGCCTCGATGGCCGCATGATCGCCGACAGCGCGCGAGCATAGCGGCTGACATCTGCCGGCGTCTCGTTCGTGTATCGAATGCCCAGCCCGCCCCCGACGTCGATGTACTGCAGATGTATTCCGGCGGACATCAGTTCTCGCACATACGATGCAAGCCGCGCAGCCGCTCGACGAAATGGTGCTACAGCGAGAATCTGCGACCCTATGTGCGTGCTGATGCCCTTCCACTCTATCCACCTGGAGTTCTTATGCGATTTATACAGGTGGAGTGCGTCGCTCCATGACATTCCGAATTTATGGTGGTGGTAGCCGGTCGATATGTGCGGGTGCCCGCCGGCCAGAATATCGGGATTCACGCGGATCGCGGTCGAGACGCGCTGCCCTCCTTTTTGCACGTGCCGGGCGGCCTCGTCGATCAGCAAATTCAACTCCGACTCGGATTCCACGTTGAACAGCAAAATTCCTTGTTGCTCAGCCGAGCGACCGACGTGGTACGCTATAGCCGCTCGGATTTCCTCGCGCGCTTTTCCAACTCCGGAAAAAACGATTCGGCTGCCAGGCACTCCGATGTGCCGCAAACGTTCTAGTTCGCCGCCCGAGACGATGTCGAATCTGCTTCCGAGCTTTGCCAGGATACGCAGGACAGAGAGATTCGAGTTCGCTTTAAGCGCGTAGCACAGCCGGTGAGGCAGGGAGCCAAACGCTCGGTCGAGCCGCCGGAATGCGTCTTCAATGCCGCGCTCGCTGTACACATAAGCGGGAGTGCCTATCCTGTGCGCGATCCGTTCGAGCGAGACGCCGTCGCATTGCACTTCGCGCACCTGCGATCCATTTCGCTTGACCGCACGATACGCGAAATGCGGAGTGTACTCCGTGGGATCCGTCCACTTCGAGCGATTCGCGGGGCGAATCCTCATCGGCGCTCGAATACTCGGACGTGCAGACTGCTTGCGCGCAACTCTGTTGCAGGCAGGCCGATTACCATGGCAAACATGAGCCTTTCATCTTACCGGCTTTCGAAGAAAATTCCACGGCCATACGTGTCCGAGCTTTACGCTCCCATTGATAATTCGATAGCTTTGTGGGTCCTAATTCCATTGGCGGGTACAAGCGAAATGCATCGACCGCCTTTATAGGCCACTCTTATTGCCGCCTCTT
>Ga0335075_10006154_pt1 | contig 18549 bp, 13 predicted proteins | sample Lox_Sample_24_FD_206723 | JGI IMG/M metagenome (GOLD analysis project Ga0335075, IMG submission 206723) | Soil microbial communities from Loxahatchee National Wildlife Refuge, Florida, United States - Lox_Sample_2.4 | ecosystem: Environmental > Terrestrial > Soil > Wetlands | place: USA... | reverse complement strand
GGTCCTTGTGGTGCCAGATGTGTCTTTGTGATAATCGATTATCTCATAGACTACGTGGTAGAGAAGGTCCTCAGATGAAGCGGCGTCTCCATTTGAAGTCATGTTTGCGAGTGCAGTCTTCTGTATGTCGGGAGCGAATGATTTGAGGTGCTCAGGATGTCCCTTCTATGGTGTGGTAAGTAGGAGTAAGAAAATGTGGGTGTGTATTCCAGGCTTATATGTGGTTGTTCGGATTTCTGAGTGCTGTTGAGAGGTGTCGTCATAAGATACTTACTACTTGTGATCCCCGCCACTACGCACCGCGTTGCTTGAACTTTCATGACGAAATTGTGGTCTGTTCAACCACCCGTAAAACTGATTCGCGATTCGCGATTCGCGATGCTGACAAATGAAAACATATATATCAATTTCTTTATAGGAAGTTGAGATTGCACTAATATTTTGGTAATTTGGATTGCATGAACAGAACATCAGGACTTTGATAGTCGTTGACATTTCCGTAATATGGCGACACTCATGTTGATAGACCTTGGAAATATCAATGCCAATCGTATCCGATAAGCAACAGGGTGTTTAAGATGAGGTTGTTCGTAATAGTTCCAACGCCTCCACCACTTCTACGGTTCCGAATCATTTATGAGAGTCGGGTATATACCCTAAAATCCACACACAGTCAAATAGAACTTAAGACGCTCTCACTAGGCTCGTCATTCACCTAATCCGCCAAAAATACTAGAACGCAAATTCGACCTAGAAAAGATCCCAACCGTGTAAAGCGGAGTCATAGCTGCTGATTGTACTAAGGACCATTATCCGTGGGTCCCCTTACTACGACGAAGGAGTGGTTTGGGGGACCCACTATATGCATTAGGATATCCTCCAAATACACATTTGATCTCCCAAATCTATTAGCTATCAGATGCTGCGTTCTTCCAATATCCTGGGTGCTTAGGATATGTACTATCTGAGCTTGCAAATAGTTTACTCCATCTGGGCGATGAATCTTAGCAAAGAAAGACGGGGTGTGACCTTCCAGACACTCTAGAGCTAGTGCTTTACCTAGTTACTCTTAGATGAATAAAACGGTTTAAACGGTAGAAGAGTTGGCTACTTGGAACTGAAGTCTCAAGCCAGCGGAGTGAGGGTTAGTATAGACATTTTTAGAGCGAGTGCTGAAGTTATGTTATTTTAGAATGAGAAGTCGAAATTTTGGTCCCAACATCCTTTGGCAATACTGTACAGCCCTCTGCAGGGCGAGCAAGCCCTATTAAAGCATGCAAATGTGGCGGAAACGAGACTTACCAGCATAAGTCCTAGGTTATATAGAGAGGGTTCTACTCCAACATTTAGGAGTAAGCTTTAAGCAATTTATTCAATTCAATGTTGCACACGTAATCACCTATTATAACCCCATGATTCCAACCATTTACGAGCCCGGGTTAGCAGCTGCCCGGATAGCCATAACTATTCCATCCAATCGCTAGGTGCCCAATCGGCAGTGGTAGCCACCCTCCTTTTCAACACACACAATGTCTCCATAATTCTACCAATGGTGTACGGCTAGTGAGTCGACAATTACCCAGATTGGTCTACAACGATGTCGTCATTGAAGATTATCCCATTTTGCGTGGCTGATCGCGCCATAGGCTGGATAGCATTCGAACAGAACCGATAAAAGATATGGAGACTGCAGGCAGCAGCAAGCTGCAGCATTCTGGAGTAATCTGTAATACTCTGTATAGTCAAAAGAAATGAGAAGCACAACTCAATTTTAACTCAAGAAGTTGACAGTTGGAAACAAAGGATTGCTGCTTGGATGCAGTATTTCAGGGAATTTACGAATGTTTTCATGTGTATTCGTATTCGCTTTATTGTCATTTTGGTAGCCACAAGGAAGTCATCAAGCTATGTGATAAGATGCGGCTTGAGTGTAATTGCGCTGAAAACTTTTTGCAGAATGTGGCCCAGCTAGACAATGAATCTGCAGTGCTAGTACAGTTTTTGTATACGAAGGGATATTTTCACTGCTATTGGATCGGCTGTTCCGAGGACGGGGTATACTGGTTTCGAATCGGATCGCATTACGCTTACAGACTCTACCGCTCGTAGAAGCCACTTCGTATCCGCCCTGATCGCGCCTTTGATTTCTCCGCGAATCGATACATACGTCATATGCAACAAAGATTAACTAAGAAATAGCAACCTATTTCGCCGTTCGACTCTTGAGATGTGGAAAATGTTGGCAGTTTCTCTCGACATAACCTCCGCGTGGGTTGGGTGACTAGTAGGACCCGAATACCTGATTAAAAGACTGAGGTCTAGCTGTCATGGAAACAATTAGAGCTAATGCAGCAGCTTATGTAATCACGCAACAGCATATATCGTGTCGTGCGCCCCGCATCGGTCATATACGAGGGTTCAGCGACAAGGAACTCGCATTTTCAAGCCTCTTGAAGACACGGCTGTGTCACGCGCCCATCTTATGCACTCCATATGTTATATGATTGGAAAGTAGTTGGCGCGGTAAAGTGTTTCCGCTATATCGCTCAATTGTGGCTACAAGATACAGTTGGTGCATTCTATAGACACCCTCTATATAGACTCGAAGAACCCACATAAGCAATAAATGCCTCGACCCTCGGAATATAGAACTTATAGCCAGTCATTCAGATCAAACTCGTATTGCCTACTGTTTTGACGCCAAACACAATAATAGCGGCACTTGGCTCAGCTGAATCGGGGAGAAATCCTAGTCGAGATCATGCTTGTCCTGCTTCGTATACCAGAGAGTAGTGACCTTTTTTTTGTCGAAGCTATCCTTACACGACGACCATGTCAATCATACCCGATGTATGCCTTCAGTTCTATGGCAGTTGTCGAGCTTAGGCCAATATATAAATGGCCCAGTGTCCCTGCTGTGTGTAATAGACAGATACATAACAAGCTCCAAAATCAACCTCAATTATCAACTGCTAATTTTTGGCATTGCCTCAAACCCTCTCATTGTGATTCGGTTAAATTATATATTCTTGTCACGATTTATTGCAATGGCCTCAAGAGAGTATCCGCCTTTGTCATTTGATGACGCCAAGAAAAAAGGTCTTGAGTTCTGGCTTGGACTTCAAGCTGCCCTCAGAGATCCCAGTCACCATGACAATGATACCTCCGATACTTACGACAAATACTACGAGTCTAAGAGTATGGGATTCCAACTCCAACCTGAAGGCAATCTGGGTCTTATGAAACTCAAATGGCTTTTCGAACAAAAGCTCGATCTGGTTTACGGCGAGAACATCAACCAAGTCCTAGTCAACCAGAAGGGTTATTCTAAAACCATCTACAATAATCACTTTGGAAATGTTCCTGCCAGTGACCATCCAAAGGGTGTTATCATAGCCGCCGAAAACAATAATAAGGAAGATCATTCACAAGACCATAAATTGCACTGGTCGGATGCCGCATTCGAAGGCTATAAGGGCACAGTAGGCCCTGGAAATGTCCATTATCTAGCTTGGATAATCCGCTTCAGCGTCAACGACGAGGCTAAGTCCATCATCAATGATGTTCGCAAGAAGCTTCTCGCAACCGAAAATGACTATTTAACGGTAAAACCTGAGACTGATGAGTTCTTTGCCCTCCTTGGCACTCGGAACGGGAGGGGCGCGGCATTTTTACTCAAAGACCATTGCAAGGAGATTGGGCAGAACAAGTCAATCCGCAGCATCCAAGTACCAGCTACCAGCGCGAACTACGAGACCAAAGAAAAGGGCGGTCCCTATATACTGATTTTTGAGATTGCATAGCGCAATAAAACTGCGCTTGTGTGTGTGTGTGTGTGTGTGCGTGTGCGTTGATTAAGAAAGAGAAGAGAAGGGGGATATGTTCACTGTTGTTCAAACGTTTCGTACTTATCATAATGTTGATGCTTTGTTCTTTACTTTTTTTCTGTTAACTAAAACGCAAGTGCATGTACACACGTGCTCTCCGTCCTAAAGCCGCATATATGCAACGCTGTCTAGAGGCCCCCGTTGTCTTGTGCTCATGTAAGTGATACCGCTATTTCTAAGTCTCATGGGAATATGCCTGAGGCTTAGTCCGAGGTAGTCCTTTGATTTGGCTCACATTCCTAATAATGTGAAAAGGACTTAACTAGGGTGTTAAAAATCACAATAAAATAGAATAGTGATTCGGCGCGCAGCATGGAATAGAATTAATTGATGATCATCATAATCTACGGAGGCTCACGCAGGTCTGCATATTTATGCCAATAGTGGGACATATCCAACCTCTCCAGGCCTCTCATTTCCTATGGGATTGGATCAATAGAGCTGTTATTCCAACATAGGGTTTCTGGAGGAAATGGTGCGGCTATTAAAGCACAAGACGGATGTCGATGCAATGGAGTATGGAGAGACGGCATTGAACTAGACGGCTGAGAACAGAAATTGCAGAGAGGCAACAAAGCCTTTGCTAAACTCTAGAGTAATATTCTTATGGACCCTTATAGCGCTAAACCCAGCAAAACAAGAGATATTGGTGTCAATTTCCATGAAGGCCTATGGCATATTCTCTGTTCAGACATAATGCTTAGATTGGCTAGCCTCCTATCAACCCTCTGAATTACCAGCCTTCTTTTACTGATGGAGGTTGGGGATATTCCATCCACCGTACTCACTAACAAGCTTGCTTATTCGCCCCCCTTGAGTCCCAGTGACAATAGCTCTCTGGGGTTTAACAGACGCCATGTCTGCCAGTAAATGCTCTCCATCCTACCTATGCAGACACCGTCCCTTATACATTTTAATCGTTGGATCTTAAAATGTCTCGCGGACAGTACTGTGCAGCATTTTCAGCAGCACCGGGTAATATTAACTAAACTTTGTTCGCTATGGCTCTTGAAGCGGCAAAATGCGGTGACCAAGACTATGGTGATCAAGATAACGGTTAGCATTTTATCACATGATATATCATATGTACGAATAGACAGCAATCAATCCAGCAACCACTCCCATGGTTATCACTCCCATTCTAGACTCTACAGTAGTTAGACACTCAATTTAATTAATTTATCTTTTCTAGTTGTTCATCCCATGTGACAAAATTTCAGCGGCATCGAGAGATGTTGATCTAGTAGATTAAACTATCACATTTAGCATGTCTAGCAGCACCAAGCGATGTTGATCCGGCAGATCAATACTACCATGGCAACGATTTAGCATTCCAGCAGCACCAGGCGACGTTGATCTGGTTGATCAGGTTCTATATGCGGCACTAGGAATCTAGCTTTATTGGCTGTGGCTATGAAAGCAGCACGGAGCGCAGTCCTTCAACACTTGGCGACTAGTCATCACAATCCTAAATACCAAGCTAGATTGTAGTTTAGGACACGATATACTAGATGATGAAAATGTTCCAAGTCAATCTCTTAGAATCTAGAAGTATTCCCTTTCAGAATGGCGAAATCTCCACTGCGGGTACAGTCCTTTCCCCATTGAGTGACCCTATCAATCATTTCCTTAGGATAAAATTTCCCGCGCTACAAATCCTTGCGCATGTACCCAGTTATGATAAAGGAGGCTTCGATATTTGATTTTTTGGTACGTGGAAGGGAACCTTGCAACCAATCATTGCAGACGCAACTACATCATAGTTAGCACACGTATATTTGCTGGGGTTCGGGGTATAGTACATGTCGCCTCTGTTTGCCTTGACTGTGCACATGTTCCCAATTGCTTCTCCACGAATACTCTTATCGACTTTGATGATTTACTGAACAGGACTATCCCCTCACAAATGAGTATAGCTGACGCCGATAAGTCCAGTCATTTCTGCCAAACTTTTCCAATTCTTGTCCCGCCCAGTTTTGTCCTTTGAAACAGCTTTGTATGCCTGGAAGCTGGTACATGGAAATCGTCATGTTGCGCGTTGAAGGCTCTGACCCACTACAACTATTACCACTATCAAGGAATCGCGTAAGGACACTTACTTCATTCAAAACGCACCTTTGTGATAGCATCCAGAGAGTTGATGTCACTGGATAATGCTAACTCGACGATGGTGAGATCAGTAGCTTGCTGGAGTAGCAGACATTCATCCTTATTGAGAGCTTCTACTGCTCCAAGTTCTCTCCCAAAGAGAGACTTTCACTATTAAGCTTGCACACCTCTATATCCGGAATGTCCATCTGTGCCTGCAACGCTAATTGGTGCGAAGCGATATTCCTAAGGCCACGAAATAGTATAGGTGAAATGACCATCTGTTAAGCCAATGAGGAAGTAGGGCCAGTTAATAACCATCACTAACATGCAGCCTTAGCTCAAACGTAGTCTTCAGTAAGTGCAACGTATGGCATACCCTAGCTGTCATTTTGTGGCACTTGACCGTAAATAGAGGCCTTATGCCTATAATTTTCGTAGATCCAGTCATTACTTTTGCCTCAAGTAGTAATGTACGGCACATTGGTAGAGATCTCGCGACCTTTCAACAGCTCATGTTACAAAGATCATAAATTCGTATAATCCAAGATATAGGACTTTCTAGATATATTTCAGCATTTTGTGACACACAAAGTCCCTTTGTAACTTCCTGAAACCTAGCAAAGTACCAAAAACCAAAACAAATAACCAAAAGGCTATTAGGTATAGTAGGCTTATAAATAGAAACAAAAAGTATCAGTAAATTTAACAGCTCCTATAGAGGCCAAACATGACGAAAGTACAAACTTAGGAGTCAGGGAACATAAGTCCATTCCAAGGAGGACCTCATAAAGGTAACTCGCCAATGTTCCTCTCACATGCCACATCCTTCGCCCCATCCTCCAAACCTGTCGCCGCGCCCTCACGATATCTTGTCTAAGCTCCCGCCCCTCAAATAGCCAAGAGACGAACCGCTGCTGCCTCTACTAAGCGTAGACACTTCAGTATCAGCCACTGCATCAAAAGTCTTGCCTAGCTCGTCTGCGCCATCAGTACTAGGCGTCATAAGCGGACTAGTCATCATATCCGGACTATTCTGCCATTTCGTAGCCTCACGCTTCATAGCCTCTAGTTCGTTCTGGAAGCGCTTCCCAAACACATCAATATAATATGTCGCGCCATTATAGATGCTCCAGCAGAAAACGGTCATCAAGAACGCTGAGCTCGCGTGCCGGTACCAGAGCCAGATCGGACAGGGCATCATGGTTATCAGGGCGTACATAAATTGGATAAGCATGAAGGCGGGCTCATGCAGGTATTCCGGGAAAGAGGTTACGAATTGGCCTATCCAGGCTTTGGAATAAGAGCTGCGGAGCCAGGTGAAGGAGTTAGGGCAGCCGGCAGCGATTTTCTTGCGTTGCCCGACGGTTATCAGGAAGTGGTAGGATAACTGCCAGATTGCGTAGGGGATAGTGGACCAGAGTATCATTGTGAGGAGGGAGTAGGAGGCTGGTGAGCCAACAGGAGAGTTGCGAATAGCCCATACAGCAGGGAAGCGGGTTTCTTGCAGACTGGGCGGTAAGAGGTGAACGATGCAGTAGAGCGTTACGCAAGGCATGATGTGGATGAATAGACTGTAATACCATTAGTACTATCTCTTTATTAAGATAAGGGGGTAAGGCCTACGTCGTAACCTTGTTCAATGAGTGGAAGACCATTGAATTCCTCCACATGGCAACAGCGAAGGCGTTATTTCCATAGGCGAGAAAGTAGGTACCGACGAAAAGTTGTTTCGAGTTCGGAAATACCCAGATACTGAGCATGGTGAGGAAGTTGACAAAGTAACATAAGTCGGCCAAGAAGTAGCCCCAACCACGCTTGTAATATGTATAGAACCTTATAGGCATATAGTAGACCAGCTGAGCGGTATACCAAATATGGAAATATTCAGGATATCCTCCAATAATAAAGCCACTAATAAAAATATTCCAGACTCCTCCAATGAATGAGAGCTTCTCCCGTAAAGTCACTGCTTTGCTATCATTCCAGCGTTGTCTAAGCTTCTCTAACTGTTGAGAAAGCGCGAAGTTATCTGGCAAGTCAAAGGCCGTTGCAAGGTCGAAGGTCGGGAATGCCTCCCAGTCTTCTTGATAAGAGCTGCTCCCTGAATCTACCGATTGCCGCACCATTGGTGGAGCTTCTCTGGAGCTGTGAGATTTTTCCAAGGACTGCTGCATCGGGGATAGTACGATTGAAGGCTCTTGGAGCAAGGCTAGCTTTTTCCCGATATTCTTCTCCATGTCGTCAAGGATCTGATATGCGGGCACAATATAACCAAGTCCGGAATTAAGGTGGCCCGCAACAATCTGTCCATATAGGTCGCCGCTTTCTGTATCAACAATCCATGATCCGCAATCTCCTTTTTCTACGGTCTGTTAGAATCTGCTGCGGTCTCTGTACGCCCCTTGATCGGTGTTTAACTTACTCAATTCACCATCAAGACGTACAACCCACACTTCTTGAAACGCTTGTGAGCCTGGAAGCCTTAGGAGCGTCGGGTTCGCGGACATAGTGCCAGTCAACATGCCTGAAGTCCCTGTGCAGGTCCTCACCTTCGTCTCATGCTTTTGCTTTCTCCCAATTCGTCTAGGGTAAAGTAACTCAACTTCATTAAATTTTTGGAACGTTGGATCTATCTCAATCATTGCCCAATCAAGGCTCTCTATAGGTCCGTCGTCCACGGATGACGCACATAGTCTCCCTACTTTGCTCATGCTATGGCATGCAAGCAGATCTAAAATCTTGTGAGCCTATATCCACAACTTATTGGTACGGGGCCTATTGACACCCGCTCTCATTATGTGTTTGTAATCCAATCATACCTTGAGAAAATTCTGATTGCGGGCTGAAAACTCTCTCAAGCAGAGAGCTAGTGTCACGCACATGCGGTTCTAGTCCGGGCGGTGGCGAAACGCTGCCTGCTCTGATGTTAGCAACCTGAGCAGTGCTGTTTCTTAATCACCCTACTTCTGCTCGAGGCTTCTGTAAAATCCTCGTCCTCGTCCTCATCCTCTTCATCATTATATGGCCCGTAGAATGCAAAATCAATGTCATCCTCATCATTATTTTTAATGTCGATTGACTCTGTATTATTATCAAGGCTAGGAGCAAATACGTGGGCAACTGTAACACCATAGTATGTAGGCAACTTCTCGTCTTCGGTGTATACTAAGCCTCCAATAGTAGCAATCCTGCTAGCTATAGACTCATTCTGACTGTCTTTGATTTGGATTAGCAAACCACATGGACTTTTCGATGAACTAGCTAAGGTCGCGGGATATATATTGAAGAATCTTTCGGGATTTGCGAGCTTTGAATGATTTAACGCGAGAGATGCCGCACGCTGGAAGGATAACGGCGATCGTGCGCTCTCCGCAAGCAAGAAGCCAGGATGGGTTGACAATAACCCACTTTCCATGACAACGTTCAGTGCTTTCCGGCGGGGAGCCTTCTTTTCGCAGGTGACCAAAAGCGTGGGGTTGGATTTCTTCTCAGCGCGACCGATCATGTAGAATCCTAAGATAATGGCAACAGGGATCGGCTCTCTTTCGTTCAGATACTCGTTGCGCGATTCTAAGAAACCTTTGATCTTTGGGAAAAGACGATCCGCGATAGTCTGAGCAGGACCTCTGAGTTCCCAGCACTTGTTACGGCCAAGGCTGCAATATTCTCTGCCGATGGAAAGCTCTGGGTCGGGCCACTCGGCCTTCGCTGTAGATTTCAAGGGTAGCAACCATGAGGTTTGAGTCATGACCGAGGCCGATAACAACATAATAGAGGTAGTTAGTTTAGGTAAGATGCGTCGTTTCTCAGATCAAGAAGGGTCATTTAGGGTGAAAGAGTGAGAAATGGGATGGACGACTTTTAGGTAAGATTCACCTCAAGTTCGGCTGCCTTGCGTGGCGCAGCATATCACATCCACGTGGACTTGCGCACATCGAGTTCCCGTCAAGAAGGCTGAACTTAGGCAACAATCTGTTGCGAAAGATCCTTAGAAACTTCTAGCATTACACAAAAGCTTTAACCTAGCAATGAAGCAATGACAAGCTCAGCCTAGTAGATATCAGCCTGCACGACTTAGCTATACCTACCGAAGCCAGACGCCCAATCATAAACGGTCTTTGGGGTCAAGCTTGTACGCCCCAGTCTTTCACCTCGATATCTCCTCGAATAGACAGCTACTTCCGTTACTACCAAACGTAATGCGAACTCGTACGCGACGGCACCGAACGCTTCATCCAAGCCCACCGAGATATTATCGAACTTGTGGAGCTACTTAGGGGACAGGCAGTTACCTAAGAAAATATCAAGGCAAGTCTAAGATCGAATTTGCTGAATCTAGAGCCAGGTGCTATAGAAGATGTACTAAGCAACTCGATTGATTTGGCGGTACCACTTTGGTTAATGGTTAATGTTGACGGCTTTCGGCGCACCTTGATGCCAGGACGATCCCTCAATTGGACGGAAGGCTGTTTACTGGATTTCATTATTTCAAGACTTTCTTTGCCAAAGGTCTTGAAAGAGTGTGTCAGGCTTGAGAAGCTCTTCAGTGCCTACAATCTCTCCCGTATTGCAAGGATCGAAGTTGTATGGACAAGCAACCTGGCAGGAGAGTTGCGATATTTCATCACGCATTCTCTTAGAGAATCAAGTAGGATGGTAAGTTTTCTTCGAATGATGTGATTGCCCGCTGTCATTCTCAAAGTTGTGTTAATGAAAAAAGCAACAGGTTCCCACCAGGATTGATTAGTGAGACACAACGCAGCGTCCACAAAGTGGATGCAAGGGTAACAATCGCAACTACAACTCAATAGCAAGATCCTAGAATGTGGTCAACTCAGTAACGAAGATCGCCAGATTGATAAATCGAATACTGGCACGACCGTCTAATTGTTTTAAAACACCTCTTCGACGATACAGAACTACGATCTCTGGTTCAATGGTGGGCGCGATAGACGTCGGCTAGCTCAATGGTATAATTTCTGGTTTGCAGTGGCATTAGTAGTTAGCTTAACTCTGATTTTTGGGTTAGTTCAAAGTATTGAGGGAGGGCTTCCAGGCGTACATAGCGTATCATCCATAATTCTTATGACAGTCGCTAGTATGGGCTTAATGCTACGACCTACGTTGAATATGTGCTTTTCTCTAGTTACTCAATCAGGAGCGTTAGACTAGTCGTTATTGTCATCTTCGTCCTCACCTCTATCCAGAAAGCGCTAGAGTTTATGTTCCGTCCAAGATCACCGAATAGAAACCGCATAGGTCAATGCCCTTACAACCGGTAAGCGATCTTAGCTGTAGTAAATTGTGGCGAAGCACATCCCTAAGAGGGCTATCAAAGCAACGAGATGGAGCCCGAACAGAGGGCGGGGAGCTGAAATAGGCGCTTTCTAGCACTAGCACAAAAAGAACAGCGGCGTTAGGAGGACCCAAAATAGTCTCCTGCTGTAGGCGAAGCTAGACCCAGCGCTGGCACTGAGAAGCCAGCCAGGACGCTGACGTAGAGCGAGCGACAACGCCGGGAAGGGAGTTTGCATCGCGCTGGCGCTCCTAAGTTTTTCCTGGGCCCATTCGAGCACGTTAACCAATTAAGTCTAAAATTAGGGGCGCAAGTACCTACACTTTAATAGGTACCTTCATTTTCATAGGTACTTACCACCAAAAAGACACGAAGAAATTGCCGTCGTTACAGCAGGCATCACGATAGAGGTGGCTGACTTGGCTCTAAATCATTCCACCAGACAACCGAGGAGACACCTCCAATTAGTTGCAACCTATAAGAATGAGGGTGGGGCAGCGGCGGCCAAGACTTTTTACGTACGTTAGGCAACCATTAAGACTAAGTCTTCAGCCCCAGGCAGCCATGTCTAACCCAAGTCATCCAGCTTGCATCGGGGAATTTCAGTTATTCCTTTAAAGTAGATGTTGTAAAAGCTTTTTTTTATAAGCTAATTAATATAATAGAAGCTGTTTATTCTTAATCCTTTAATACTTTTATCTTTTAATCTTTAAAGATAATTATAGCTCCCTTATTATTAAGTACCCTTATAAAAACTAGTTTGCAGTAAAAGCTAAGAACTGAGATCGATTGCGGTCATTTCCTGACTTGTTCTGGGACTGGCTTTGCGAAGCTGTATAATTCGAGGACGTCGATTGTTGCGAGTTGCGGAGCGCTATGTCATACAACAGCGGAGCCCTCTAGTCTAAAGACGTTAAGAACTCTGCTATTGAGGTGGCCGTGATTAGCATTGGGACTTGCATCCGTATAGGGAAGTCTAAGCCATTCCATACCCAGAGAATTTGATTGTAAATGCTACTTATCTCCGCAGATTTCGCATGCCTAAACATAGATTGAGCATACCCATGCAGTGTCCTATCTGCACGAATATCTGCCAACGTAGGAGCCTCCGTCGCAAGGGCACGTAGGGCAACGTATGCCTGTTCCTTGAGCCTTATAATAAGCTGTTCTTTATAGGTGCCTTTAGAAGAGTTCTATAGAGTGCTATTGTAATGCGAAGACAAGTAGGAAAAGCCTCTCATACTGCTACTTCACCATGAGCAGCTGCCATCAACATAAGCCAATCCACAAAGGTGTAAACGTCTAAGTATATGACATGCTTTCCTTGAGCGCTTGCTTCATTGGCTTCTGGGTTGAAGAATCCAATATCCTCCGCTCGAAGGATATGCCTGTTCGGTACTACCGCAGGAACAGGTGGTACTGGGCTTAGAGCTAGATGATTTGACACATCGCCGTTGTTTTCGTTTCCACTCCTACGGTTGTGTCTTGCTTCCCGCGTATCGAGGATGTCGATAAAGAGGCGGATCATATCACGTTGTTGTTGCTCCGTGAATGATGGAGCAGCCCCATCTGGTACTGTTGAAGAAGTACCCATGACGGCAGTGGTTCGTGTGGGATCATATCACTTAATGGATCTGATGCTGGAATTGATGGTACTGTAGTGTGTTGTCTTCGCTGAGGCTCCACCGGCGATAGCAAGCGTTCTGGAAATTGGCCAAGTATGTGCGAACCTTGTGAACGCAACTGCGTTGCAGGTGGTTCGTAAGTACTTTCTGATCGAGGACGTCGATTTGATTATTGTGTAGCAACCTCCTGAACCAGGGTTGGTAAATCTTGTGAACGCTATTGCGAGTTGATGGCTTTGGTGCTGGCTCTGTACTTTTAAGCGGTGTTGCGTTGGGTTATCTTTAGACTGGTATGGTGAAGCAGTGGTCTGTGAACATAGAGGTTGTGAACTCACGCAGATTCAGCTGGACGGTTGTGCTTATCGTGAAGAGATTGGGTTGATAATATCGAGTATTGCTTGCTTAAACTAGTCAAGGGCGGAGTTGAATGCTTGCTTTGCTGTAGCCCACTCGACCGGGTATATGTATATATCGTTTTCACTTCTGCGGCTTCTATTCGACGAAAGTTGTTTTAAAAAGGTCTCGACGATGTTGATTTGGATGGTGCTCGGGAAGTAGCATATTGTCATATCAGTTCTCGGGTCTCGTCACCAATGTTGTTCCAGTAAACGTGTCCTGATTCAAGGAAATTATGTAGAGTATTAGCAAGTTGCGTAATATGAGGTTGGACTGACATGAGGCGGCGTAGATCGACAGCGTCGATAAACAGCGTCAATAGACAGCACTCTCCGTACGAGCACAGAGTGGACCTATGCCGAAAAGTACTTTTGGAAGTTGTACAACTGGTTTGAGTTCACTGTACTACCTGAACAGACGTGTGAATGCGCAGAGAAGAGAGCAGTGGCGTCTGTAATGCCTTTGCTGTACAAAGCTAAAAAAAAAAAAAAAAACGAATGGCAAGGGAGAGGTTAACGACGTCGCTATTCTTGATCAAGGGCCTGAAAACGACGACGCCGATTGAATGTAATAATGGATGCTGAATTAAAGTTGTAGTGTCACTTTAATTACATGTAGGAACTGGTGTGGGGTTGCTGCAGATCGGTGCATCTGGTGGCGTCGACGCTCTGGAAGTAGGCTCTGGACTATATAACGAAGATGGTTAAGTTGGACTGTATTATTATTGTTAGGCACAGTAGGAGTGGTGCGCAAACGTCATAGGACTCTTGAATTCATTTTGACTGCTAGTAACAGAATATTTCAGCGAGGCAGTCCTCCATCGTGGGGGCCCTGTCTTTAGAAAATGACCTTTGCATCATCTTGACTCATCTCCACGCCCCTATCCTTGTAAGCAAGAGCATATAGTGTTATGTTTCAAACCACCTCACTTTTTTCAGTCTCTTGATGAACCTTGTGGAAAAACAATGAAGTCTTCATCGAATTGCCATCCTGTATTGCTCTAACTTTATTGAGAAGGATGAAGTCGGTGCCAAGGATATTGATATCTTTGAAATGACTCTCAGCAGGTGCAGGTGCAGTTGCAACGGTATGTCCATTCAGATTGATATTGAATCTTTGAGGAACAGGATTGTCGCCAAATATCACATCACAAGCCTAGAAAAGCCAGGATATTAACTAGTGAGATAGACGTCTAGGTTAAGGATTCAAACTCACCTCGTAGGATAGGTATGTAAACGGCGAGCCGCAATCGTAGAGCCAATGTACATAGTATGATCGATTTTCGTAAGTTGTAATTAGGGTATAGAGGATTCGACAATTACGACCGTACATGATTCCGTGAACTTCACGCTTTGGTTTCAATATTTCCGGAACGTTGGGAACACGCGACAAGTACTGATGGCCCAACTGTTTCGACACCTCTCCGTTGAGTTTGGGATAGTCAAGATCAGGAATCAAGACATCGAATGCGTTCCAGTCATCCGCAGGGTCAGAGTCGATTGGACCGGTCTGGTATCTCTGGCAACTTAAAGCCCGCGATTGGAGAGTCAGGGGGCCGCGGATATGCTTGAAGCCCGAGGTACGGATATGCTTGAAGCACGAAGAGCGGGAAGGAGAGAGCAGCACACGAAAAGTTGCTGGTCTGAACATTGTGGCTGCTCAGCTGTGCTGGAAACAATTTGAGGAAACAAAACGTCGAAGGAAAAGATAAGCAGGACTTATGCAGGGCTCCGGATATACATTCATTTTTACGTCGCCATGGGGTGAAATTTACTAGTTAAAGCAACTAAGCCTAAGTTGCTAGTACTATCGAGAACGATATGAGTGCCACAGTTAAACACAAGCTTTACAAGAACTACGAGATACTGCCTTAATACGAACATCGGTAACTCAAAGGGCCAGTTTCAACATCAGATTCAACTACAACACTGCTACCTCAACAAGCACCTGCATCTATGCAATATTCTCTTACACAGCCTGCTATGTCGCAATCCCTGAAAGCCTCGGTGCCTCCCTCCAGCCACCTGTCCTAGGTCAACATAGCCCTTCACAAGCTTACCACCTCAAATGCAAGAATGCTCCATCTGTTTTAAAAGAACGCCAACAACTGATTTCCCCAATCGGAAGATCACTGCTAGGTGTAACCATATGCCTAATCTATGCTATGAATGTTTACAACTTCATATTAGGTCAGAGAGTGAATGGCAAAATCGGGAATCACATAAGATGAGGTTGAGGTATTAGCAACGCATTTCGAGTAATCTTGTAAGTAGATTATTGTTAGTTGGAAAAGCACCTCGAGCTGCAGGAGCCTAATTTCGGCATGCTTTCACTATTCTGGTGACTCTCCAGTGACTCTTCAGTGACTCATTCAGTGACTCATTCAGTGCCTTGTATCCTAAGGATAGTAATAATTAGTGTATAAATACTGGGCCTTAAGCCCAGTATTGGGAGTCGATCTTCAAGGAATACGAATAGCTTTCAGTGTATCGCTGCCTTTCATGTCATCTGACTTGACCTGTATTAGCATTGCTAACAATTATACTTTTCATCTGTCTTATAAATATTGATTTCATTACCTAATTTGATCTACCCTTTCATAGACATCTTAACAGAAAGATTCCTCTCATAAAGAACTAGATGCGATCTTGCTTCCAGAACGCCATTTTGATTTGGAATCCTTCACCAGTTCACACTGCTCTTGTTTTAAAGAAGCTTTGTCCTCCGTAGGGGTTATATTGCGTATACGATTAAGAGGTGGAGCAAAGCGAGGAAGACGAGAGGAGCTGCGCGGGTGCTATGGGGTGGGAGGATAGATTCTCCGAGAGAAGTCAGATCGCAAGTGAGAAGGCGGAAAAGACTCTCGAGGGGAATATCCGTAGTGACCATAGCCAGTCATGTCTTTGTCACGAAAGTTGTCAGATGCGATGTCGGAGTAGGAGCTGGAAAACGAGTGTATATTGATTGAACTGTATAAATTCTCGAGGAATCGAGGTGCTCTATATATACTCAAAGAATAAAGACTCTGCAAACTCCTCGACAGTGGGAAGGGAGTCGTCGTCTGCTTCATCGCCACTATTAGTGGGTCATGGTTATTGCCTATTATGTTTTTTTTTCTTCAAAGATTAGCAGGATTCATTTGTGTAGTGGGATCTTTGATCGTACCTTGAGCTCTGATTGCGTCATCTCTACTTGTGTCGAACTGTGATGCAATATCATCCCTTTTGCCGAGAGTAGCCACAATTCCAGGTTTGAACTCGTTGTGACTCTCGAGTATCTAATCTAGTTTATTGTGCGGTGATGTTGCCTAGGTCAGAGGCTGGTTGCACGAACAGATTGGCTATGGATATGTGATGATGTTCTGTGCTTCTTCCAGCGGAACGACGGGTTCAAAGGAGGTCGGTAAACCTGAATGAAATTCATATCGACGGTAGCCATCACAGGAGAATCCAAAAGCAGGCGAATGTAAAAAAAAATTTAAAACACACTTTCGAAGATGCTGATTTTGGGAGCCGTGGGAGAGACGGTTTTATACAGCAGCCTAAGAGAAGCTCCCTGCTAGAATCGAACTAATCTTGCCTCGCGTTAATTCCTCTCCATGCCGCTCACAACTGCCGTGCTGTCAGCACAAGCCCAGAGGCCTCTGAAATGGCAGAATGCATGAAATCCTCAGCTCTCCGCCCCTCTCCAAGCTCCGGTGAGACCCGCATCTACCAGGGATGGTAAATCCGCGGACCCCACTCCCCTGAGGGCTTCTTCTATCCTGCCACTTCAAACGTCACACCTCTACCGGCAATCACAACCTGTTCGTTGATTCACGACTCGCTCTCGTTGTAAATCGAAAACATCTCCTGCTCCAGCCTTCTTCGGCTTCACTGACGATCGAGAAATAGTGCTGTGATAGGCCAATCCTGCTTCATCCGCTAGCGCTTGCGGCCATCTCTGCAAAGCTCGCCCCAGACGACCTTCCCCATTTAGCAGGCCGCGTAGCGCATATACTCTCATATCCAGTCTGCCGTGCGTGCCCTCTTGACGATCTCCATGCAGCCTTTAGGCGTCAGACTCATCCTTCCAACATTCAAAGGCCACGGATACGGCCCCATTCGAGGTTACACGATCTACCTACCTACAATCGCCCACGTATCCCTGCTGCAATTCCTCGGCTTCACCATCGATTGAGAGATGGTGCTGTGATTTGCCAATTTACCTTGCACAGCCCAGGCTGATTTTGTGGCTGGAAGATAGTCCTAGCCGCCGTACAAGGCAAATCGCGGGAAAGCCGTGGATGGACATGGTCGTGTGATAGCCTTCGACGGAGGGATCTTGTATACGTCTGTAGAATGATGAGTAGGAGCTCCAATAGTCTAATCCGTTGCCTGCCACGTAGGCAGCTATCAGTCCTACTTGTCGCAGGTCAGCTAAGGGCACACAGCAACGTCAACCCAAACCCCAAACTACCACCGAGTAGGGGAACTCACCGAGGCGGCGCCACCGGATACGCAATCCATCTGCGGCATAGCTAAGCAGAAGCCAGCCACGTCGTCGTGAGGCATTTTCTCGATTAGCCGCGTCGTAACGCACAGAGGCGCTGCCAAAGCAGATGTACTGTCTTAATCGCTGACAAACATTGCCATGAGGGCTGTGATGGTGCGACGACGAGCTGAGGGAGCATGAGGCATAAGGGGGAATGAGGGTGCATGAACTCAGCTCATTCTCGTATCTCAGCCAATACTACGTGATCTAGAGGGTTGATCGTCGTCGCAGACATCATGAGCATCGACGCCAGATTGGCAGGTCGAGGATTCACACCGGCTGTGCCGCCAGAGCATTCAGCAACGGGTGAGGCCGACGAAGGAGGGTCCGGGCAGGGGTAGAGAGCGCGCATGACGAGAGAAAGCTGCCGAGCCAGGGAGTGTTGGAAAAGAATTGAAGAGGAAGAAGGGCGAGAGGTCTTTTACGAGGCGGAATTCACCCTACCCCAAAATAAATTGCACCATTTTGAGGCTGAGAATCGATACTTTCTACTCTTTCAAATTTAGATCAAAATGTTAGACCGTACCTTTATAAATGAAACTGAGTTTGAGATGGACGACAGAAGCCAACCCTCCCTTATCAGTTTTAGCTTTGCTCACCTAGATCATACACGTAAAAGGCAAAAAGTGAATGCGGTATAGAAATAAATTGCCTTGATGCATGCCCTGAAGCGAGTGCTGTGGGCTGAGTGAGGCTCTTGAAGGCTGGCAAAAGGAAATGC
>Ga0335075_10006153_pt1 | contig 18551 bp, 17 predicted proteins | sample Lox_Sample_24_FD_206723 | JGI IMG/M metagenome (GOLD analysis project Ga0335075, IMG submission 206723) | Soil microbial communities from Loxahatchee National Wildlife Refuge, Florida, United States - Lox_Sample_2.4 | ecosystem: Environmental > Terrestrial > Soil > Wetlands | place: USA... | reverse complement strand
GAGAATGCTCGTACCAGCCCGGAAGAACAAAAGTCGCGCGCTGCCGGTTTCGCAGCGTTCGAGGATGCCATGACGGCGCGCGGCGTGCTGGTGACCAGCGAGGAGATCCAGCCGACGGCCACCGCTGCGACGGTGCGGTGCTGGCCGGGCGGCGATGTCATGGTCGCTCGCGGCCCCGCTGCTGACACCAGGGAACAGATCACCGGCGTCTGCATCATCGAGTGCGGGGACATGGACGAGGCCATCGACGTGGCAACCAGGATCCCCGCTGCCTGGTATGGGACCATCGAGATCCGGCCGGTCCGGCAACCATGACAGTCCCTGGGGCGCAAGATGACAGCGGAGCTGATCGGCCGCGCGCAAGCCGGCGACGGGGAAGCTTTCCGCCAGCTCACCGATCCCTACCGGCGCGAACTCCAGGTGCACTGCTACCGGATCCTCGGCTCAGTTCAGGACGCCGAGGACGCGCTGCAGGAAACAATGCTTGCCGCGTGGCAGGGCCTGCGCGGCTTCGAACAGCGTGCGTCGATCCGTACCTGGCTGTACCAGGTGGCCACCAACCGCTGCCTGAATGCGCTGCGGTCGGCTAGCCGGAGGCCGCAGATGCAACCAGCGCCGGAACTTGACCTGCCAGCCCCGAGCCGGCTAGGCGAGGTGGTCTGGCTTGAGCCTTACCCGGACGTGCTGCTTGACGGGGTCGCGGACAGCGCGTTCGGTCCGGAAGCACGGTATGAGGCGACCGAAGCGATCGGCCTGGCATTCGTCACGGCGCTGCAGTTGCTCCCGCCCCGTCAGCGGGCGGTGCTCATTTTGCGCGACGTCCTGGGCTTCCGCGCCGCCGAAGTAGCCGAGATGCTCCAGTCCAGCGAGGAGTCAGTGACTAGCGCGCTGAAACGCGCTCGCGCGACCCTGCAGCGTGAACTCCCCCGTGATGACCAGCGACAAGGCCCGCCCCCGCCCGACTCCCCCGCCGGACGCGAGCTCGTCGCCCGGCTCACCGCGGCGTACGACGCGGGCGACGTGGACAGCGTCGTCGCGCTGCTGACCGAGGACGTCCGCCTGGCTATGCCGCCGGTTCCGCTGGAGTACCAGGGGCGTGAGCTTGCCGCTCAGTTCCTGCGGGGCGTGGCGTTCCGGCAGGGACGGCGCTACCGGCTGGTGGCCACGCGAGCCAATCGCCAGCCCGCGTTCGGCGCCTATATTCGCGACCCGCGGGCCGGAATATCGCACGCTAACGGACTGCTGGTCTTCACGTTGTCCGGTAATCGGGTCAGCGGCATCACCCGGTTCGACAACAGCGTGCTAGCCAGGTTCGGGCTGCCGAGAACGCTCGCGGACTGAGGGCTGTGGTTCCTGGAGGCGGACCCCGCTGGTGCCGTCATCCGCGCCGAAGCCGAGAGCATCGAAGACGCGGTGCCTGAGCGTCAGATACTGCTCAGCGCAGCGGTTTGGCAACCCGGCCGGACGGCGAAGGACGCGCGGCTGCTGAATCACTTCGTCGTCGGCGAACTGGTCGCGAGTCAGGTCGAGCTCGGTCCCGTCGGGCAAGAGATTCCAGTAGTGCACGCCCTGGCGGCTGCCATCGCTGCGGACGACGTCAGCAATCAGCAGGTCGCCGCCGAGCACGTCATGGATTGTCAGCGCGGTAGACCCGCACTGGCCGCGGGACGGGTTGGCGGCAGACCAGTCATCGGCATCGACTGGATCACAGGTATCGAGCGCCCACGCGCTGCGCACCGCAGCCTCGAGGTCTTCTTGCACTAGATCAGTCACGCCCGCAATCCTGCCACCGCCGACGGGACCACGCTGATACCCGACATGCTGCCGAACACAATCCGCCAGTGGCATGACCGCACGTTCCCGCGGGAACGTCGACGTTGCGCGCAGTCTGCGGCATGTGCGGAAGTTCAGAGGCTTGGCCGTCTCCATGTCCGGCCGTGGCGGGCCGCTCAGTGCGGGAGCGCGGGCTCGTCGGGAGGGGATTCGTCAGGGAAGGTTTCCTCGGCGAGGTGATGCAGGACTCGTTCGTTGAGTGCGGCGAAGGTGTCGAGCTCGGCGGGAGTGAACAGGTCGATGAAATGCCGGCGCACGTTGTGCACGTGCTGTGGCGCTGCGTCCTCAATGGCGCGGCGGCCGGCGGGCAGAAGGCAGACTATGGCGCTGCGCCCATCGGCGGGGTTGGATTCGCGGACAACCAGGCCCCGTTCCTGCATGCGCCGGATCTGGTGGGAGAGCCGGCTCTTCTCCCACTGCACGAGGGCACCTAGTTCCTGCGCGGGCATTTGCCCCGTGGCGTGCTCCGAGAGCACTGCCAGGATCTCGTAGTCGGCCTCTGACAGCCCCGAGTCCCGGAGCAAGTGCTGGTTCAGAGACGCGTTGAGCTGGTGGCGCGCGTGCATGAAAGCCCGCCAGGCGCGGTCCTCGCGGGGGTCGAGCCAGTCCGGTTCCGTCGCCATGCGCCCATACTACTCCTTGGTTGACGCATCAACCAAGGACTCATATGGTTGATGCGTCAACCAATTGCTTGCCACAGGAGGGCAACTATAACCACCACCGTCCGTCTGAGTTTCGCAGCCCTGACCATCGACTCCGCCGATCCCGCCGCCTTGGCGCAGTTCTGGGGGAAGGCCCTCGGCCGCCCGGTCAGCCCCGGCGCGGTGGCCGGGGACACCGCGGTGGACGTCACCGGCCCCGACAGCGGCCCCCGGATGATTCTGCACAATCCCCCCGAGCCCGCGACAGCCAAGAACAGCGTCCATCCGGTCCTGATCACCGACCACTACGACGAGGAGATCGAGCGGCTGACCGCCCTCGGTGCCAGGCCACTCAACGAGATCAAGCTCCCGTCCGAGGCACTTCCGGCCGGCCTGGCGGCGGTCCGTCAGACCACGTTCGCCGACCCGGAGGGCAACGAGTTCGATCTGGTGGTGTGGCAGCCCGAATAGTTTCAGGGTCCGGGCCTTGCTAAGGCGCCATCAATGATCTCGGACCGGCGGCTACCCTTCGCCGGTGACGCCGGTCCGAGATCATTTCGCGGGTACGCCCGGGTCACCCCTCGAGCAGATCGAGATCGCGCACGCAGAAACCGTGGTGCGCCCACTCCTCGTCCAGCACCACGTGCAGGCACTCCAGCACCGACTTCCCCCTGGCGTACGGCGGCCAGCCCCGGCCCGCCGGCACGGGCGCAGGCGCCGACAGCCCATCGGCCGTCACCGTCGACAGCCAACCCTCTAGCTCGGCGGCCTGCACGTCGCGCACGGCCAGCACCTCATCCAGGCTCGGGGCCACTGCTCGATCCAGGCCCTGCTCCTCCTGGTCAGGAACGAACTCGGACGCCAGCCCGATCGCGGTGAACGGCTTCGTCGATCCCAGGCAGCAGCGACGAAACCACGAGTCGTGCACGAACACCAGATGGCGCAAAGTCTCCACCGCCGACCACTCGCCGCCGACGCGCTGGTGTTCGCAACCCTCGGGCATCGCTGGGAGCCGCTTCAGCGTGGCCGCCCAGTCGGCCCGCAGCTGCCTCAAGGCCTGCCGCAGGTCGGCCGGATCGGCCGAGCGGATCAGCAGCCGCACTGGATACCGCCGGTCGAGCTCGGCCTCAACGTACGACGTCACCTCGACTCCGTTGACCACCAGATTGCTCACCAGCCCGTCGATGACCGCGTCCTGCATCACCACCCCGATCAGACGGGCACGAGTCAAGTCGCACTCGCGGAACTCGGCATCAGCCAGGTCCTGGTCCTCGAATCTCGCCATGCCAGGCAGTATCCACCAGCGTGCCGACACTCACGTGCCTGGAACTACGGGGTTTGAAAGTGCCGCCGTACCGTGGCCATACGCGAGCGGCCGGCGGCATGACCGGCTGTCGAGTCGTGGTCAGCTACCTGTGTTCGCCAGCGCAAGCGAAGTCCTCCTCGGACAACGTCGCTGATCACGTGGTAGCCGCAGCATCACAGGCCGAGCATCACTGGCGTGGCCGGGATGTCACCGGCGATCAGCGCCGCCAGCGGTGTGGCGATGTCACGGGGTGAGAACAGGTCGGTTCCGCTGTATCCGGCGATGTCTTCGTGCCGCCACCATCGCATCCCGCTGATGTGCTCGGCGGCGAGTTGGTCATCGGACAGCGCGCCGCGGGGATCAAAACGCGTGGTGCGGACGAGGAAGTAATCGTTGACCAGCCCGTCGTAGCCGCCGGCCTGGCCGGCCGCGGCGACCTGCTGGTGCCAGACGTGAGGCGGGTCGGCGTCAATGACGAGCCCGGTCTCCTCGTGCAGTTCCCGGCGCAGTGCCGCCAGCGGCAGTTCACCGGGCTCGATGCCGCCGCCGGGGGCCGCCCAGACGACCGTTGCGCCCGCCGGCACCGCTGGATGCGGGAAGCTGAAGCGGCACAGCAGGACACGGTCATCATCGGCCAGGATGACCGCCCGGACGGCACGTCTGAGCCTCGCTGTGGCAGGCGTCTCGTTCACATACCGATGATCAGGGCGCCAGCGGCCGGGCCGCAAGCCGATCAGGTCACTTGTATCCGCGCGTGTCTGCAGGCATTGCCGGCGGCGCGAGCGGCACCACAGCGCCAGCACCTGATCCGGCGGGATCTCCTGCTGGGTGTGCCAGAGAACAGTTGCTGCGTCCACCTCGTCCAGACTCTGACAGGCGCCGTCGCGGCATCCGGTGCGGGCTGCGGTCACTGAGCGCGGCAAGAGCGAGGCGCATACGCCAGGCAGCGCGGGGGGATTTGACAACTGCTCACCGCCGCTCCTTAGGCATAGGTATCAGCCTGGACATCTTTGGGGCGCCGAGGAAGCGGCGGCAGAACGCAGTCATTTTCAGCGCTGGCGGTGCATAAACATACGACCGGACGGTTGCCACGTGATTGGCGCTGCGTTTACTGTCAGCGCGGCGAGCCTGGCTTATGAGCCAGCAGAGACTCGAGCCACGGTACGAGGTGTTCCTAACCAGCCGAGCGGGCGATGTCGGCAGGTGTCTTGCCGGACCATGGCGAGCGCCACGCGATGTCGGCGTTGCTGCTGCACCAAGTCCTCCACCGAACCTAGGTACGCCCGGTGCGCTGCCGGGCCTCGCTGATGGCCCAGGCGGCGTTGATCAGGCCGATGTGGCTGAATGCCTGGGGGAAGTTGCCGAGCATCTCGCCGGTGCGCGGATCGACCTCTTCGGCGAGCAGCCCGACGTCATTGATGGACGCGACGGCGCGCTCGAAGGTTGCGGTGGCTGAGTCGACGTCACCGGCCATGGCCTGTGCCTCCGCTAGCCAGAACGTGCATAGCAAGAAGGTGCCCTCCTCGCCCGGCAGTCCGTCGTGGCTCAGGTACCGGTACACCAGGCCACGCTCATCGGTGAGCCGGTGCGCGGTGGCTCCGATCGTCGCGTGCATCCGCGGGTCATCTGCGGGCAGGAATCCGGTGATAGCCAGCATGAGGCTTGAGGCGTCGAGGTCCTGGCTGCCGAATGCCTGAGTGAAGGCGCCGACTTGCTCGTTCCAGCCGCGCTCCAGAATCGCGGAGCGGATCTCATCACGGGCGGTCGCCCAGGCAGGCACCTGACCTTCCGCGCTGAGGTTGCGGGCCAGGGAAATCGCGCAATCCAGCGCCACCCAGCACATGAGCTTGGAGTACAGGAAGTCTCGCGGCTCGCCGCGGATCTCCCAGATTCCCTGGTCCTGCTCGCGCCAGCGACTTGCTGCCGTGTCCGCCGCCGTTGCGAGAAACCGCCGGGTCGCGGGGTTCATCTCGCCTAGCTGGTCGATGAGCCGCAGCGCGGCGCTGAGCAGCTCACCGTAGACATCAAGCTGCCGCTGAAGTCATGCGCCGTTGCCGATACGGACCGGTCGGCTGTCCCGCCAGCCGACCAGATGCGGAAGTTCCCGCTCGGACAGGTCGAGCTCGCCGCATATACCGAACATGATCTGCAGCTCATCGCCTCGCTCCAGCTGGGATGCGGCTGCATCAGCAAGGAACGCGAAGAACTCCTGCGCTTCGTCAGGGCAGGCCGCCACCCATAGTGCGTGCAGCGTCAGACTGGCGTCCCGCACCCACGTGTAGCGGTAGTCCCAGTTCCGCTGACCGCCAACGGTCTCCGGCAGCGACGTCGTCGGCGCCGCCACGATAGCGCCCGTGGGTGCGAACCGCAGCGCGCGCAGCACTCGTCCGGAGTGCAAGACAAGCTCCCGCCAGGGGCCGTTGTAACTCTGGTGTATCGCCGACCAGGACCGCCAGCCCGCCACCGTGTCGTCCAGCCGAGCAGCAATGTGATCCGCGCTCCACGCGGGCTGTGGCGGAGCGGCCATCCCGTGGGCGACGACAAAGACGGCGGCCTCCCCGGCGGCCAGCCGGATCCGGGCGGTCGCGATTGCGCCGTCGACGTCGAAGGCGACCGAGTGACCAAGAGCAGCGGTTCGGCGCCGCCCGATGCAGCGATGCCTTCGGCGACCGGAACCAAGCGGGGGGTCGATGTCCCCGTATTGCGGCCTGGGTGCGTAAACGGCCTTGGCCTCGATCTCACCGTCAGTGCAAGCAAGCCGGCGGGCCAGCATGCTCGGGGAGTTTTCACCCAGGTCGTGGCCGCGTTCGTTGCGGCCGAGCGTTAGGGCGTCAGTCAGCACGGCAGTGCCGCCCGCGCCGGTGAAGGTAGTCTCCAAGACCATCGTCTGATCCGCGTACCGGCGGCTTGCCTGAAATTCGCCTGCAGGCCTGATGGCGAAATGCCCGCCGGCCGGATCAAGCAGGCGGCAGAACACCGACGGTGCGTCGAACCGCGGGAAGCACAGCCAGTCCACCGAACCTTCGCGGCTCACCAGCGCGGCGGTGCGGCAGTCCGAGAGCAGCGCGTAGTCGCCGATCGGCAGGCTGTCCATCGTCCCCTCCGCTTGCCGGATGAGCACTTCACTACCCGCTTTAGCGGCATCCCAAGTCATCGCCGGGTCAGCCGGGCGGCCGGGCATGGTTCTCAGGCAAGCCCGCTTCAGAAGGCCAACGGCGATGACCTCTGGAATTCCAGCCGCGCCGGAGCAGAAACAGGGTGGATACGACGCTTCTGTCAGCTTTGACAGTATGAGTCCTATTGCAGTGGCGCCGCGGTCGGCGCGATCGTGCTGCTGAACCCGGGCTCCGAGACCTGCCACCACGGAGCGCCCCGCTGGCTCGGTGCCGGGACTGAGGCTTCCGGGCCCTGCACACCGGTCGTTGAGGAAGCAGCGTCGTGAGTCATGTGCGTCTCACTTCTCGCTCTGTCAAAGTCGCATGTTCAGCGCCCGGCCGGGACGAGGAACTGGCCCGCTACGGGAGATCAGCCACGTCCACCGACTCGACTTGGCTTGACGTGTTATTCGCGACCAGGACTGCGCTGCCGGCCCGGTTGGCCGCCACATCCCGCGGGAAGGTGCCGGCGGGCAGGTACCCAAGCAGCGCGGGCTCACCGGTCAGTGCCGCGTGCACGTCGACGACGGCAAGGCTGGCGTGCTGGCCGCTCGCATTGAACCGGTTCGAGTCGGCGACCACAATCAGTGAGCCGTTCCGGACCAGGGCAAGCCCGACCGGCGCCGCGCCGACCGAGACATCGGCCAGCAGCGACGAGCGAGGATTGGCCTGCAGGGCAGTCGCCGAGAACGCCAGGAGCGCGTCGCTCGCCCTGGCGGTTACCCAGACGACGTTGCCGTTCGCCGACGTGGTCACCCGGACCGGATTGCAACCCGCTGGCACTCTGGCGACTACCGACCTGGCCGGATCCGACTCAGCCCGTGCCGTGCTGATGACCTCAAGCGTGCCAACCTCGGATCGGAAATTCCGGTCCTCGCTAGTGGAGTACAGCCAGCGGCCGTCCGGGGCGAAAGCCAGCCCGACGGGCCCGACCTGCGTGGGGATCGCGCCAACGTAGGCGCCAGGTCCGAAGCCGTCTGAGAGCGCGGCCGTGAGGTTGAACACCGCGATATCGTCGGAACTCTCCAGGCTGACGAACGCGTACCTGCTATCTGGCGATACGGCGACCTCGATGGCACCGCCTGGCTGCGGTCCGGGCGGCGCGGACAGCACGCCGAGGACCGCGCCGCTGGCGCCGGTCTCGGCGGCCGGAACGCTGACCACCACGGCGCCAGTGTCTTCGGTAGCGAGAAGCAGCAGGCGGCCGTCAGGACTGAGCGCGATGCCCGCGACGGGTGCTACCGGCAGCGCGATGGCGCGCAGAAGTACCGGAGCGCGGCCGGCAGCCAGCCGGAATACGCCCAGCCTGGTGCCCAGCGAGGCGAAACCCCAGCTACCGTTTGCGACGACCGCCACCCCGAAGGGCGCGCTCGGCAGCACGCCGGCCCTCGACGTCAACGGCTCGAGAGTGGTCATTGCGGTGGCCCAGGCAGCCAGCGGCGGTGCCGCCGCTGCGGTGGTGGTGCAGCGAGGTGTAAAACGCGTGACCACGCCGAACCCGGCCGGACTCGCCGACGTAACGGCGGGCGAAGGTGTCCTTGCAGGCGGCCTGGCCGCCGGGCTCGCGCAGGCCGCGCTTAACGGCGCCAGCCCGAGCAGCACCGTGAGCAGCAACGCTCGCCGGCCCCAGGTGATCATGGGCTCACGCTACCGCTGATCTTCATGGCTAGCGGGCTTGCGAGGGCACCGGGGCTGTTAGCCCTCCAGCATTTTCTTCAGGAACTGACCGGTGTAGCTCTCCTCGACCTTCGCCACGTCCTCTGGCGTGCCAGTCGCGATGACGTTCCCGCCACGCGACCCGCCGTCCGGGCCGAGGTCGATGATCCAGTCGGCGGTCTTGATCACGTCCAGGTTGTGCTCGATCACGATGACAGTGTTGCCGCCATCCACCAGCCGGCCGAGCACGCCGAGCAACTTGCGGATGTCGTCAAAGTGCAGGCCGGTCGTCGGCTCGTCGAGCACGTAAATAGTCCGGCCGGTCGACCTGCGCTGCAGTTCCGAGGCCAGCTTGACCCGCTGCGCCTCGCCGCCGGACAGCGTCGGGGCCGGCTGGCCGAGACGCACGTAGCCGAGGCCGACGTCGACGAGAGTCTTGAGGTGCCGGTGGATCGACGGTACCGGCTCGAAGAACTCGGCCGCCTCCTCGATCGGCATCTGGAGCACGTCGGCGATGGTCTTGCCCTTGTAATGCACCTGCAGGGTGTCGGTGTTGTACCGAGCGCCGTGGCAGACCTCGCACGGGACGTACACATCCGGGAGGAACTGCATCTCGATCTTGATGGTGCCGTCACCGGCACACGCCTCGCACCGGCCACCCTTGACGTTGAAGGAGAACCGCCCGGGCAGGTAGCCGCGCACCTTCGCTTCGGTCGTCTGGGCGAACAGCTTCCGGACACTGTCGAATACACCGGTGTAGGTCGCCGGGTTCGACCGCGGGGTCCGGCCAATCGGTCCCTGGTCCACGTGCACCACCTTGTCCAGGTGCTGCATGCCGGTGACCCTGGTGTGCTTGCCGGGCACGATCCTGGTCCCGTGCAGGTCCCTCGCCAGCGCGCTGTACAGGATGTCGTTGACCAGAGTGGACTTACCGGAGCCCGAGACCCCGGTGACCGCGATGAAGGTGCCGAGCGGGAACGCGACGTCCACGCCCTTGAGGTTGTGCGCTGCCGCGCCCTTCACCACTACCTCGCGGCCCTTCGTCCGCTTGCGCCGCTTGGCCGGGATCTCGATCGTCTCGCGCCCGGTCAGATAGGCGCCGGTGATCGACTCCTTGCTGTCCAGCAGTTCCTGCAGCGGACCTGAGACCACCACGTTGCCGCCGTGCTCGCCAGCGCGCGGCCCGATATCCACCACCCAGTCCGCCGCCCTGATGGTGTCCTCGTCGTGCTCGACGACGATCAGCGTGTTGCCCAGGTCGCGCAGGCGGAGCAGGGTCTCCAGCAACCGGTGGTTGTCCCGCTGGTGCAGCCCGATCGAGGGCTCGTCGAGTACGTAGAGCACCCCCACGAGCCCGGAGCCGATCTGGGTGGCAAGCCGGATCCGCTGCGCCTCACCGCCGGCTAGCGTCGCGGAGGCACGGTCCAGGCTCAGGTAGTCGAGACCGACGTCGAGCAGGAAACCGAGGCGGGCGTTTACTTCCTTGAGTATCCGCCCGGCTATCTGCATATCCCGGTCAGACAACTGGAGTGACAGCAGCGACTTAGCCAGTTCTCCGATAGGCAGGCCGCAGTACTCGGCAATCGAGCGGTCGTCGACGGTGACCGCGAGCGAGACCGGCTTGAGCCGCGCGCCGTGACAGGCCGGGCACGGCACCTCACGCATGAACTCCGCGAACCGCTCGCGGCTGTAGTCGCTGTCGGCCTCGGAATGCCGGCGCTCAATGTAGGGGATTGCCCCCTCGAAGTTGGTGTAGTACGACCGCTCACGTCCGTACCGGTTCTTGTAACGGACGTGAACCTGCTGGTCATAGCCGTACAGCAAAGCCCGCTGAGCCTTGGCCGGCAGCTTCTCCCATGGCGTGCTGACCTTGAAGCCCAGAGCGTCGCCTAGCGCCTCGATCAGCCGCAGGAAGTAGTCACTGACCTGGCCGCCGCTCCAGGCGCCGATCGCCCCGTCGGCCAGCGTGCGGGACGGGTCAGAGACGACGAGCTCCGGGTCAACCTCCATCTTGGTACCAAGCCCGGTGCACTCCGGGCAGGCGCCCCATGGCGAGTTGAAGGAGAACGACCGCGGCTCCATCTCGTCGAACGACAGGTCGTCATACATGCAGGCCAGGTGCTCTGAGTACATGCGCTCGCGGTTCGGGTCGTCCTCAGGCAGGTCGACGAAGTCGAGCACGACGACGCCGTTAGCCAGGGACAACGCGGTCTCGACCGAATCGGTCAGCCGGCGTCGCGCCGACTCCTTTACTTCCAGCCGGTCGACGACCACCTCGATCGTGTGCTTCTCGTACTTCTTCAGCGCCGGCAGCTCGCCCGACACCGCGGTGTCCAGCCGGATGACAGTGCCATCGACCCGCGCCCGCGAGTAGCCCTTGACCTGGAGGTCGCGCAGCATCTCGGTGTACTCGCCCTTGCGGCCGCGCACGACCGGAGCCAGCACCTGGAATCTGGCCCCCTCATCAAGCTCGAGGACCCTGTCAACGATCTGCTGCGGGGTCTGCCTGGCGATCGGCCGCCCGCAGACCGGGCAGTGCGGCTTGCCCACCCGGGCAAACAGCAGGCGCAGGTAGTCATAGACCTCAGTGATGGTACCGACCGTCGACCGGGGATTGCGCCCGGCAGCCTTCTGGTCGATCGACACCGCAGGTGACAGCCCGTCGATGAAGTCAACGTCCGGCTTGTCCATCTGGCCGAGGAACTGCCGGGCGTACGCCGACAGCGACTCCACGTACCTGCGCTGGCCCTCGGCGAAGATCGTGTCGAAGGCCAGGCTTGATTTCCCGGACCCGGACAGCCCGGTAAACACGATCATGGAGTCACGCGGCAGATCGAGCGAGACATCCTTCAGGTTGTGCTCGCGCGCACCGCGGACGACAAGCCGATCAGCCACTTTGTGCCCAGTCCTCCCGGTGTGGACGGCTAGCTGGAGAGGCGCTACACCGCCAAGTCATGGTATCCGGGGGGTGTGACAAAACTGAGGGCTTAACAACGACCGCTCGCTATTCCGCCCCGGCAACGTGATTACAACACCAACCCGCCCCGGCTGGATTCCCGTCCCGCCACAGCTCCGGCACGGGCTACCCTGGTCCGGCCGACGCGAAAAGGGGCCGAATCGTGCCAGACAGCCTTACGCCGGGTATGCCGGTTGATCCCGGTAATCCGGTTACGCCCAGGAAGCCAGGCGATCCCGGCGAGGCAATCCGGGTCGACGAGCGGATCGAGCCCGGTGACCCGGCCGGCACCGCCGCGCGGCTGCGGGCCAGAGTAGTCGCCGCCACCAGCCTGCTCCGCGAGTCCGCTGAGCAAGTGAGTGACCAGCAAGCCCGCGAACCTTCGCTGCTGCCTGGCTGGACCCGCGGGCACCTGCTGACCCACATCGCCCGGAACGCCGACAGCCTGCGGAACCTGCTCATCTGGGCACGGACTGGCGTGCCGACGCCCCAGTACAGCAGCCCCGAGGCGCGGACAGAGGGTATCGAGCGCGGCGCGGGGCGATCAGCCGCCGAACTGCTCGCTGATCTCGACGCATCGGCAGCAGCGCTCGACGCCGAGGCGGCGCGTCTGCCCGATGCGGCCTGGGCGGCGCAAGTACGCGGCGCCCAGGGAAACGGGCACTCCGGCTGGTACACCCTGTGGCGGCGGCTGACGGAGGTGGAGATACACCACGTCGACCTCGGTGTCGGCTACGGTCCCGCAGACTGGCCAGCGGCGTTCGCGACCTACTGCCTCGAACAGGTAGCCCCCAGTTTCGCGGGCCCGCACTCCCCTGCCGCCACGTTGCGCAGCTCCGACGCCGCGGCAGCAATCCGGATCGGACCGCCCGGCGATCAGCCGGCCACGACGGTGACCGGCCCGGTCCGCGCGTTGCTTGCCTGGCTCACCGGCCGCAGCTCAGGTGACGGGCTGGCGGCCGAACCGGCCGGCCCCCTTCCCGCACTGCCGTCATGGTAGTTATCTGGAGAGCGACGAGATGAGGAGAGCATGAGCTACACCGGGAACGTCGTCGTTGGCGGCGCCGCCGACACCAGGGAACTGCCCGGCCTGACGATCACCAAGGTGGCGGTAGGGCCGATGGACAACAACGCCTATCTGGTGCGCTGCACGCAGACAGGCGAGCTAGCCCTCATCGACGCGGCTAATGACGCCGGCACCCTGCTCGGCCTGATCGGGGACCGCCCGCTGGCCACCATCATCACCACGCACCAGCACTGGGATCATCACGCCGCACTGCGCGAGGTCCAGCAGGCAACCGGGGCAGCTACGGTAGCCCATCCTGATGACGCGCCCGGCCTGCCGATCCCGGTCACCCGGCCGGTGCAGCATGGCGACACAGTCGACGTCGGCAACGCCACGCTCTCGGTCATCCACCTGCGCGGCCACACTCCCGGCAGTATCGCGCTTTGCTACGCCGGCGGCGGTGAGCTCGCCGGCGAGCCGCACCTGTTCACCGGCGACTCGCTGTTCCCTGGCGGTCCGGGCAACACCGATCGTGACCCGGCACGTTTCGGCAGCCTCATGACCGACCTGGAAGATCGCGTCTTCGCCACGCTGCCAGACGGCACCTGGGTCTATCCGGGTCACGGCAGCGACACCACGATCGGCACGGAGCGGCCGCACGTACCTGACTGGCGTGCCCGCGGCTGGTAGTTCCGGAGGGCTGGCATGGATGACCTTTTCATCCTGGGCAGGGAGCGTAACCCCGGTCCGTGGCCGCGGCGCCTGGCGTTACTCGCGGTCCTGATCGTGCTGGCGGTCGTGGTCATCACGCACCTGCCGGGCAAGCGCGTAGCCCCGGCACGCCACCTGGAAGTAAGGGTGTACGTGTCGGCCGGCCCGGTCCAGCTGGCCGGGCTGGGTTCCGGCGCTGCTGTCGTGCTCAACCAAGCCCACGGGGTCACCGGACTGGACCCGCCGATAATGTCCCCGTCTCCCGCTCGCCACAGCTCTGCCCGGCGCAGCACTCCGCAGCACCGCAAAGGCCTCCGCAAAGCACGTCGGTGCCCCCATCACCCGGTCATGCGCGCTGGCAACGGCGCTAGCCCGGACGCAACTGGTAGCTATTGCGGCAGGGGCACTGTGGGGTAGTCTGCCGCCGACATGACACCAGTGCACGATGTCGCGATCGTCGGGGCAGGGCTGCTCGGGCTGGCGACCGGACGTGCGCTTGCAGCGCGCGGCCGCGACGTTGTCGTCCTTGAGCAGGCCGAAGTCGGCCATGCCGGGTCAGGCTCCAAGGGCAGCACCAGGATCTTTCGGATGGGCTATCCCGATCCTGACTACGTCGGCGCCGCCCGCCAGGCCCGTGACCGGTGGCATGAGCTTGAAGCCGAGTCCGGGCGGCATATCCTCCGGCCGGTCCCGCAACTGACGTTCGGAGCCGGTCTGCGCGGCGTTCACGACGCCATGCTCGCGGCCGGCGTCCCTTGCCAGCTGCTTCAGAAAGCTGACGTGGCGCAACGATTCCCGGCGATAACGATCGACGGCCCGGCGTTGCTCGAGCTGGATTCTGCCGTGATCGCGGCGGACGAGGCGCTCACGGCACTCGCGGCTGGCGTGCCCGAGATCTCACCTGGCGTCCGCGTGATCCGGATGACTGACGACGGCCGCCAGGTAGCCCTGCACACGACGGCCGGCGTCATTGCGGCCCGGGTAGCCGTCGTCACCGCGGGACCGTGGTCGAGCGGCCTGCTCGCCAGCGTGAGCGTGCCCGTACCGGGCCGGCCAACACTGGAGCAAGTGGCGTACCTGCGCCCGGCAGGGCCAGCTGACGCACCCATCTTCGTCTGCCACGACGAGCAGACACCGTACGGCGTGCCGGTGCCGGAATCGAGACTGTACAAGATCGGGATCCATCCGAGCGGTCCGGCCACCGATCCCGATGTGCAGAGCCGGGCGGCCGACCCTTGGCTGCTGGGCCGGCTGAGCGAGGTAGCGCGGCGCTATCTGCCGAGCTATCACCCCGAGCCCGTCACCACTGAGCGCTGTGTCTACGACAACAGCCCGGACGAGGACTTCATCATCGACCGGATCGGCAACGTCGTCGTGGGCTGCGGCACGTCCGGACATGGCTTCAAGTTCGGCCCGCTGCTCGGCGACTGGCTGGCCGACCTTGCCGCGGGCCCGCCCGGACTCGCGGCGGGACACGGCCAGCGGCAGCGCTTCGCGCTGGAACGGTTCAGCCGGCTCGGCTAGACCGGGCTGGGTGCCAGGAACGTGATCTGCAGGACACGGATGCCGTGTGCCAGCCGCTTCGGAAGCAACAGGGCGCGGTTACCGGCCGGCTGGCTCCTCAGCAGCTTCTCCATCCCGCGCAGGTCGCTGCGGCGCCCATGCCGGCCGCGGACCGACGGCACAGCGACCTCGGCCATCCGGAACGGTATGGTCTTGCCAGCCCGCGGCCCGGTGTCGCCGAAATGCACCAGGTGAACCGGGTAACGCGCGGCGAGCTTGCGCAGCACGGTGATCAGCCGCGGATCGACGCGCCCGGAGAAAAGATCAGTCCTGATCGCGCCGCGGGCGAGTACCCTGCGGTCCGCCAGCAGCTTGCGCCCTGCGTGCCGCCTGGCGGTCAGCGCCTTGCTTGCCGCCTTACGGTAGGCCTGCTGGCCGCCTGGCACGACGACCGCCACCTGCACCGCCTCAGCGCCAGTGCCGAACGACGCGATCACGGCCGGCGCGAGACTATCGAGCCGCGGGCCGTACTCTGCCCGGACAGCCGCCGTCGCCACGATGACCGAGCCGCGCCGCGGCAGCCGAACGCCCGGCTTGAGCACGACTTGACCGCCAGTCGTATAGCCGGCCGCGAGTATCGCCGCGCACGTCGCCGGGTCGCACCCGATCACCAGGCCCTGGCGGACCTGGGCAGCAATCCAGCGAGCGGCCGCTGCGCTGTTCGCCTGCGCTGCGGTAGCGGCAGCTGTCTGAGCCGCCGCCTGCGCGGGCGTGAGCTTCAGCGGGGCGGCGGCGTGCGGCCGATGACTGACGGCCGGCTGCTTGTGCACAGTCAGCGCGACGGCGACCGCGCCACCCGCAATCGCCACGACAACCGCCAGCACCGCCGCGATGCGAGCGGAGTACCGCATTCCAATTCGTTGCGAATCGGGAACGCGCAGTACCCGCCGGCGCAGCCACAGCTGCAGAGTCGTACCGATGACCTTGATCCACGACGGGTTAGACGGTCCCGGTGGTCCGGCCGAAGCGCCGCCAGGCCCGCCACCGGCCCGAGCCGAATCCGCTAGCTGATATCCCGATGGCCGCGAGGTGTCACCAGACACTGCTTACTCCCAGGCCGCGAACTGACGAGGCCACACGGCCTAGTCGCGACAGTTCAGCACACTCGGCGGGTACTGATCATGCGGTTACCGGCGATTGTTACTCAAGCTTGAAGGAATTGCCCGCGGCCGTCAGGAACGGCGCGCCTTGGCCAGGAACGGCAGAGTCAGCTGCGGGCCGGCGGCCGATCCGGGGCGGGCGCATCCACGGCGATCTCCGGCATGCTGAGGCAGAATTTCACCCCTCGCTGCAGCGGAATTGCCTCGACGGTTCCGTCGTGCATGTCCGCGACCCTGCGCACGATCGCCAGGCCGAGGCCGGAGCCGGGCAACGCCCGCGCCTTTGCTGACCGGTAAAAGCGATCGAAAATAAACGGCAGGTCGTCGGCGGGAATGCCGGGCCCGTCGTCGCTGACCTCGATCTGTCCGCGAGCTGCCGAGATCCGGATGCACCCGTCTGGCGGGCTCCATTTCAGCGCGTTATCGACGAGGTTGCCGACCGCCCGTTCCAGCGCGTCCGGGTCGCCGCGGACCAGCGTGGGCCGGCAGTCGAGCTCGTATCGCAGCCCCGGCGCCCGGATGGCGGCCCGCGCTGCGATCCGCTCCGCGACCAGATCCAGCCGGACGTCTTCGACGTGACACGGAGCCTGTCCGTCACGTGCGAGCTCGACCAGGTCGTTGATCAGCACGCGCAGTTCGCCGGCCTCTGCCAGCGCGGCCGCGGCCAGCGCAGGCGCACTGGGGTCGGCCGGCCGTTCGGCGAGCAGTTCGAGGTTGGTGGTCAGGCTGGTCAGCGGGGTGCGCAGCTCGTGCGAGGCGTCGGCGACCAGGCGACGCTGGGCACCCACCGACTCATCAAGCGCGGCCGTCATCGCCGCGAACGCCTGCCCGAGGCGGCTGATCTCGTCCTGGCCAGCCGTTTCGATCGGCGCGCTGAGGTCGCCTGTGGCTCTGATCCGCTCGACGGTCTCGGTCAGCCGCCCGACCGGCCGCAGCACCCGGCCCGCGACCAGCCGCGCCACCACGGCAGCGCCAATGGCGCCGGCTGGCACGAGCGCCAGGAGCAGCCAGCCGAGCGCCGTCTGGGCCGGAGCCGCAGCAGACACCGGCAGGGCGACGCGGACCAGGACTCCCGGATCGCCGGGAAACTGCATGGTGTAAATGCGGTACGCGATACCTCCGTAGGCCTCGTCGCGGAAATACGGCTTGTCCCGCCCGTCCGCCACCTGGACATCGTGACTGGTGATGCCGACGAAGCCGTTCGTGGGGCCGACGACAGCATCGGGCACGATCTGGAGCTGCGTGTTGCCGAACGGAACCAGCTCCCCGAGGGGGGTCCTGGCTCGCTTGAGCTTCGCCGCTATTGCTGGCGCCTCTTTGGCCACTTGCACCAAAGACTCGTCGTCCTGCGCGCGCAGGTTCGCGCCAACAGCCGGATAGACAACCGCCGCGACGAGCGCCAGCGCGCCGAAGACGACCGCGCCTACGGCGATCGCGACCCTGGTGCGCAGGCTCACGGTTCTTCCCGCAGGACATAGCCGATCCCGCGGACCGTCTGGATGAGCCGCGGTTCGCCCATCTTCCGCCGCAGATAGCCGATGTACACCCACAGCCCGTTTGCTTCCGGGCCGAAGTCATACCCCCACACCGATTCGAAAATCTGGGTACGGGAAAGCACGCGGCCGGGGTTACGGACGAACAATTCGAGCAACGCGAATTCGGTCTTGGTCAGCACCAGTCGTTCGCCGCACCGACGTGCCTGGTGTGCCGAGAGATCGAGCTCGATGCCGGCGAACCGCAGCAGCTCGGCGCCCGCGCCGCTGCGCCGCAGCAACGCGCGCAGCCGCGCCCGCAGTTCCTCGAGCGCGAACGGCTTGGCCAGGTAGTCGTCAGCGCCAGCGTCCAGCCCGGCGACCCGGTCGGAAACCAGGTCTCGTGCCGTCAGCATCAGGATCGGCGTGTCGTCGCCGCGTGCCCTGAGCGCGCGGCAGACCTCAAGCCCGCTCAGCTCCGGCATCAGAATGTCGAGAACGACGGCCTCATGCCGGTTCTGCAGTAGGGCGGCGAGCGCGGCAGTGCCGTCGGCCGCCGTCGACACGTCATAGCCGTCGCGCTGCAGCGCGTGGGTCAGCGCGCTGCGGACCGCATCCTCGTCGTCGACTACGAGCACCCGCACCCGGCCAGTATCGCGCACGTGCCTGACCGGCAGGATCGCGTCAGTTGGCGGTGGCCAGGCTCTGCTTGGCCGCCGCGAGCGCGGCGAGCAGTTGCTGACTGCTGACGCCGAGCGAACGGGCGGCAGCCGCGAGCGCCGACGACGACGCATCGACCTGACCCGCCGCGAACAACGGCCGCAGCGCCGCGCTGACTCGCGCCGTGCTGACGTGCAGCTGCCGTGCCACCGCCGCCGCCATCGCATCGTGGCCCTGCCGCTCCTGCGCGGACTTGGAGCTGGCCAGCCTAGAGCCTCGCGGCTTCTGTGTGGCCTGCATGCTTGCGGCCAGGCTCTGCTTGGCCGCCGCCAGCGCGGCGAGCAGTTGCTGACTGCTGACGCCGAGCGAACGGGCGGCAGCCACGAGCGCCGGCGACGACGCATCGACCTGACCCGCCGCGAACAACGGCCGCAGCGCCGCGCTGACTCGCGCCGTGCTGACGTGCAGCTGCCGTGCCACCGCCGCCGCCAT
>Ga0335075_10006152_pt1 | contig 18553 bp, 17 predicted proteins | sample Lox_Sample_24_FD_206723 | JGI IMG/M metagenome (GOLD analysis project Ga0335075, IMG submission 206723) | Soil microbial communities from Loxahatchee National Wildlife Refuge, Florida, United States - Lox_Sample_2.4 | ecosystem: Environmental > Terrestrial > Soil > Wetlands | place: USA... | reverse complement strand
GGCTTTGTCGATTCACCACTGTGTTGTGGGGCGCACAACTCCTACCGTTGTGACCACGGTCAAATCGCAATACCAGAAGGAGCCAGAACAATGGGGTTCACCAAGCCGTATCTTCCGGACTTTGATCCGGACACCTTCCTGAGGAAGCCGCTGATGGAGCGGATGCGGATTCTCGCCGTCGAATGGGCGGAGAACGGCTTAGGCGCACCGCGGATGGTGCACGCCATGTACATCACGAAGTTGGTGGTGTTCTTCGCGATCGGCGGCATCACCGTCGCGACGTTGACGTCGGGACTGCCCGCCTTCTGGCATGTGTCCGAATGGTGGAACCAACCGATCGTCTACCAGAAGGTCATCCTGTGGACCGTGCTACTGGAAACGATCGGCGTCGCCGGTTCGTGGGGGCCGCTGGCCGGCAAGTTCAAGCCATTCACCGGCGGCATCCTGTTCTGGGCCCGAACCGGAACGATCCGGCTGCGGCCGTGGAAGTGGGTGCCGTTCACCGGCGGCGACCGGCGCACCTGGTTCGACGTCGGGGTGTACCTAGCATTGCTGGTGAGCCTGGCCGCCGCGCTGCTCTCGCCGGGCGTGCACAGCGACTCGCTCTCGAAGGCGCTGCCGCACAACACATCCGGCTTGGTCAGCCCCGCCCTGATCGTCGCCCCGATCGCGCTGCTGGTGCTGATCGGCCTGCGGGACAAGACCATCTTCCTGGCCGCCCGCGGCGAGCAGTACCTGCCGGTCTTGGTCATCTTCACCGTGCTGCCGTTCGTGAACATGATCATCGCTTTGAAGATGGTGATCGTGCTGGTGTGGGTCGGCGCCGGCTTCTCGAAGTTCGGCAAGCACTTCTCGAACGTCATTCCGCCAATGGTGAGCAACATGATATTCGCGCCGAAGTTTCTGCGACGGGCCCACTACCGCGACTTCGGGCGCGACATGCTGCCGTCGCGGCTGGCGGACTTCATGGCACACGTCAACGGCACCACTGTCGAGATCTTGGCCCCGCTGGTCCTGTTCTTCTCCACCAACAAGTGGGTGACGCTGGCCGCGGTGCTGCTGATGGTGGGCTTCCACCTGTTCATCATCTCGACCTTCCCGCTGGCGGTGCCGCTGGAATGGAACGTGGTCTTCGCCTACACCACCATCTTCCTGTTCCTCGGCTTCCCGAACTGGAGCGGATACGCCCCGTGGAACATGACTCCGCCTTGGCTGGCTTTGGTCATCGCGGTCACGCTGCTGTTCTTCCCCGTGCTGGGCAACCTGCGACCCGACAAGGTCTCCTTCCTGCCCTCGCTACGGCAGTACGCGGGCAACTGGGCCTCTGCGGTGTGGGCGTTCGCGCCGGGCGCCGAGGCGAAGCTGGACCGGGTCACCCGCCCGACACGGAACCAGGTCGACCAGTTGATCGCGTTCGGCTACGAACCGGCATGGGCTGAGGTCACCTCGCAGAAGACGATCGCGTGGCGGAGCATGCACAGCCAGGGTCGCGGCCTGTTCTCGCTGCTGGTGAGCCACCTGCCGGACATCGACACCCGCAGCGTGCGGGAAGGCGAGTTCATCTGCAACTCCATCATCGGATTCAACTTCGGCGACGGCCATATGCACGATGCAGACATGATCCGGGCCGTGCAGCGCGAAGCCGGCTTCGAGCCGGGTGAGTGCGTCATCGCTTGGGTGGAGTCGGAGGCATTCGGCAGCGGCCTGCAGCACTACCAGCTGATCGACGCCGCCCTGGGTGTGATCGAACGCGGCACCTGGAAAGTGGGCGACGCCGTCAAGGAGCAGCCGTGGCTGCCTAATGGGCCGATCCCGACCGAGGTCACCTGGTCGCTGAGCGGCACAAAACCGGCCAGTGTCCGCAAGGACCAGGAGCACGGGCACGGAGCGCTGGCATGAGTAACGCACTGGTGGTGGGTGGTGGCCCCAATGGGCTCGCCGCCGCCATCGCGCTGGCCGCCGAAGGCGTGGAAGTCACGGTGCTCGAGGCCGCCGACGAGGTCGGCGGTGGCGCCCGCAGCAGCGAGGCGATCATCCCCGGCCTGCTACACGACCACTGTTCCGCCATCCACCCGATGGCCGTGGGCTCGCAGTTCTTCAGCCGCTTCGACTTACAGCGCTACGGACTGTCGTGGCGCTGGCCGGAGATCGATTGTGTGCACCCCCTCGACGGCGGCAGTGCCGGCGTGCTACACCGCTCGGTGGAACAGACCGCGGCCGGCCTCGGTCGCGACGGATCGCGATGGCGGTTGGCGTTCGACTACCCGGCCACCCGGTTCGATGCGCTCAGCGAAGACATCATGCGACCCCTGCTGCGGTTCCCGCATCATCCGCTGATGTTGGCCCGGTTCGGTGCGCCCACCGTGTTTCCCGCATCCACGTTCGCCCGGCTGTTCCGCACCGACGAAGGGCGGGCATTGTTCGGAGGTGTTGCGGCGCATGCTTTCCGGCCGCTGCACTACCCGATGACCTCGGCCATCGGGATGGGCATCATCGCGGCCGGGCACCGGCACGGCTGGCCGGTGGCCGAAGGCGGGTCCCAGTCGATCACCAATGCGATGGTGGCGCTGCTCGGTGAGCTAGGCGGCAAGATCGAGACCGGTATCCAAGTACAGACGGCGTCACAGCTGCCGCCCGCGGACATCACCATGTTCGATCTGGCGCCAGGTGCCGTCGCCGGTATCCTCGGCGACCGCCTGCCGCGCCGAGTTTCGCGCGCCTTCACCAAGTTTCGGCGCGGCCCCGGGGCGTTCAAAGTCGACTTCGCGGTCGAGGGCGGCGTGCCCTGGACGAACCCGGACGCACACCGGGCGGGCACGGTGCATCTGGCCGGTACCTATCGCGAACTGGCCGCGACCGAGCGGGATATTCACGCCGGGCGGATGCCGGAGCGGCCGTTCGTGCTGGTCGGTCAGCAGTACCTGGCCGACCCGCAACGCTCGGTGGGCAACGTTCACCCAGTCTGGACGTATGCGCATGTGCCCAATGGATTTTCGGGCGACGCAACTGCGGCGATCATTGATCAGATCGAGCGGTTCGCGCCCGGCTTCCAGGATCGGATCGTGGGGCAGGCCTTTCGGACCACCACACAATTCGCCGCTTACAACCTCAACTACGTCGGCGGCGACATCATGACCGGCGCCAAGGACATCCGTCAACTGACCTTTGGACCGCGAACCACGCTGTCGCCGTACACCGTTGGAGTGCCGGGCATGTACATCTGCTCGGCCGCCACCCCGCCAGGACCCGGCGCACACGGCATGTGCGGAGCCAACGCAGCCGGCGTCGCGCTCGCTCACCTGGGGCGGCCTTAGGCTCGCATCCATGGCATTGCGCGGTTTGGCCGACAAGGTTGTTGGCGTGGTCGGCGCCGGCAGCGGTTTCGGAGCGGCGACCTCGGCGCGGCGCGGAAGGCTGCACTGACTAGCCGGGGTACTTATAGAAGCCCTCGCCGGTCTTCTGGCCGAGTTTGCCCGCGTCGACATAGCTCTGCAGCAAGTCCCGCGCATGCGTTGGCAGATGCGGGAACTGTTCGACATAGTGGTTTTCGATGTCGAGCGCGACGTCGAGGCCGACCAGGTCCATCAATTGGAACGGCCCGGCCGGAGCGCCCAAGTTGAGTTTGTACATTCCGTCGACGTCTTCCGGACGGGCCACCCCCTCGGCGACCACAGCCAGCGCTTCGCGCTTGATGGCGGCCCACACCCGATTGAAGATGAAGCCGGTGGACTCCTTGCGCGCTTCGAACGGGTAGACGCCGAACTCGGGCAGGACGGTCAACAGGGTGTCGAGCACGTCGCGGTCCGTCTCGCCGTCGGACATCAGGTCAAGAGCGTTGACCAGCGGCGGCATGTAGAAGTGCGTGTTGCACAGACGCGTTTTGTCCCGCACCTTCTCCGCCATCAGACGTGAGGGGTACGACGACGAGTTGGTCGCGAAGATGGTGTCCGGCGGTGCGGCGCGGTCGATCTCGCCCCACAACGGAATCTTGATCTCGAGTTTCTCGGGGGCGGATTCCACGACAAGCCATGCGTCGTCCAGCGCCTCGGCCAGCGATGTGGTGCCCGTCGCGACGCCCGGTTCACCGAAACCGCGGGCCTCGATGACGCTCGGAAGTGCTTCGGCCACAGACTGTGTCGCGGACGCCAGCTGTTCGTCGCGCCGTGCGAAGATGCGCACGGTTCCGCCGCGGCTGGCGAACATCAGCGCGATCCGCCAACCCAACGTTCCCGCCCCGATCACCGCCACCGGACGGTTCCGGATGTCCTCGAAAGTGTATGCGTAAGCGCTAGTCACACATGCATGCTAATGGGATCGAGCTGGTCGCTGCTGTGCCGAAACGACAAAGACGAGCGACCCATTGTTGGTCGCGGACGAATATTCGCTACCCGACCCGGTTCCAGGGTCGACAGTTCTGCGACTCGAAGGCCTTAACCGATGTATTGATATTCGCAAACATCGGACCGACAGAGGTATTCGCTTGGAGTACATGGTCCTTCGCCGCATCAGACGTGCTGTAGGTAAACCACGAGCACATTGAGGCCTGGGTCGGCACATTGTTTATCCAAACCCCAAATGCTGATCCCGACCCACCGGTGTGGTAGAGGCCCGGTGCAATGTCAGGCCCGACCACAAAGACACCATTGCCGGGGATCGGGTCCATCGGATCGGCGACGACCGGCGGCGCTAACGCGACTGCCCCGACACATGCAATGGAAACGGCCGAGACGCGAAGTAGTGGGACCATCTTTCTTGACCTCCGATCGTCATGCATGGGGGCAGAACATTCCGAGGATCTGCTGACAATTACTCCGGTCGATGACAAACGGTGGTGGCGGCGGAGGTGGCGGTGGCGCCGGCGGGTCATCTCCGTCCCAGATTTCCTTCGCGACATTGCCCTGCCCCATGTCCACGTACCAGAAGGTGTGGCAGACACTGTTATCCCAAACTACTGGGTCGTTAACCATGTTGCCGGTATGGACCGGAGGGTCCCCTGGGCACCAGTGACATGGCCCGTTCCCCTGTTTCGGGCAGCCGGGCCACCCACCGGCTTCGGCGGTACCTGCTGCGGTCAGGCCCAAACCCGCCGCGAGGCCGACGGATAGCAACGCCCCGGCAATGACTGTCCTCAGACTGCGGGTGGCCGCCACAGCGGATTCCTTTCGCCGTTTTGTTACTCCGCAGCGTAAGGACGACCGCTTGAAAGATTCTTAATGCGTGCGGGCTGAGGGATTAGGGGGGTGGCGCGGGTGGCGGTGGGCTGGTCGGTCCGGGCGCAGCCGCAGCTCCATGCAGGCATTGCTGATATTCCGGAGTACCTGGGACGTTGTCGGCGCCGCAATTGCAATCATGAATCTGCGCGGGGTTGCCGAGCGAATCGCAAAAGTCGCTTAAAGCCGCGGCCGACGGTGCGGTCCATATAACACCAGCGGCCAAGGCTGCCGCTGCACCACCGACCATGGCCGTCAATACTGTCGTCTTCATGTTGGCTTCTTTTTCTCTCGGAGGCGACGGCACTCTGCTGCCGCTGGTTGCGCTAGCCGAATAGTAGGGCTTTTCAGAATGAAAGTCGCCGCCGTCAGGTGGCAGCGTCACAAAGACGCTCTAAAGCAGGGTCGCTTGTTCGGGCTCCGGCTTGGCAGGCTCGAGTAGCTCGGGCCCGTTGTTGCGCACGTTGTTGACCAGCGTTGAGATCTCGCGCATTTCGATGCCGCGCACATCGGGCGGGGCGGCCAGAAATTCGAGGTCGGCCGGCGCGTCCGGATCCAGCCAACGATCCCATTGACGTTCGGGCACGATCAGCGGCATCCGGTCGTGGATCTCGGCGAGCTGGCCCACCGCATCGGTGGTGATGATCGTGCAGCTCAGCAACGGGGTGGCCTCCGTGTCCGATTTCCACACCGACCACAAGCCCGCCATGAACAGCGTCTCGCCGTCGGCGCGATGCAGGAAGAAGGGTGTCTTGCGGGCTTTCTTGCCAGCTTCGGTATCAGGATTGGCGCGCCATTCGTAGTACCCGTCCATCGGGACCAGGCAGCGCTTGGATTTGGCGCTCGAGCGAAACGCCGGCGAGGTGGTGACCTTCTCGGCCCGCGCGTTGATCAACTGCGGGCCCTTGGATTCCGGCGCACCGTCGGATCCCGCCTTGACCCACGGCGGCACCAACCCCCAGCGCATCAGCCGCACCCGCCGGGTGGGCTCGTCGTCGGGTTCGTCATGACGACGGACCACGGTGGTGATGGTCGTGGTCGGCGCGACGTTGTAGTTCGGGCCGGCCGATTCGGCGGCACGTGCCTCGTTGATCGCGTTGATCTTCTCGGCCAGCGCAGCCGGGTCCGTCGTCACTGCGAATCGTCCGCACATATCTCCCATAGTGCCGGGCCGGCGGCTTTGGTCTGGTCAGTGGCCGAATCGCAACACCATCGCGACGACCGCCGCGGCCGCTAGGATCAGCGTGAGCATTGCGAAAGTCGCATACAACATCGAAGGCCGGCGGCTGCCTCCGGCTTCGCTCGCCGACGACGGTTCTTTCTCCATGGTGCCTGATCGTAGCTTTGCCATCGTCGGCGAAGTCACGATGCCTGCCGGGGTTAGTCGGGCGGCGACCCACTGCGCCCGGCTTCGCCGCGCTTGCGATCGCCGCTGTTAGTCCGGCGGCGACCCACTGCGCCCGGCTTCGCCGCGCTTGCGATCGCCGCTGTTAGTCCGGCGGCGACCCGCTGCACCCGGCTTCGCCGCGCTTGCGATCGCCGCTACGCAATGATGGAGCACGTGAATACCTGGGCCGCCCCGCATACGCCGCGGCCGGTGTCCGCGACGGTGACGGTGCCGGGCTCGAAGTCGCAGACCAACCGGGCCCTGGTGCTCGCGGCGCTGGCCGCCGCGAACGGCGGCGTCTCGACGATCACCGGTGCGCTGCGCAGCCGCGACACCGACCTGATGATCGGCGCACTGGTCGCGTTGGGCCTGCATGTCGAGGGGTCAGCGGCCGAACTGAAGGTCAGCGGCACGATCTCACCGGCGGCCGACGCCCGGATCGACTGCGGCCTGGCCGGCACCGTGCTGCGTTTCGTTCCGCCGCTGGCGGCACTGGGAATCGCCACGGTGACGTTCGACGGTGACGAGCAAGCCCGGCTGCGGCCGATTGCGCCACTGCTGGACGCGCTGCGCGGCCTGGGCGTCCGCATCGACGGCGACGGCTTGCCGTTCCGGGTACAGGGCACCGGGTCGGTGGCCGGCGGTGCCGTGGACATCGACGCCTCGGCATCGTCGCAGTTCGTCTCCGGCCTACTGCTGTCCGGCGCGTCGTTCACCGACGGTCTGGTCGTGCAGCACACGGGTCCGCAGCTGCCGTCAGCGCCGCACATCGCCATGACGGTGGCGATGCTGCGGCAAGCCGGCGTCGATGTCGGCGACAGCACTCCCAACCGTTGGCAAGTCCGACCGGGCGTGGTGGCGGCCGGGCACTGGCAGATCGAACCGGACCTGTCCAACGCCGTCCCATTCATCGCGGCAGCCATCGTCAGCGCGGGCACGGTACGCATCACCGGCTGGCCAGCGGACAGCATCCAACCCGCCGATGCAATTCTCAATATCCTGCGCCAGCTGAATGCGGTTGTCACACAATCAGATTCGTCCCTCGAAGTGCGCGGCCCGCAATCCTATGGCGGCTTCGACATGAACCTGCGCGACGTCGGTGAACTGACCCCGGCCGTGGCGGTACTCGCGGCGCTGGCCACCCCGGGCTCGGTGTCACGGCTGACCGGCGTCGCCCACCTGCGCGGCCACGAAACCGACCGGCTGGCCGCACTGCGCACCGAGATCAACCGGCTGGGCGGCGATTGCACGGAAACCCCTGACGGCCTGGAGATCACCGCGACGCCGCTGCGGCCGGGAACCTGGCAATCGTATGCCGATCACCGGATGGCCACTGCCGGCGCGATCGTCGGACTACGGGTCGCCGGCGTCGAGGTCGACGACATCGCCACCACCGCCAAGACGCTGCCACGGTTTCCCCAGATGTGGGCCGAGATGCTCGGGGAGTCCAGCGGTTGAGGCCGGGCGACTACGACGAGTCCGACGTCAAGATCCGCTCGGGACGCGGTTCCCGACCGCGGACCAAGACCCGCCCCGAGCACGCCGACGCACAACCGGCGATGGTGGTCAGCGTCGACCGCGGACGCTGGGGATGCGTGCTCGATGGCGACCCCGACCAGCGGGTCACCGCGATGCGGGCGCGGGAGCTGGGCCGCACCCCGATCGTCGTCGGCGACGACGTCGACGTGGTGGGCGACCTTTCCGGTCGGCCGGATACCTTGGCCCGCATCGTGCGGCGCGGGCCGCGGCGAACAGTGTTGCGGCGCACCGCCGATGACACCGACCCCACCGAGCGGATCGTCGTCGCCAATGCCGATCAACTCCTGATCGTGGTGGCTCTGGCCGACCCGCCGCCACGCACCGGCCTGGTCGACCGAACGCTGATCGCGGCCTATACCGGCGGGCTGACCCCGATCCTTTGCCTGACCAAGACCGATCTCGCGCCCACCGCCCCGTTCGCCGGGCAATTCGCCGACCTCGAGCTCACCGTGATCAGCGCTGGCCGCGACGACCCGCTGGACGCCGTCGCACACCTGCTCGCCGGGAAAATCACAGTGCTGCTTGGTCATTCCGGAGTGGGCAAGTCGACCTTGGTGAATCGCCTTGTGCCGGATGCGGATCGAGCGGTCGGCGAGGTGACCGATATCGGCAGAGGTCGACACACCTCGACGCAATCCGTAGCGCTACCGTTCAGCGACTCGGGCTGGGTGATCGACACCCCGGGAATCCGCTCGTTCGGGCTGGCCCACATCCAGCCCAACGACGTGATAGTCGCGTTTTCGGATCTGGCCGAAACCATCGAGGAGTGCCCGCGCGGGTGCGGGCACATGGGCCCGCCCGCCGATCCCGAATGCGCGTTGGACACCTTGACCGGCCCGGCCGCCCGTCGCGTCGCGGCCGCACGCCGGCTGCTGGCCGCGCTACGGGAGGGCTGACCGTCAGCTTTCGGCCTGCGACCGAACCTGTTCCAGGTTGGCCTGCATGTTCTGCTGCCATTCGGCAAGGCGACGGGAGACGATCCTGGCCTCCTTCTCCGGTTGCGCGACGATCGCCGGGGTGAGGCCCGACGGTCCCGGCCCCATCCGGGCCCACTGCCGGACCAGCACACCGTCGCTGGCCGGTTCGACCTCGAAGGCCCATGTCGCGCTGACACCCTCGGGTCCGATGACGTTGTACACCCAACGGCGCTGGTCCTCGACCTCGACGACCTCGCACACGGTCGCCCAATCCCCGAACGCCTGATGCTTGTTGCGACCGCGGAACCGCGCACCGACGGCAACCGCGTTGGCCCCATCAAGCCACTCGACGGCCTCCAGCTCCGAAGAACACCGCGCGGGCAGGCCGATGTCGGTGACCAGATCCCACGCCGTGCGCACATCACATCGAACACGCTGTGTCACTTCAACTGTGGGTAGATCGCGATACCGCATGGTTCGTCCTTCTCCCTGTCCGCCGGTGCGGGTGCCATCCCTTTTGCAATAGTGGCTAGCATGCCAGCCATGAAGGTCGGCGCCATGATCGAACCCCGGTTGCCCGGCGCGGTGGAGTTCGCGGTGGCCGCCGAGCAGATCGGTGTCAGCTCGTTGTGGGTGCCCGAAGTCTGGGGTTACGACGCGCTCACCGGGCTGGCTTACCTGGCCGCCAAGACGTCGTCGGTGAAGCTGGGAACGTTTGTCGTGCAATTGGGCTCGCGCAGCCCGGCGCTGTTGGCGACGTCGGCGCTGAGCCTGCAAGAGCTTTCTGAGGGCCGCTTCATCTTGGGCATCGGCACCTCGGGGCCGCGGGTGATGGAGGGCTGGCACGGCGTCCGGTTCCGCAAACCGGTGCAGACCACGCGGGAGACCATCGAGATCATCCGCACGGTCAGCCGCGGTGAGCGGCTCGAGCACGCCGGCGAGGTCTACCCGCTACCCCTACCCGACAGTCGCGGCGCCGCGCTGCGACCCCTGGTGCGGCCCGATCACGTCCCGGTCTACGTGGCGGCAATGGGCCCGCAGAACCTACGACTTACCGGTGAGATGGCCGACGGCTGGCTGGGCAACGCCTTTATCCCCGAAGCAGCGGAGGTGTTCTTCGGGCCGTTGCGTGAAGGGGCGCAGCGGGCCGGGCGCACCCTCGACGAGCTTGACCTGGTCGCGCCCGTCGCCGTCGAGTTCCACGACGATCAAGCCGCGGCCGACGCCGCGGCCCGCCGGCACGCCGACGGCTACGCGTTCACCATCGGCGCGATGGGCGCCGGCGGCTCAGGCGGCAAGAATTTCTACAACGACGCGTTCACCCGGCTGGGTTACGGGACCGAAGTCGACGCCGTCGCCGGGCTATGGCGAGCCGGCAAGCAGGACGAGGCGCGCGCCGCGGTGCCGCTTGACCTGGGCCGCCTGACGAATTTGCTCGGCACGCCCGACGCCGTTGCCGACCGGGTGAGCCGCTACCGCGCGGCGGGCATCACGACGCTGCTGGCGAAACTCGACGGCGACCCGGAACAGCAGCTGGCGACATTGCGGCAGCTGGTTGCCATCGCGGAAAAAGCTTGAGCGCCGTTTAGCCACCGATCAGAAGCTACGGCTGTGATTTGCGTTGTCAGCGACCGTAGCTTCGGCTTCGCGGAGCTAGGCCGCCAAATCGTCGCGGGCCGCCAGCGTTTTCGCTCGCTTGTCGCGGCGCCAACCCCGCACCGTGGCAATCGCGGTCTTCAAGCCACGGCGGCGTCCGGTGGCCGGATCGGTGCCGCCGAAGTTCTCGTCCAACACGGAGAACATCGACTCGCTGCGGGTCTCCGGCGCATTGTCGGCGGTATCGCGCAGGTAGCGGTCTGGCAGCGACAGCTTGGCGATGGTCCGCCAGGTCTTGCCGTATTGCACCAGGAAAGAGCCTGTGGTGTACGGCAAGTCGTACTTGTCGCAGAGCTCGCGCACCCGCACCGATATCTCGGCATACCGGTTGCTCGGCAGATCCGGATACAGGTGGTGTTCGATTTGATGGCACAGGTTGCCGCTCATGAACCGCATCGCGGGGCCGGCCTCAAAGTTGGCGCTGCCCAGCATCTGCCGCAGATACCACTGACCCTTAGTCTCGCCGACCATGTCCGTCTTGGTGAATTTCTCGGCGCCGTCGGGGAAATGGCCGCAGAAGATCACCGCGTTGGCCCACAGGTTGCGGATCACGTTGGCGACCGCGTTGGCCTTGAGGGTCGACCTGAATGTGGCGCCGGGCGACAGCGCAGTCAGCGCCGGGAACGCGACATAGTCCTTGAACACCTGGCGACCAGACTTGGCCAGGAACTCGTCCACCCGCTGCCGGGCTTCCTCGTTGTCGATCCGCTTCTTGACGATCCTGCCGATCTCGACGTGCTGCAGGCCAACGCCCCACTCGAAACCGATCGCAAGCAGCGTGTTGTACACCAGGTTGAGCAGGTTGAATCGCTTCCAGGGTTGGTCGCGCGTGACGCGTAGCAGACCGTAGCCGACGTCGTCGTCCATGCCGAGGATGTTGGTGTACTTGTGGTGCACGAAATTGTGGGTGTAGCGCCAGTGCTTGGACGACCCGGTCATGTCCCACTCCCACGTCGAGGAGTGGATCTCGGGGTCATTCATCCAGTCCCACTGGCCGTGCATGACGTTGTGGCCGATCTCCATGTTCTCGATGATCTTGGCCACGCCGAGGGTCAGGGTGCCCGCCCACCAGGCCGATCGCCGCGAGCTGGCCGCCAACAGGACTCGGCCCGCGACTTCCAGGGCGCGCTGGGCAGCGATGGTGCGGCGGATGTAGCGGGCGTCGCGCTCGCCACGGGAGTCTTCGATGTCCTGGCGGATGGCGTCGAGCTCAACGCCCAAATTTTCGATGTCGGCGTCCGTCAGGTGCGCGAATACGTCTAGGTCGGTGATAGCCATCGCCTGTCCTTTCCGCAGTCTTGCAGTCTTACCTACGCTATCGTAACCTACGAAACCGTAGGTTACCAGTGAGTAACAACTAAACGTCGAGTGTGCAGTCGCCCGACGCGGCCGAAATGCAGGTCTGCACGCGCGTTCCCGGTTCATGTTCCACGCCGGTTCGCAGGTCCCGAACATGGCCTTCCACCAAGCCGACGACACAGGATTGGCAGATACCCATCCGGCAGCCGAACGGCATCTGCACGCCCGCCTGCTCACCGGCATCCATCAGCGACGTCGCCGCGTCGGCGTCGGCGCTTTTCCCGCTCTTCGCGAACGTCACCGTCCCGCCCACCCCGGCCGGCGCCGCGCGCGAGACCGCAAAGCGCTCGAGGTGCAACCGGTCGCCTACACCTTCCGCCGACCAGGCGCGCTCGGCCGCGTTGAGCATGGCTTCGGGTCCACACGCCCAGGTCTGCCGGTCACGCCAGTCCGGCACCTCGGCGTCCAGCCGGGTCAGATCCAGCCGCCCCTGGCTGCGCGTCGTGCGCAGCTGCAGCCGGTATCCCGCGTGATCGCGGGCCAGCTGGTCGAGCTCCGCACCGAACATCACGTCGTCCGCGGTGGGCGCCGAATGCAGGTGGATCACATCGGTGATCTGATCGCGGCGCACCAGCGTGCGCAGCATCGACATCACCGGGGTGATACCCGATCCGGCTGTGACGAATAACACGGCCGGTGGCGCCGGGTCGGGCAGCACGAAATTGCCCTGCGGCGCCGCCAACCGCACGATCGTTCCGGGCTTGACGCCACCCACCAGGTGGGCGGACAGAAAGCCCTCGGGCATCGCTTTGACCGTGACGGTCACCGTGCGGGCGCTTTTTACCGGGCTTGACGTCAGCGAATACGACCGCCACCGCCAGCGCCCGTCGACCAGCAGCCCGATCCCGATGTATTGACCCGGCTCATAGTCGAAGCCGAAGCCCCAGCCCGGCTTGATGACGAGCGTCGCGGAGTCGTGGGTCTCCCGCCGGACCTCCAGGATCCGACCCCGCAATTCCCGGGCCGACCACAGCGGATTGGCCAGCTTCATATAGTCGTCGGGCAGCAGCGGAGTGGTGATGCGATGAGCGAGGCTGCGCAATACGTGCCAGCCGGGATGGGTGTCCACGCCAGCCACCGTAATCGGCTTGGTCTCGACGACGTTGGCCGTGACCCTCGCGATTTTCCTGTCCATTGGGAAAACTCCTGCCCTCCCAACCTACGGTACCGTAACTTACGGTACCGTAGCCAGTCGCTCAGAGCAGTTCGAGCAGGAACGGCAGCTCCTGGGTGGCGTACCAGGCCAGATCGTGGTCCTGCGCGTCACCGACCGTGAGCTCGGCGTCTTCGTCACCGAGGTCGGCCTCGTCGATGACCGCGACCGCCGCGGCGACGTCTGCCTCCGCGGCGGCATTGTCGACGTACGCGGCGACGACGTCGTTGATCGCCACTGGCACCGCGATCCGCACGACCGCATCATCGAGATCCGGGCGCAGCGTCACCGCTGTTGCGTCCTTGACGTCGGCGACCAGCACCGCCCGTCGCGGCGGCAGTTTTGCATCCGGCTCCGCAACGGCATCAGCGGCGGCCAGCAGTCGCAGCGAGGCCAGCGCCGCCTCGCGCAGCGCGACTTCGCCGAGCTCGTCGTCGTCGCCTTCGGCGTACGCCTCCCGCAGGCTGGGCGTGACGGCGAACGCAGTGCCGTTGACCGGCAGCAGCGACTGGTCGGCGACGAGTTGCTGCAGCATGGCCAAGGTCACCGGGATGTAGATCTGCATCAGGCAACGATCACTTGGCCTGGCTGATCAACGTTGCGACGTGGTCGTCGACATAGGTCGACAGCTCGCGTGGGGGCCGCTGATAGTCGCCGCTCACCACGGGATGGTCGGGCAGTTTGACCTTCGGCATTTTCACGTTGCGATAGTCGATGGTGGACAACAGATGTGCCATCATGTTCAGCCGCGCGTGCTTCTTGATGTCCGATTCCACCAGAAACCATGGGCTGTGCGGCTTGTCGGTGTACGCCATCATCTGATCTCTGGCGCGTGAGTAATCTTCCCACCGCTTCAGCGATTCCAGGTCCATCGGGCTGAGTTTCCATTGTCGCACTGGGTCATTGCGCCGCGCTTTGAACCGACGCAGCTGCTCGTCTTCGGATACCGAAAACCAGTACTTGCGCAACAGAATCCCGTCCTCGATCAGCATCTGCTCGAATATCGGTGTCTGCTGCAAAAACAGCGCATGCTCTTGCGGCGTACAGAATCCCATGACCGTCTCGACGCCGGCACGGTTGTACCACGAGCGGTCGAACAGCACGATCTCCCCCTTGGTGGGCAGCTGCGCGACATAGCGCTGGTAATACCATTGCCCGCGTTCCCGATCGGTTGGGGCGGGCAGCGCGGCAATCCGCGCGACACGCGGGTTGAGGTATTCGGTAATCCTTTTGATCGTGCCGCCCTTGCCCGCGCCATCGCGGCCTTCGAAGACGACGACCAGGCGGGCGCCGGAAAATTTCACCCACTCCTGCAATTTCACCAATTCCGTTTGCAACCGGAATAATTCGGCTTCGTAGACTTCGTTGGAGATCCTGGGCTGCGTCTCCGGCGCCTGCTGCGAATTGCTCACCATCGAATGGTAGGTCTATTGCGCGGCTTCCAGCAGTTCATCGAGCGATTCGGCCAGCAGTACCGGTAGCACGTCGACATCGCTCATTGCGTCTCGGTCGGCGTTGATGCCGAAATACATCATGCCGTTGTAGGAGGTCACGCCGATGGCCAGCACCTGGTTATTGAGCAGCGGTGGTACCGCGTAGCTCTCCAGCAGCTTCGCGCCGGCAATATACATCTGCGATTGCGCGCCAGGCGCATTGGTGATCAACAAGTTGAACAAGCGCGAAGACAAGCCGGTGGCGACCCGAATACCCATGGCATGCAATGTCGGCGGCGCAAAACCCGACAGTGTGACGATGGTTCGGGCATCGACCAGGCTCGCCGAAGTCGGGTTGGATTCGGTGGCGTGCGCGATCTGCGACAGCCGTACGACCGCGTTGCCCTCCCCTACCGGCAGGTCGACCAGAAAGGGCGCGACCTGGCTGATCGCCCGCCCGCGGCTCGACGAGTCGAATGTCTCGTCCACGTAGACCGGCAACGGCGCCATTGCCCGCACTGTTGCGGTCGGCGGCGCCGCCTCGCCGCGGGACAACAACCAGTTGCGCAGTGCGCCGGTGATCACCGCCAGCACCACATCGTTGACGTCGCAGTTGTAGCGCACTCGAATGGCCCGGTAGTCGTCAAGGCGCCCGCGCGCGACCGTGAATCGTCGGCTGCGGGACACCCTGGTATTCAGCGGGCTGCTCGGCGCCGTGCCCCGCGCGACCGTGCGGGCGATGTCGAACAGCCGTCGACCGACGTCGATCAATAGGCTGGAATTGGTCACCAGCTCGGTGACCCCGGTCTGGACCGCCTTCAGCTGCGCCCGCGGGCGGGTGGCCCAGTCGCCGACGGCACCCAACAACAGCCGCGTGGCACTGGGTTCGCGGGCAGGCACCCAGATGTCCTCGACGAACGGCGGTGAGTCCCGGTTGCGGTCAGCGATGACATGACCGATCTCGACCGCACCCATCCCGTTGATCAGCGACTGATGTGACTTGATGTAAAGGGCGAGACGGTTTTTGGCCAAGCCCTCCACCAAGTACATCTCCCAGAGCGGCCGGGACTTGTCCAACGGTCGTGCCGCCAGCCTGCCGATCAGTTCGTGCAACTGCTCGTCACTGCCCGGCGACGGGAGCGCCGAGCGCCGAACATGGTAGGTGATGTCGAAATCGCGGTCGTCGATCCACACCGGCCTGGCCAGCCGCATCGTCACTTCACGGACCTTCTGCCGGTACCGCGGCACCTGTGGCAGCCGCTGTTCGACGGCGGCCAGCAACCTCTCGTAGCTCAACCCCGCGCGCGGCTCCCGCAGGATCGACAGTGAACCCACGTACAGCGGGGTGGACGTGTTTTCCAGCTGGTAGAACGACGCGTCCGAAGTAGACAACCTCGCCACGTCGTCTCTCCCCTGGTAATCCCTGTGCGATTGCGTCGACCGATCGGTCTGCCGCTCACGGTAGCCGTGAGTGCCCGCCCGCTGCAGCGCGGGTACGCGCCCGCTGCGATTGTGCGATGATCGTCACAGCTGTCTGCCACTCTCCAGCAGGCTATTTTTTCGGCCCTTCGTAAGCAGTGGGAGAGTGCGATGTTGACCAGACCCAGTCCATCAGACCGTGACGCGTTCGCGGTCATACCCGTCGCCGATTATGAACCGCCCGCGCGTGATGTCCGGCTGTGCCCGCCGCCGTCACGCGCAGCACTGCGGCGTCCTAATGCGCATGTGCAGGAACGCCATTCGAATCAGTCCACGGCGGGCGGATCGTCGACCACGTCCGTGCAGCTGCGGCAGGCGGCGTGCTTCGCCGACGCGGCGCTGCGCCGGGTACTGGAAGTCCTCGACCGTCGCCGCCCGGTCGCGCAGCTCCACGGGCTGCTGGCCGCCGGCCTCGTCGACTCGGTGCTGTGCGCCAATCGGTTCACCGCCGGGCATGACGGGGCGGCGGTGCTGCGCCGGTTGCGGCTGCAGGCCGCCGGCGCCCCGGACGATGTCGCGGCAGCCGAGGTGTTCGGAAGCTACAGCCGCGGGCGACGCATCCACGCCATCGCCTGCCGCATCGAATGGATCAAGGGCGGCAGATGGCAGGTGGTCGCACTGCACATCGGCTAACCGGTCGCGTGCGCGCTCTGCATCGTCGCCGGGCGTGGTCCGCCGGTGAAGCGGGTGAGCACCGGCCCGACAACCGCGACGACGAACACGTACGACATCGCAACCGGGGCCAAGCCGGGTATCGACGACCCGACCAGACCGATGATGATCAACGAGAACTCAGCACGGGCAATCAGGGCGGTGCCGGCACGCAATTGCCCGCGGCGCGCCACTCCCTCACGCCGGGCCGCGAATATCCCGGTCGCCACCTTCGCCACACCGGTAACGGCAGCCAACGCAACAGCCACCGGGAGCGCGGGCACCAGAGTGCGGGGATCAACGCCGATTCCGACTCCCAGGAAGAACACCGCGGCGAACAGGTCACGCAACGGCCCCAGCACCTGGCGGGAACGGTCGGCCGTTTCGCCGGTCAATGTCAGGCCCACCAGAAACGCACCGACCGCAGCCGACGCATGCAGGTGTTCGGCCAGGGCGGCCACGATCAGCGTGACTCCCAGCACGCGCAGCAGCAATTGCTCGGAATCGGGGTGACCAACCAGGCGCCCAAAGTAGTGGCCCCACCGATACGACACGGCAAACGCCACCCAGAAGGCCCCGACGGCAACCACCATGCCAATGAGGGCCAGCAGCCAGGTGCCACCGGACGCCAGCACGGCGAACACCGGCAGGTAGGCCGCCATGGCAAAATCCTCGAGGACCAATACCGCCAAGATGGCCGGTGTTTCTCGGTTTCCCACCCGATCCAGGTCCTCGAGCAGACGCGCGATCAAGCCAGACGAAGACACATAGGTCACGCCGGCCAGCGCGAGAATGCCGATGCCCTTGAACCCGAGCAGCCAACCGGCAATGGCCCCCGGCGTCGCATTGAGTACGACGTCGACCAGCGCAGAGGGAACATGATGCTTCATGCTGCTGGCGAATTCGGCGCTGGAGAACTCCAGACCCAACGTCAGCAGCAACAGCACCACGCCGATCGGCGCCCCCGTTTTGATGAACACGCTTGCGTCGGTCACCGGTTGGATACCGCCCTTGCCGAGCCACAGCCCGGCCAGCAGATACAGCGGAATTGGCGACAAAGCGAACCGACGAGCTGCGGCACCCAGTACAGCCAGCGAAGCCAGGACTGCGCCGAGTTGCAAAAGCAGCGGCGCGGAAATCTGCACTGACTCAGCCCTTATCGACGAGCCGCTGTACGCCCTCGATGCCGGCTTCGGTGCCGACCACGATCAATACGTCTGCAGCACGCAGCATTTCGGAAGGCGCTGGCGAGGCGAGCACCTGCTGGTTGCGCACGATCGCCACGATCGACGCGCCGGTCCGAGTCCGGGCACGCGTATCACCCAACGGCCGGTCCGCGTACGCGCTGCCCGGCTGGATGGCAATCTGACCTGCCTCGAGCCCCGGTACTTCGCGGGTCAACTCGGTGAACCGCTCGGCGATTCGCGGTGCGCCGAGGATCTGCGCGACCGCATCCGCCTCCTCGTCGGTGAGACGGAAGACCGGCCGGGCTTGGTCGGGATCGTCGCGGTCGTACAACACGACGTCGAAGTAGCCGCCGCGTCGCGCGATGATCCCGATCCGCTCGCCGTGCTGGCTGGTGAACTCGTATCGCACGCCCATGCTGGGCAGCAGCACCTCTTTGACGTCCACCGCCGGCTACCGTCTTCTGGCGGATTTCGGCTTGGCGTGACGGCCCTGCCGGCGCGCGGCTTCACGCCGTTCGCGTCGCGTGCCACCGGCCCCGGCCGCCGCCGGCTGCGCGCCACCGTTGCCCTGCACTTGCGCCG
>Ga0335075_10006151_pt1 | contig 18554 bp, 19 predicted proteins | sample Lox_Sample_24_FD_206723 | JGI IMG/M metagenome (GOLD analysis project Ga0335075, IMG submission 206723) | Soil microbial communities from Loxahatchee National Wildlife Refuge, Florida, United States - Lox_Sample_2.4 | ecosystem: Environmental > Terrestrial > Soil > Wetlands | place: USA... | reverse complement strand
GAAACTGTTCTAGCAAAAGCAGCAGAAAATTTTTCATATTTACCCATCCACCGCTCATACAACTCATCAATGAATCACATGTACTGTACATGCAACGTAGGAGTGCCGACCTTGCAGACAAGGTCGCTAATGGTTCTATTGCCCAGCATCAACTCGTCAAAGTCAACCAAAAGTCCCCAAAAATCACAAGCCAAGACAAAGTCAAGCATTTTTTCCAAGGCAGTTTCTTTTGGTAGGAGCAAGTTTGATGGGGGGCTCAGTAAACTTTGAGTCGGGAAGGAGCGTCGAGACTGGAGATGATAGAGGGCTATTAACTTGGGTGCGGCCCGAAGGAGCACATGTTACGGGTGAGTACGATGTAGCGGTTATTAATATGTTACGTTGTGTCATAGATCATGTCATCTATCTTAGGTCATCGCCCTGTTGTTTAGCTTAGGCTGAGTTTGGTCGCATTTTTAGAATATGACAATGCGAACCGCTGGCTCGTTGGAAATGTGCAGGTAAGATAATGTAATCTGAGGACATTTGTTTCGGGTCAGTTGGGATATAAGGGTCGAAGCGTCTCGGCCATTTGAGGCGTTCTTTTTGGCTCAGCGCCATTTGCTTTACAGAACCTTAATCCACTCTCACTGTTTGGCAATCATATATCAACACGGATGCTATGCTTCAAAGAACAGTCGATTGATATCGCCTGCTAGCTTATTGGAATGGCTTAATGATCAAGGCCACGATAAACGGCAAGGCTACGCTAAGATAGATATACAGCTAGATCGAATCCATATCATTTTGTATAGATTGACGGCATTTGCATGAATCAGAACGATATCTTAGAGATGATTATTCAGGTTACCTTCATAGGTGACGTATATAAAGGAGCCGCAAAGTGTGTTGCAAGGACTGGAGAGAGCATTCCTCTTATAGATCGAATAAAATGAAACTTCGGCGCACAGAAATCGTGTGCGCTACACGCAACAGAGCATTGCGACTACGTTTACTTAGTTGCCTTCAGAGCTCTCGATTGGATGTCTAGAAGTCGTTCAGTGCAACCGTCTTCGATGTCCTCACCGATTATGCAGCACTGTAGGTTTGAATATGCTGATGCAAGGCTGCGATTTCTGCCCAAGGCATGAAGAACCTAGTCGTCTAACTCCATCTACTTTCTGCTGCCTAATCTAATAAAGTAGCGCTGTATTATTTCAATGATTTCGGCGCCTACATTCCTTGATGACTTTCTAATCCAGGTGTTCCTATCGCTTGCGATTGTATCTTGCGCTTTACTGGTTGCTGCACAGCATGTCAGATCCACTAAGCATTTCAGCTAGCATTATTGCAGTTCTACAACTTACGGGGACTGTTGTTCAGTACCTTAACGATGTAAAAGGAGCTTCTGAAGATCGCCAGAGAATCCTAGCTGAGATCAGCAGCACTAGCGGCGTGTTGTTCCTTCTGAAAGATCTTGCGGATCGAGCACAATGGGAAAATGGCTGGTCGGTGACCATAAAGTCGTTGACCTTGCCAGGAGGACCCCTAGACAATTTCATGATGATATTGAAACAGCTAGCATCGAAGCTGAAGCCTGTTGAGGGTACGAAAAAAGTTGGCAGGGCGTTGATATGGCCGTTTCAGAAAGTAGAAATCAATAAGGTCCTTAGCAGTTTGGAGCGCCAAAAGACTCTCTTTAACTTGGCGCTGCAGAATGACCATATGTACGTTGCCGATTGTATCCACTCGAGGATGAGAAAATATTTAATTCTCACAGTGTACTATCTCGGGCCATCAAAACTGATGTTACAAGCTTTCACGATAAAGTTGATGAGGTCAATCGAGGACTTGCTGAAATTAAGCTCAATCAAACAGGTGGAATATATTATTCCTTTTTCTAAAACCTTGCTTCTATGGTCATTTACCTAATTTAATAGGCCAGGAAAGTCGTCTTCGGGACCAAGATTTTCGAAATATTCTGGCCTGGCTATCTCCCTTGGACTTCCCAGTTCAGCAGAGTGATTTGATTAGCCGGAGACAAGAAGGAACTGGGGAGTGGGTTTTCGAATCTAGCGAATTCAAGACGTGGATCAATGGAACTCGTGTAACACTGTTTTGTCCCGGAATACCAGGCGCTGGAAAGACTATGCTGGCTTCAATTGTGGTAGACTACCTATTAAAGATGATTCAAGCCGAGGACGTTGGCATAGCCTATATGTATTGTACCTATCGAAATCGCCTAGAGCAGACGCCTATTCGCCTCCTCGCAAGCCTTTTGAAGCAGCTTCTTCAAGAGAGACATTTTATTCCTGATGGTTTAAGGAAACTGTATGAGCATCATGTACAGAAAAGCACTTTTCTCGCGCTTGACGAAATAACTACATTCCTCCACTCCGAGATGGTTGGATATTCGAAGGTGTTTATAGTTGTTGATGCGTTAGACGAATGCGCTCATGACGACGATACACATGAAATTTTGCTCTCCGAACTCAACGCACTGCAGACTACCAATCCCATGAACTTAATGATAACTTCCCGTCATATTCTTAAAATTGAGCAAAAGTTTCAGGAGGCCATACGGCTGGAGATTCGAGCCAGTGATGCAGACGTACAAAAGTATCTAGAAGGACACATGTCTCGACTGGCCAGCTGCGTGACAAAAAATATCAGTCTCCAAGAGACCATAAAGAGCGAAATTGTCAAAGCTGTGGACGGGATGTATGTTTTTCTGAACCTGGATTATCGAATATGACTCATCTCTAACATTTGAACTAGGTTTCTTCTTGCCCAGCTTCATCTGGACTCGCTAACAGACAAAACAAGTCCGAAAGCTATAAAGAAGGCCCTAGAAAAGCTACCAAAAGGTTCAGATGCTATAGGTGCGGCATATAATGAAGCAATGGAGAGGATCAACAGTCAGAAGCCGGGATTCAAGCAACTAGCGGAGCATGTCTTATCATGGATCACGTATGCAGCAAGGCCATTGACTGTCTTGGAGCTTCGGCACGCTCTCGCAGTTGAGCCAGGCGAGCGAGAACTGGATGAGGAGAATCTCTCGGACATTGAAGAACTGGTTTCTGTCTGTGCAGGTTTAGTGATAGTTGACCAGGAGAGCAACATAGTTCGACTAGTACATTATACAACACAGGAGTACTTGGAACGCGTCATACCAGAGCTCTACCCGGAGGCTCAGCAGAATATTACCATAATATGTCTCACCTACCTTTTGTTTGACGCATTTAAGGACGGCGTCTGCTTAAGTGATGATATGTTACAGAACCGACTTCAGCAAAACCATCTCTTGGATTACGCCACTCATTATTGGTGGATATATCCCCTTGAACACGAAAAGCTTAGCGTTCAAAGTTTGGCATTGAAGTTTCTCATGGATGATTCTAGAGCTGCAGGGTCAAGTCAGGTTGTACTCAGTAAACTAAGATATATGCATTCTCAGTATACACTACAACAGTTTTCCGGGCTGCACCTTGTCTCTTACTTTGGCGTACAATATCTAGCAATGTTATTACTTGAAAAGGATGCTAAGCTAGAGGCCAAGGACGGCAAGTATGGGCGGACGCCGCTCTCGTGGGCTGCAGAGAAGGGTCATGAGGGCGTGGTGGCATTATTGCTTCAGAAGGGCGCTGACATAGAGCCCAAGGATAACAGTGGGTGGACACCGCTATCGAGGGCTGCAAGGCGGGGGCAAGAGGCAGTGGTAGCATTACTGCTTGAGAATGGTGCCGACATAGAGTCCAAGGACAATAGTAGCCGGACCCCACTGTCGTGGGCCGCAGAGCAGGAGCAAGAGGCCGTGGTAGCGTTGCTACTTGAGAAAGGTGCCGACATAGAGTCCAAGGACAGTAGTAGCCGGACGCCGCTGTTATACGCTGCGGGGCATGGGCAAGAGGCCGTGGTAGCATTACTGCTTCAGAAAGGCGCCGACATAGAGTCCAAGGACAATAGTGGGTTGACGCCGCTGTCGAGGGCTGCAAGGCGAGGGCAAAAGGCAGTGGTAGCATTATTGCTTGAGAAAGGTGCCGACATAGAGTCCAAGGACAATAGTAGGCGGACACCGCTGTCGAGGGCTGCAAGGCGGGGGCAAGAGGCCGTGGTAGCGTTACTACTTGAGAAGGGCGCTGACATAGAGTCCAAGGACGAAGATGGGCGGACGCCGCTATCGTGGGCGGCAGCACTAGGGCATGAGAGCGTGGTAGCATTACTAAATTCAGCACTACCCATATAGTTATTGCGGTAAGTTCTCTGTGAAAGGCTATCAAGTGACAGAGTTGGTTGTAGATGCGCATTTATATAGGTGTAGATAGTATTTTAATAACAGAAGACGGATATCTTAGGGTTGCAGGATGCCAGCCTCGCGTCACATCACAAATTATCTCTTAATGGTTTGCCGCCTTATACTAGATTTTCGGTACCATTCTTGCAAGTCGATCCGACCAAGGATCTTCAACAATCACGTACCTCGCCCAACACAATGACTGGAGACCTCAAGTAGGATATTGAGGAACTCCGGTAACGGTAAGTTTACGAACAAACAAGACGGAGCATTACTGATATGAATATACTGTTCAAGCTTTAACAGAGTACGTCTAACCGGCACCCAGGCAAAAAGCTCACTTATCTACTAACTTAGAAAACTGGTGTATTCAGGACATGTTGCCTGAAGTTTCTTATTCAGATGCTCCAAATAAGGAGTATCATTACTAAGAATCGGCTGGCAAGGGCGCCAAACCTTCTGCCGCTTCACAAAGCATCTTGCTGTAAGCGATAGCCATACACGCCCACAAGATATCCTAATATAAATGGATTCGGAAAAACCGGACTCTGCTATGTAGTGCTTTCTATTATTTAGTATTATGAAGGTTTTGAAGCATGGGCTAACACCACGAAGCAATTGACACATCTCGAGGACGAGAGGCCGTGATAGACTGATTTTTATCTTTTCGCTTAGGATAGCGAATGTTGAATTCCTACTCCTACCTTTGACCAAGAACGCTTTAGTGAACTTCGGGACTATCATTTTAGCTCGCTAAACTTGGGGAAGATCTCCGGGCACTGCTGATGACTTCAAGCGATCTTTCATGTGGAAGGCTCAATGTCTAACCAAACTGTTTACAAACAATCTAAAGATACTAGTTGCTCGTTACTGCAGCAAAAAAATAAGTTCTTCCATGGTAAAAATTGCGCCGTTGTCTACAAGATGATCACGTGCCATATTTTCATAACCTCCGGCTGGGTCCTCGCTTAACCGCTTTTTGGAGGCGCTCAACATCCCCGTACGTGGCTGGCGCCCGCTGATTGCCCAGCTGATTTTCCCTGGCCCCATTCATCCATCACCACGTCCAACCACTGCCGTCAGTGACATGCAAGGCAGTAGTTGCGCTGCGGCTGCTAGCCACTCCGACAGCGAGCCCTCAGCCCAAATTTAGCGGCCATTCCCAGTTTGGTTCAGGGATTGGTGGGTGCAGTGGTACGGTAGCAGTAGCAATAGGATTGTTCTCTTTTAAAAAGCGGGATAGGCCCCTTGAATCCGAATAGACTCTATTGCTGTTCTCTATATGCTCTGCTTTACACTGCACTGCTCCCTACAATTACAGCTAGCTAGCTAAAGGAACCCAATAGGGCGCCAAGGCGAAAACAGCGCCACAGCCGTACCGAGATTGACATTGTAAACAATGCTGAGCTGCGCGCTAACGCGCAAAGCGTCCGCACCCCTATACGGGCGGTACGGCCTAAAAACACCTCTTGTGATAATCCCGCTGTTAGGGCTAGGGGTAGCTTTGTTGTCTGGAGTAAGGGTTGGTACAGGACTGCGGAATTAGGGGGGTGGTTTAGGGGAGTTGGTGTGTGAGGAGGGGTTTCAGGTTAATTCCTTGGAGCTGGTTTCTGCGTTTCTTTTAAGTCTCAGTTTTTTAGCTTTATCGAAAGTAAAGGTATTTGTTTGTCTCATCCGCATCCCTCAACCCCAAAATTTCACTACCAGTATTTCAAACGAATGTATTTGTTCTTAATAGTGATGAATATGAAAAACACTTAAGCATTCCCTACTAAATTCCCTACAACCTATCTCGCCTTCCTATCCATCACCGCAACACATCCCCGTGGAGACCTCCAACTGAGAATCAAATCACCAATATCTCTTCCAAGGTAGCCTCCTTCGGCAGCTCCTCCTAACAGTGAGAGTGGTCCCTCTCAATCATCACGAGGATTTATGCCCGCTTCACCTCCTTTGTAGTTCCGTCCTCGTTGACGGATTCTGTTGACCGCCGCGCTCTCTCGTGTGTGCCAGCAAGCTGCGAGGGCTTTGGAGTGCTAGTCCGTGAGTGGTTGGAGTTTTCGGCATAGTTCTTCTCCTTATTGGCTTTGAGCTTTTGGATGCCTTTGCGGATGCCCATAATGAGGAGCATGATGAATGAGTGAGATTTAACTTTGGGTTTGGGAGGAAACTTTCGTTGTACGTGTCCCGATTTAGAGGCTAGGAGAGGTCTTAATAGATGGATTGATTGTGGGCGAGATGATGTGGATGGGTATGTTGGGGAGGAGAATGAGTAAGAGGAAATCCCAATGCTTGGGAGAGATGGATGACTGTTGTAGCGTTTTATAGAGGTTATGACATCGATTAGTCTTGAGGCTGTGCATAAGTCCTGGTTTCTAAAAGTGTATCATAATCTCTATCTTATTTTGTCATCCATGGACAAGAGGCGTGATTGGCTGAACCGCACTGGTTACCCGATGCGGTAAGAGAATGGTTACGTAATTTCATATCTTTAGCCAATGCTTCCTGGTATCGATTCTAACGGAAGGCTGACTTACAGATCACATAATAATTCTATATCAAAGGTAGACTAGTCTTGGGCTGCTTGATTTCTGCCCTTCGCGGACAGTAGAGAACTTTAGTTATCAGGTACTCAACCACTAAGTCACATGACAGTATGCACTTCATGGCAGGAATGAATTAACTAGCTCACTTCGCAACACAAAATATATACAGGATATTCATGCACTGTACATGGCAAATAACTCCATAAGGCTTTAAGAATTAGCAATGACATTGCCAGCTTGCATACAACTCGTCGTTCCACAAAGGGAAATCGCAAAATTCCAAAAGCCTTGAAGCCAATCAAGACTCATAATGACCATAGGAGCATGGAGAAAGGTCAAAAAGGAGCATGTGGTAGAAACTTTATCCTAATATTGTGGTGGGGTTTCGTGACCAAATCACATGATTCTGGGCAGTGGTTTTTCCTGTACCGAGGGAGATCGGGGACATCATCTTTATCCTTGGCTGGTCATCCTTAAGTTTACGGGCTAGGACATATTGTTACTGATGTTCCTACGAACAGTTTACAGCTTTACGGACCTGGGTTGAGTTTTACGGGCGCCTGTAAAGATTTTTACGGCCCTTATTACAGGATTAACAGACACAGAATGCAGTCGTTTCCTACATTAGCTACCGTTGGCTACCATGCCAGCTACCTATTGTGCGGTTTTAGGTCCTATTCCTTCCACTGAACGCCTCTAGAGTATTCGCTGACCTACCCATTGTCCTGACGATCGTGCACTTCAATGGCACATCCATTCTATCCCTCCACAATATTTAACCCTAAAACAAGTTTTTTGGGCATCAACATAGACAGCAACTTACTAAGAACCAACAAAGTTACCGCAACATGTTTATGCGAATTCTTGGTTGACATAACTTATGAAGAAGAAATATTAACCTCATTGAACTTGAATAACCAAATAAAAAGAGTAAATGGCTAGCTCAGACGTACTGCTGTAACGTCAGCATCAGCGAATCGCTCTGTTCCCGAAAGGCCAATCACTTCACAAAATTCACTATATTTAGAAATTTCATAAAGAGGGCAACTTGACCTTGGAAAAACAATGATTTTACAGTACTAAAACTTGGAAACGAATGAGTAAACCTTAGAGATATTGAAATAATAACACACCTGCACACAAATTTGCTTCATCAACAGCTTTTGAGAGGTAAAAGGATTCGACGTTGTTGCAGTTTCTCAACGCAAGCGATGCTTTCTAAACAAATTCGTTGATCAGGATTCGAGGCAACCTTTGGTTGTAGTTCTTGATTTAAGTGGAAGGCCCACCTTTTGATTGGTGGGATCTTCTAATGGCTTCGATGATAAACGAGCGGCCAAAGAAAGGGACTCGCTTTTCCAGAAATTTACTTCTTGCATGCTCAAAAGCGGTCATTTTCATTTTCCCTTCCCATCCGTCCTTACCTACATGAAAGAAAATTGAATTTTGAGGAGGGGATTATGCAGGATTCCACACCTACTTTGAAGCCTGACTAGACATATAGGAAACTTGCAAAGGAGACGAATCTGTCGTTTGTCGCCCGGGGTGTAAGCCGCGAAGAGTTTGTCTCAGATGAAATAAGGTATCGCTACAAAAGGTTCTATGGTAAAAAGGCTGCTTACAGAAGCGATCGATTCCCAGAGAGACTGGAATCTAGCAATGTCGAGGAGGGATAAATCTACCGAGGGGCATCTCTCCGCTAGTGACACCGAATCATCCGCCATGGCATCAGGGACCAAGAGGCGTAGATACTTGACTTTTGAAGTCAGCGAGCAAAAAGGATTGAGTTCTGAAAGAGATTGCAATCAGCTAAGGGCCAGCAGTCCGAGGAGGACGAAAACTTCTTTGAGGGTTAAGGTATCAATAAGGAAACTCAACTCAACGCGGGCGAGTAATTTACCGCAGCGCCAGAACCGAGTCCTAGGCCTTAAGAAATGGATACTTGACCTGGGATATGATGATTTAGGAGTTCTTCCAAGGTGGGAGCATGAAGGAAGTTTGATCTGCAAGGCTATCATGAGTTGACTTTCTTTTGGACGCGGAGGTATAAGAGTTAGTGTAACCATAATTACAAAATAGAAGAACTTTGAGGAACAAGAATCTAGCAGTGTGTTACATAGCATGAAATTCATGAATGCACTATAATAAGTAGAGAAAATACTCATGACATTCATATGCGTTCATGAAAATTGACACTAACGCAGCTTTTCCCTAAAACCCAACTTCGCTTACCAAGCCGGTCTATATTCTCGCAGACAGCCTATGTAACGCCCTTGGTATTTGAAGATTCACCCAAGTCAGGAGTCAAAATCCCCACTCCGCAAACTCTCTCCAACGCTCCCATTAACTCCTTTACAGCCTTTCCTTCTCCCAGCCGAGCTAGCATCTCAGCCGCGGACCAAAACGTCGCAACCAGATTCACAATGCCCTTTCCCGTGATATCAAATGCGCTCCCATGCACCGGCTCAAAAAGACTCAGACTCCTCCTCGTCAGATCAAGATTACTACTCGGCGCCACCCCAATCGACCCCCTCAATACAGCGGCCTAATCAGAAAAGGATATCCATATGTAAACTCGTCCCCATAACAACATCCAAACTCGCCGGCTTATTAACCATCCTACCCGTCATTGTATCCACAAGCATCTTATCCCACTTCACATCCGGAAATCCCGCCGCCACTTCGCACGCCACCTCATCCCAAAGCACCATCCCATTGCGCATAGAATTGCTCTTCGTTACCGCCGTAAGCAATTTTCGAGGCCGCTTCTGCGCAGCTTCGAAAGCGAAGCGCAGGATCCGCTCTACGCCGTCTCGCGTGAAGATCCCGACTTCCGTGGCCACCTCCCAGGGCTGACCACAATGCGAAGGGCTGCCTTGGCCGGAGTATTCACCTTCGGAGTTCTCGCGCACAAGCAGCCAGTCGATGTCCTTGGAGCCGGCGCGGGAGAGGGGCGATTTGGTGCCGGGAATGGTGCGGACAGGGCAGACGTTGGCGTAGAGTTGGAGGGGAGAGCGGGTGGCGAGGAGGAGGCCCCAGAGCGAGATGTGGTCGGGAACATCTGGGGAGGTTAGTATGATCGGTTCAAGTGGAGTTGGAGATTGAGTTTGGAAAGGTTGGAAGTACCTGATGCTCCGATTGATCCGAAGAGACAAGCGTCGAATCCTTGAAGAACTTCAAGGACGTTTTCATCGACGTAGTGGCCATGTTCTTTGTAATATGCGGTTCCCCAAGAAATATGTGTGAATTCAATTGTGAACGTTTTCAATGTTTCTGACAATTTCTGTACTACCTCAATTGCCTGACGACTTCAGGCCCAATACCATCTGCCGGTATCGAAGCAATATGATAGCCATTCAGCTTTGTTCTACTCATGGTTCCATTGGTAGTGCTTCCCTTGAGAGTTACATCTTGGGTCGTCCCTTGACAGGCGCGGTTGTGGTCATGGTGACTTGAAATATTGATTGCCACGATTTCAATTATGAAAAATGTCTAGAAACTTACACTTTTATGTTTTGAGCGATCTTAGAAAATGTCACGCCAATTTTGAACAATGGCCCCAATGTTGCCATCACCGTGTAATGCCGTAACGATCAACCGTTGATCTCCGCCATAACATTTTCGTATGACAAAATGTGAGGTTACACTCGGCTAAAAGTTCAGGCGACGCCCCTCAGCGGTGAAAAACGGCAGTATCGCTGCATTTGGCGTTCGGGTTGTAGCACAAACAATTGTGAGACAATAAGGCCTATTTCTTTCGGAATAAAACGGCACTGGAGTATTGCATAAGTTGAGATAATGGGATCCCGCAATACCCTAAAATCAATCAAAGTAAGCAACAAAACTGTAAAAGACACCAGGACACCCTTTCGGGCGACCTTAGCCAGAAAATCCTCCCATAACGGATTTTATTTTCGCTGGATTCGTAGGCAATTCAGAAATTGATTTCGTGCGTTGGTATATGTTCAGGCATATTTGGTGTTGTGGTGTACGTGGCGTCGCAAGGAGCCAATTCCTCTTAAATACAGATTGTCAGATTGTCCTGAACGGACTCGTCCTCCTACTGTGTTTGTTTGTTACGGTAAAAATGCTTATTTTAAATTTTAAATTTGACGAGCGTGGGAGAGTGGTGAAGAGTGGCAGAATATTTGAAAGAAAAGACCTAAGCTTGCAATATCACAATTACAGGGTCCACGAAGTACGAAGCGTGGTTATGACACCAGGCTCCATCTACCACCATGTAATACCTGACTATATTCTCCTATCATGCAAAGAACTCTTTAATATGCTTAACCACAACATCTGGCTTCTCCTCCGGAATATAATGCCCACAATCCACATTCTCCCCCGTCACGTCCCCCGTATCGTGCACAGCCTTCCACTCTTTCAGCGCGTCAAAACACTTCTCAATAATCCCATACCGTCCCCACAATACCCTCAACGGACATTTTACATGTCTCCCCGCGGCAATATCCCTCCTCGCCTCCTCCATATCGATCGTCGCACCAGCCCTATAATCCTCACACATAGCATGCACCGCATCCTTCTCTTCCAACACTTTCAAATACTCCCCCAGCGCCCCCTGATCAAACATCTCGAGGCCCGCGCGCCTGCCGCCCATAAACTGCGTCGCGAATGCCTTGCAGTTGTTTGATATCAGCGTCTCCGGGAACGGGGCCGGCTGGATCAGGAGGAACCAGTGAAAATACGCTTTCGCGAACTCGAAATCCGTTTGCGAGTACATCGCCAGCGTGGGACAGATGTCGAGGAAGATAGCTTTCTTCGCAGCCGCAGGGTAGTCCACGCAGAGCTTATGCGCGATGCGCGCCCCGCGGTCGTGGGCGCAGATGTAGAAACTGTCGTATCCTAGCTCTTTCATTGTGGCGATGCAGTCTTGCGCCATGACCGATTTGGCATATTCGTGGTGGTCAGGTGAGCCCGCTGGTTTGGAGGAGGCGCCGTAGCCGCGAATGTCGAGGGCTATTATTGTGAAAGAGGAGGTTAGTTGTGGGGCGACGAGGTGCCAGATGTGGTGGGTTTGGGGGAAGCCATGTAGCAGGAGGAGAGGCGGGCCGTTGCCGCCTCTGACGCCGAAGATTTCGACATTGTTTCCTACTGGAATCTTGAATTCCGTAAAACCTTCGAACATATTTTATTTAATTTGGCGATTTCTGCTGTTTAGTGCTTGGTCTTTGGCACTTTTTATGCCTTCCCTTTATTTGTAATTTGGAGATTGCGGGGTAAAATCAATTGGTCCCCTGCTCGGCTGATTGATTTACCGTCTCAGGGGCCCGACGCCAGGGAATTGCAATATAGATTTTTACGTACAATCTTGCTTAAAGGCTAAGGAAAATCCGAGGAAACCTCCGAATACGACAGTGAGCATATATTGCAATGTCTTAATTAACCAAACTTTGTCAAGCATTCTTTCTCAGCTTCGTTCAGCTCTTCACCCAATAATCTGCAATTTTGGCGCAGATATTTGGCTAAGATTGTCGGATTTCATAGATACTTGTCTAACATCCCTAACCCACAACACAGCAAGCATCAGTATCTGTATTTTAAATACAAAGACCAAGTCTAGGTCCTAATTTTTGTTCTCGTCCTCTTCGTTCACTTCTTACTGTACCAGTTACATCAAGGCTTCATATTAAAATTCAGATATTGTCACCATGCTCCTTAGTGCAATCCTTGTCTGTATTATGGCCATCGGCCTTCCCATGGTTCAAAGCCGAGCTGCTTCAAGTCAAACTCCCTGTGTGGCTAGGTAAGCCTATAGTATACTGCTCCGAGTTCCTCGTTGCATTGTCAACTGACTGATGCCTTTCTCCAATAATGGGCTCCTTGAATGTGTCGAAGCTCCGCTATCTACAAACTGTAGCGGAGTAGCTACTGAACAAGCTTGTGTTTGTAGTCAGCTCCAAGCGCAGACCGCGTAAGACGTGATCATTCACTTGCATGATTTGCAATTGGCTTATAGTCCATACTTAGATGCATTACAAGCCTGTGTCCCGGCTCCACTGTTCCTCTATCCCAATTAACGCCATTGCAGGAGCTCGGTTGTATTACTTCACCCGCTTCAGCAGGAACGACGCCTACCACAGGAGCAGGGCCTACGACAGGAACTACGGCAGGAGCAGCCACTGCCACGACTCAGAGCAAGGGAGATGCCAGTATGGCAATTGTGCCAGCTGGCGGGTTTCTTGCTGTTGTGCTTGGTATTATAGCATACTTGTAAGATTGTGGTACTGTATTGGGAAGTCATACTCGGCATTGCTTGCAGACACAAGAAGAGATGACGAGGCGGATAGCAAGTTCGTCCTTTCCAGGGTGCGGCCATTGGTCTCTGGATCAATGAATCATGCTGTCGACATGGCAACTTCGAGGTATCACTTAATACAAGAGAAACTCATTTTCTTCCGCTTTACCTGCTGTTGAAAGACCAATCGCTTAACCATCCATTAACCCGTGAACATAACATTCGCCAAAATATATGCACCTCACCAAAGATCGTAAGCTAAACCAAAGAACCAGTACCCTTAGGTATGTTAAAGTCAAGTAAAGCTTGTAATGTACAGTATAAAATGAAGCCTTATAATTTATGCATCTTTAGCGTTTCCTAATTCCTGTATACTCCTTCAGTACCTGATTCACGTTGCTAGCTCTGGTATTCTTTTCGACATAACCTGCATTCATAATTAACAATTTGAAACACAATGCTCCTATAAGCCTAATTCAGGCCTAATTACTTGAACTGCGAATCTGCCTCTCACAACCCCAAGAAGTGCTTAATCTTGTTTATTCTCTGGCTTCTGGCCGTGCACGACATAGCTGTAAGCAATATAGTTAACTAGAGAACCCCTAATATATCCTCATAATGCAGTAGGCGGACGGAGAATGATCTTACTACGTATACTGAGCATGGATCCTCCTGTTACTCAACTCTGCTCTGACAAGCGTAAGAAGCACAAGTACCTGCTCTGTTGTCCAGCCGAGAGCGGTTGTAAGTAGCCTTAGTGCAATAGCCTCCAGTCCTTCTTTTAGACAGAGGAGGTTCCAAAAACCGATTTCTTTCTTCACATTGGATTTCTACTTAGCCTCCTCCCTGCAGATATTCACTGCGTACCTCCTCGGCGAAGGACTTACAAATTTAGCCTCTCTGGGCCAGAGCCCTATCGGCACAGGCAGAACCCGCTCTTGTACTCTCTTAAACCCTGCCGCCTCCACCCACCCTTTCAGCTTTGGTCCAGGGGCTTGTATACGGTCAAACTTGTTCAGTGCTTCAAAAACTAATTTATGATACCTGACGATGGCGCTGTCTTCTGGCAGTGAGTTATCAATCGACACTAGGTTGAGGTCCCAGTCTTTAAACTCGCACCAACCGCCTGGTTTTGTGTGCCTGCTCATATATATGATGGTAAGCTATTCAAGAGAATATGCAATAGATAATCAATGGAGAAATATTAGAGCTTAGAAAGGAGCCAAGAAGCAGGTAAGAGAAACTAACTTGAAAGTCTGTCGCATAAGCTTTGGCCAATCCTGGATAGAGGCGGCTAAGAAGCGGACATGAACAAGATCGAAAGATTCTCGAAAGGTCCACTCCTCCTCGACGTCGTCAACCTCGAATCGCACATTCGGTGGGACCCTTTAGATTCTTTAGCTTTCAGCTTTGCTGGCGACAGTTCTGACGGAACGCACATGCTAGGCTGCGTTGGGCTGAGATCCACGCCGATGACCTGTTGTAGGCTGATATCAGCTATTATATAGGGTCCGAGGGATTCGCACAACCAAACGCACCTCTGCAGAGGGATACTCATCTCCTTGCAATCCATATCAATCAGCCATTACTCACAATACCGACTAATTAAATTGTTAGCGTAACTCTGCAGAGGGACTCACCTATATCAATAGCCCAGATGCCAGTTCCACAACCAACATCCAAAATGGCTTGCGGATTCTCCCCAATAGGTGCCACATGCAACTTCCCATCGATCAATAATGCTGCTAAATGGTGATGCATGTCAAGGCGATCTAGTTCTGCCTCGTCGTTCGGGGCAAGGTATTCTTTCAGACAGTCTGTGTAAGCGCTATCAAATACGACGGGAGCAAAAAGAAGAGGAAATGGGCCCAAGTAATAACATACTTCCAGATCGAAAAGAGTGGTAGCGGCGACCATTCTCATAAGTATGATTCCGCACGCTTGAAGTGAGCGAGGTCGTGTAGGTCTCTCTAGGTACCTGTGAGCGGGGACCGGGCAGGATCAGAACTATTTAGCAACGCGCTGATGAAAGTGAAAGCATCCCCAAGGGACACACATATGTAAAGAAGGAAATCAAGCCTACCCCATTACTTACACCTCATCCTGGTATGCTGAATCATTGTCATCATTGTCATCTTCGCGTGCATCAACTTCTACCACTTCATGCGCTGCTGCTGCTGTCGCTGTACTTTGCTCGTCGGTCATTTTCAGACGTTGGAGTATATGATTATTAACACTGAGTCGGTAGGTAGGTAGTATATGGTAGTGTCAATTATGTATCAAGATCCCTATATATATCTGCGCCTGTATCTAAGCCTGACCACAGCTCATGAGTCGGTGAGGGTTCTCATGAGGTAATTTAATGACGATATTTAAGCTCAATAATCCCTGTAGAGTCGCAGGGTGATTCCCTCTCGGCTTCTCTTCCGCATATTCCGTCTTTCGCCGTAGGCTATAGTACAATATTGTACAGACTATGCCGCACTTTGTACAGGAGGCTACTGCAGGTGCGGCAGATCGCTAACTATGATTCGGCAGGGGGATCGGGTTACAAAAACCCTTAATGCGTGCACTGACACGTACACAATGCGGACATCTATCTCAACGTAGCTATTAGGCGCCTGATTCGCTCTCGGTACAGTACATATCCCCGCACCTGTAAGGAGTGGGGTCGTAAATCGATAAGAACAGCTATCATATTAGCTCCTTCCACTGTTCCGCTGCTGAACTATATCATGAACCATAGTGCTGGGTCGATCAAAGACTAGGAAAGGATCGCGATGGCAATTCTGGCCATTCCTGAAGTCTCAGCTTCTCCGCTTCTATATTTTATCCATAACAACCGTCGTGTGGCGCACAGCGATCATCTTCTATTGCCGCTTGTTGCACCCACTGGGCCAGGAATTCCAGCTCTCTTCTTGGCTGCAATCACTCGTCTGTAAATTGTCAAACACAACCTATTTAGCGCGAATGCCAATTTTATTTTCAAGTCGAGAAACTCCATCGAGAATATGGTTGTATATCTGACGCTTTTTGTTCGTACTCTCCCAGGCTGTGAAAATCGAAGACTGGCATTGACAGGACCCGTCAGGTGGATATCTCCTCATCCCGAGAACTACGAAAAGATATACTACATTGGTTCCAAAGCTCCTTCGAAGACTAGATACTTCTACTCGGCCTTCGGATTGAAAACTGCAGCCTTTAGCGCCTTGTACCAAATTGAAGGGCCATCGGAGTGTTTCATTTACGCTTGGTAGATGATGTATTGCTACAACAACAAAACTGGTCAGTCAAAGCGGGCCTCTTCATGGTTCTGTCATGATCGTGAGATGACTTCGAGTAGAAAGACTGCTATCACATGAGGGCTGGTTTCTATCCTCGTCTGGTTATATAAAGCAATTCATGTCTCCGTGACCACTAAAAATCATCCTTAACAGCAAGCGGTGCTCGTCCCTTCGCAGGCTATCTTCAATTTACTCCTTGCGATACATATTTTAACATCTCATTCAATTGTCTATACTTCCGAAAATGCGCTTGACTAATGCTTTCTTTTTGTTGGCAAGCTTGTTTGTATTTACAACGTTTGCCTATGCCATGTACTTAGGTTAGTGTCTCAATCCAAAAGCTAGTTACCACAATTTAAACAGTGTAATAATCTTTCCAAGGACAAAACTCTTATAATCAAGGCTCTGGGCCTGTTGCTCAGCAACGACTAGGATGTTATTGTTCAAGTAAGTCTTTGAGCCTCGAGAGTTTCAGAATACTAAAGTGAACGCAGGTACCGAGTTCAATGTATGTTAAACCAAGATATTTTGTACTTGCAAATTAACGAAAATCGCACATTAGGTTATTCAATTTGCTTTTCTTGTAACGATTGCAAACCTGGAACTCACCTTTGCCAATGCTGGAAACAATTGCACCTTTTTTTCTGGGACAAATCTTTTCTACTGCCCGCTGCTCGAGTAAGTACAATGATGGTGTCAGTTATTCCTTTTAACTGACACGCGCTTCAGGTGAAGACATAGCAACATGCCAGACCTCCTACGGCAAAACAATCCTCCTCTTAGTTGGCACAGCCACTTACACCGAATGTAGCTTTTCAGAATCTACTGCACCTGTCACTGCGGTCAACAACATCTAGGCCATCTTCGGGCCCTACGTATCTGGCTCCACCGTCAACTGACCCTTTGACACCTCTGCCATCGGTGGCTTCGATTTTGATTTTGAATCCACTGTCTCTAACATGGTTCCCTTTGCGAACTAGCTCCGCAGTCACATGAACGCCGACACGGCTACAAGTGGCAAGAAATGGTATCTGACAGCAGCGCCGCAATAACCCTATCTAGATTCGGCTGATAACGCCATGCTAGACGGAGCAGTCTTCTTGGATGCTATCTAGGTACAATTCTACAACAATTACTGCTGCTTGCACTCTTCCGTCGCGGGCGCAGCGACGCAGAATAACTTCAATTTCGACACGTAGGACAACCAGCAATTCATCTACAACTCTCACCACCCTCACCACAAAACCTAGCACCATCACTAGCGCGACCACAACCTCCGCCTCCCCATAATCGATGGTTATGCCTATGTCGGCTGCTTCATCGACTCCCCCCCGCATTCCCTAACTAGGATCTTCGCTGACGATAGCATGACCATCGAGCTATGCATGGCCGTCGCGCACGGCTCCAACCCTCCGTATCCCTAGGAGTGGAATATAGCCGAGGATGTTGGGCGGCGGCGAATAGTCCGCCGAATTCGTGTACGATTGCTTGTATGGGGGATGCGCTGGAGAGTTGTGGGGGGAAGGGGAATGTTTAACCTGTGGGCTAGTGCGACGCCTGCGCCGACGGCTAAAATGTGAAGTGCGAAGCGTGAAGATGAGAATGGGAGATGTGTAGGTATGGTGAGAAAGGGGGGCAGGTGTAGAACACGAGAAGGGGAGTTCGTTAGAGGGTGTAATTAGGATTGGACGGAGTTGATGATTAAAGGACGAATAGTTGGAAGGTATAAAGGGATTAGAGGTGATCATAGAGAGTATTTTGCGCTTTCGCTCAAGCCAAGCAAACGCGATAGTACAGCAAACTGCGTTATACATATATCGGTTTAATATTTGCACATATGTATATATCCAAAATGTGTATTTAGAATGGTTGAGAAGCCTGGGTCGTGTTATACATATATGGGCGCCTCTTTTTTAATTGCGCCCCTGAAATGCCGTGTTTTACACCGGCGCCCCGCTTCTCGCGCCTGGACATGAGTTGTGTACTAATTGGGCCGAGAGGGTATATAGGTATATAGTTTGTGGAGCCTCGGTCATATTTTAGGGTGTGGGTGTAGATGTCGGATAGGTGTGGTGTGCATTTAGCGTATGCAAAATCGTCCGGAAAGCTTGGCATTACTCACCCAATCGCACCACCACCCAAATTGTATGTAAAATAGATAGTATTTCATGCTAACACTTGTATACCATTTA
>Ga0335075_10006150_pt1 | contig 18554 bp, 16 predicted proteins | sample Lox_Sample_24_FD_206723 | JGI IMG/M metagenome (GOLD analysis project Ga0335075, IMG submission 206723) | Soil microbial communities from Loxahatchee National Wildlife Refuge, Florida, United States - Lox_Sample_2.4 | ecosystem: Environmental > Terrestrial > Soil > Wetlands | place: USA... | reverse complement strand
GCGTCCGCATTCTCGCCCGGCGGGGCCAGCCACACCACCGGGTCATCCGGACCCGCTGCCGCGGAGAGCAGTTCCGCCAGCGAGTCAACGTCCGCCGGAGGCTCGATCACCTCGGCGATCACCCCCGCCGCAGTCAGTGCCGGGATCTGCGGGTGACCGGCTGACCCGGCAAGCACCCGGGAAGCGGCGCGCAGCACGGACCACGCCTGCCAAGTCAGCAGTCCGGGGGCGACCCGGCGGCTGGTCAGCAGGACCGTCAGCACGCCGGGGTGGCTCCCGAAGTGGACGCGGGCGAGGCCGGGCCGCCCGGGCGAGACAGCGTCTCCGGTCCCGCAACGACCGTGAACTGACTGTAATTGAGCCGGCCGAACTGCGGGCTCACCTGGATGTTGAGTCCCTTGGACGCCTGGCAGTCCGCCTTGCTGACCTGCGCCTCCGCGTCGGTGATGGCCGTCTGCGAGGTGGGGATCTTGCCGCCGTTGTTCTTCTCCACGAGGGCGATCTCCTGCGCTTGGTAACGGCCGAGGTCGTTCAGCAGGTTCGGCGGGATCCCGTTGTAGACGAGCAGGGCGTTGACACCGCCGGATGGGAGTTCCCCGTCGGCCGCGGCCTGCTGGGCTTCCTCGCTGATCTCGGCGATCGCCTGCTGCACCTGCGACTGCGTCACCGTGATGCCGGCCGTGGCGGCCGTCTGGTCGCGGACGGCGAACCTGATCATCCAGCTGAGCACGGAGTCCGGCATCTGCGACTGGGTGACGGGCGCCTGGGAACCGTACGGCGCGGCCGCGGCCTTGAGGCTGGAGACCTCGGTGTCCAGCGAGGACAAAGTGATCCGCTGGTTGCCCACGGTGGCCGCGGCGCCCATCTTGACCGGCGCGCAGGCGGTCAGCACCGCGCACGCACCGACGGCAACGATGCCGAAGGCGGCCATCCGAGACTTTTTGCCCAACACAGATGATCCCTTCCCGGACCCTACGGAGCTCCGGACCCTGATTCCGTCATGCGTCGGAGGGTACCAACGGATGGCCTCCGCACAGATACACGGTATCAGCGATCCACCCTGGGCGATCCTACAGGTAAGGTCACTGCCGGTCAGGCTTGATGGGCAGTCCATATGCGGCCTAGCGGAGGAAGAGCTGAAACTCGTGTCGAACAAGCCCATTGCCAGGTTCCTAGACCCTGACCGGAGCGGCTCCCCTGCCCATCGTTGCCGCGAGCAGCGCAACGCGGAGTTCAAACGCCGCTTTCCCGATCTGGCGGATATGCGTGTCCTTGACCTGGGCGGGACCGCGATCTCCTGGCGGGTCACTGGCCTGCGCGCGAATAGCGTCACGATTGTGAACCTGGGTCACGCCGAAGACCCGGAGGAATCTTGGATAAAAACCGTTCAAGGGGACGCGTGCACAGGTGGCTTCGGTAAGTTCGATCTGGTATTCAGCAACAGCGTGATCGAGCACCTCGGCGGTCATGCGCGACGGCAGCAATTCGCGGACGTCGTCCAAGAATCAGCGCTGGCGTGGTGGGTACAGACTCCTAACCGCTACTTTCCTGTCGAGCCGCATTGGCTATTTCCCGGCTTTCAGTTCCTGCCGTTCCCGGTACGCGTACTGATCACTCAGCACTGGAATGTCGGTCACAATCCGGCTCTCCGGAACAAGAGAGAGGCCGCCGCGCTGGTCGCTTCTACTGAGCTGATCTCCGGCACCGAGATGCGCGCCTACTTCCCGGACAGCCAGATATGGTCGGAGCGCATCGCGGGGATCCCCAAGTCGATTGTCGCCATCAAGGGCGGGGCCTGACCCGGAGCGGCACCTGAGCGGGATTTCCGGCCATCTGGCCTACGACTCGGAGAGCACCGAACGGATGACCTCCGCGCACCACGCCAGCAGTTCGGTGTCGCGCAGCGGCTCCCCGCCGACTGTGCTGACTTGCGGCGTGCCGCCGCGGGAAGCGGTCTTCGGCACAGGTACCAGCATGGTGCGCACCGCCGGCTTGAGGATTGTCCTCGGGTATAGCCGCTGAACACGTACCACGCGCGAATCGGGCAGCACGACGGGAGCGAACCGCACGTGTGACCCCTGCAGGGTGATGTCGGTCAGCCCGGCGCGGCGGGCGGCGAACCGGAGCCGCGCCACCTCCAGCAGCGTGATCACCGGCTGCGGCAGCTCACCGTACCGGTCTCCGAGTTCCTCCCGGACGGCCTTGGTGTCGTCTTCGGAATCGATCGCCGCGATCGACGTGTAGGCCTCGAGGCGCAGCCGCTCGCCGGGCACGTAATCATGCGGGATGTGCGCGTTGACCGGCAGTTCCACCCGGACTTCGGGCCGCTCGGCGGGGGCATCGTCCTTGAGCTCGCGCACCGCCTCACCGATCATGCGGACGTACAGGTCGAACCCGACCCCGGCGATGTGCCCCGACTGCTCGCCGCCGAGCAGGTTCCCCGCGCCGCGGATTTCCAGATCCTTGAGCGCGACGTACATGCCCGCGCCCACCTCGGTGTGCTGCGCCACCGTGGCGAGCCGCTCGTGCGCGGTCTCGGACAGCGCTTTCTCCGGCGGGTAGAGGAAGTACGCGTAGGCCCGCTCCCGGCCCCTGCCGACCCGGCCGCGAAGCTGGTGCAGCTGGGACAGCCCGGCCGCGTCGGCGCGGTCCACGATCAGCGTGTTGGCGTTCGGGATGTCGAGCCCGGACTCGACGATCGTCGTGGCGACAAGCACGTCGAACTCGCGCTCCCAGAAGCCCACCATGATCTTCTCGAGCTCGTGCTCGTTCATCTGCCCGTGCGCCACCGCGATCCGGGCCTCCGGCACCAGCTCGGCGAGCGTCGCGGCGACCTTGCGGATCGACGAGACTCGGTTGTGGACGTAGAACACCTGGCCGTCGCGGAGCAGCTCGCGGCGGATCGCCGCGGCGATCTGCTTCTCGTCGTAGGGGCCGACGAACGTCAGCACCGGGTGCCGCTCCTCCGGCGGGGTGAGGATCGTGGACATCTCCCGGATGCCTGCCACGCCCATCTCCAGCGTGCGCGGGATCGGCGTCGCGGACATCGCGAGCACATCCACCTCGGTGCGCAGCCGCTTGAGGTACTCCTTGTGCTCGACGCCGAACCGCTGCTCCTCGTCGATGATCACCAGGCCAAGACGGGAAAAACGGACTTCCGGCGACAGCAGCCGGTGGGTGCCGATCACCACGTCGACCGTGCCGTCGGCAAGCCCGCGCAGCGTCTCGGCCACCTCCTTGTCGGACTGGAACCGGGACATCGGCTTCACCCTCACGGGGAACGGCGCGTACCGTTCGGAGAAAGTGTTGAGGTGCTGCTGCGCGAGCAGCGTGGTCGGCACAAGCACTGCCACCTGCTTGCCGTCCTGCACCGCCTTGAAGGCGGCGCGCACCGCGATCTCGGTCTTGCCGTAGCCGACGTCGCCGCAGATCAGCCGGTCCATCGGGACCGGCTTTTCCATGTCCCGCTTGACCTCCTCGATGGCGGCGAGCTGGTCCGGCGTCTCCACGTACGGGAACGCGTCCTCGAGCTCGCGCTGCCACGGCGTGTCCGGCCCGAACGTGTGCCCCGGACTCGCCATCCGGGCGGAGTACAGCCGGATCAGCTCGGCGGCGATCTCGCGGACCGCCTTGCGCGCCCGGCCCTTGGTCTTCGCCCAGTCCGCGCCGCCGAGGCGGTGCAGCGCGGGCGCCTCACCGCCGGTGTACTTCGTGACCTCGTCCAGCTGGTCGGTCGGCACGTACAGCCGGTCCGGCGGGTGGCCGCGCTTGGCGGGCGCGTACTCAAGCACCAGGTACTCGCGGGTAGCGCCCGCCGCGGTCCGGCTGGTCATCTCCAGGAACCGGCCCACGCCGTGCTGCTCGTGCACCACGTAGTCGCCCGGCTTGAGCTGCAGCGGGTCCACGCCGCCGCGCCTGCGCGTGGTCGGCATCCGGCGTTCGTCCCGGCTGCCCGGCCGGGATGCGCCGCGCGCCGCCAGGTCGGCCTCGGTGAGCAGGGCCAGCCGGACCGACGACCAGGTAAATCCCTGCTGCAGCTGCCCCGTCGACACGTACGGGACGCCGGGTTCCGGGTTTTCTGTGATGTCGCCGAGCCGGGCACCGAACCCTTCACCGCGCAGCATCTCGGTGAGCCGCTGCGCCGGGCCATGTCCCTCGGTGACAAGCACGACCCGCCACGAGTCGTGCAGCCAGCCGCGGACGTCGGACAGCATGCGCGCCGTATCGCCGCGGTAGGCGGTCGCGGGCGAGGCCGTTATCGTGCCCTCTGCCTCCCCCGGGAGCCAACCCCCCGGTGACCCCCCGAGCACGGGGGGACTGTCCGTCCCCCCGTCTCCCCCCTGACCGAACGGCGCGAGGCTCCACCACGGAATCCCCAGGTCCGCCGCTGCCTCACGGATCCGTGAGATCGGCTGGAACGCCGCGCCGCCCAGGTCGACCGGCGCCTCGCCGCCGGCCGCCGCGCTCACCCAGGACGCCTCGAGGAATTCCTGGCTGGTGGTGACGAGCTCCATCGCCCGGGTCCGGATCCGCTCCGGGTCGCAGGCGAGCACGATGCCGCCGAGCGGCACATGGTCGAGCAGCAGCTCCATCCGGTCCGCCAGCACAGAGGCGAACGCCTCCATGCCCTCGACGGTGATCCCGTCCGCGATCTTGCCGAGGATCTCGGAAACGCTCGGATGCTGTTCGGCCAGCTCCTTGGCCCGGGCGCGGACGCTCGGGGTGAGCAGCAGCTCGCGGCAGGGCGGCGCCCACAGGCCATGCGGCGCTTTGCCCGAACTGCGCTGGTCGGCAACCCGGAAGGTGCGGATCTCCTCCACCGTGTCGCCGAAGAACTCGACGCGCAGCGGGTGTTCCTCGGTCGGCGGGAACACGTCGAGCAGGCCGCCGCGGACCGCGAGCTCCCCCCGCTTGGTGACCAGCTCGACCCGGGCGTAGCCGATCTCGACCAGCCGCGCGATGACGTCGTCCGGGTCGGCGTCGTCCCCTTCGCTGAGCCGTACCGGCTCTAGGTCGCCGAGCCCGGCGACGATCGGCTGGAGGACCGAGCGCACCGGGGCAACGACGATGCTGAGTTTGCCCCCGGGGGGCGCATCCCCCGCATGGGAGGCACCCGCCCCCCATTCCCCCTGGGGGTGCGCCAGCCGGCGCAGCACCGCGATCCGCTGGCCGACCGTGTCCGACCGCGGCGACAGCCGCTCGTGCGGCAGCGTCTCCCAGCCAGGGAAGCCCGCGACCGTGTCCGGCGGCAGGAACGCGCCGAGTGCCGCGGTCAGGTCGTCGGCTTCCCGCGCGGTCGCGGTCACCGCGAGGACGAACCGGCCCGGGCCGCCGCCCGCGCCGCTTGCCAGGGCGGCGACGATCAGCGGCCGCAGCGCGGGCGGCGCGACGAGGTCGCGCTCGCCGCTCAGGGCGGCGTCCGGCTGGGTGGAGATTGCGTTACGAAGTAGGGGATCTTCGGCTACGGCGGCGAGTAGTCCGGCGAGGCTCATACTGTCCCAAATGTCTAAAGTGTCCGGTTCGCCCGGAACCCAAACTCGCTCCGGGCGGATCCAGGCAGCAGGAAGCCCCCGTACGCGCCTGGACCCAGTGCTCAGCGCACGACGTTTACGACAACAAGCTTACGTGCCCGCCTCATCCCGCGCCGAGGTCCTCGGCTGGCGCGGACACGACGCCATGGCACGAATAATCTCCAGCGTTACCATGCGGAGAGTAGTTAATCAATTACCATGCGTAAGTATGACGACTACGGGGGGCGGAACGCCTAGAGCACAGAGTACGACAAACGGGACACGACATGCGGCATCTCCCGGTATCCGGCCACCTGTCGTGCCCCACCACTGGGACGTCCACCACGGGTGGAACGCCATCGACGACCAGGGATACCGGTACCGGGACGACCGGCTGGGAAGCGGACAGGCCGCGCGCGGCTTCTTCGCCGGGCCGCTGCGCGAGTACGCCATGTCGCTCGGCCGCCCGGTCAGCCTGCTCCAGGCGGGCTACGGCGTCCCGCTGTCCGTACTGGGCATCGGCGAGCCGGGAGCAGCCGGGCCTGACGTCTCCTCGGTCACCGCGGTCGACACCGACCATCCGCTGGTCATACAGGCACTCGAGGGCATGCCCCAGGACATGGCCCAGGCCTACGCGGAAGTGATCGTCGGCGACCTGCGCACGGTCCCGATCCCGCCCCGGGCGTTTGACGTCGTCTACTGCGCGAACCTGCTCGAGCGCATTGAGCACGTCCAACTCGTCCTTGACCGCCTGGTCAGCGCGCTCAGGCCGGGCGGATTGCTGCTGATCTCCACCCACGACCGGCAGACCGCGTACGCCTTCCTCGACCGGACCCTCCCGAGGTTCGCCCGCAAAGCGCTGTGGGAAAGGCTCCGCCCGGACCTGCCCGGCCCGTTCCCGGCCGTCTACGAGAGGATGGTCACCGAACGCGGCATCGCCTCCTACACGCTGATGCGCGGGCTGGTCATCGCACAGCGCTCCGCGCATCGCTCGCTGCCGACGGCTCCGCGCCGGATATCATCATCCGTGCGGATTACCTGCGCCGTTATCTCCGGGCTGACCCGAGGCCGCCTCGGTAACACGCATGATGAGCTGCTGTACGTGATCCGCAAACCGGAGGACCGCTCCGCCCGCGTCGTGTAGTGGCGCCGGGGCGCAGTACGAATACGGAGGCATCGTGACAGCTGAGCAGCTACCCGCTGAGCTGGCTGACTGGCCTGCCTGGACACCCGGCGAGGCGCAACTCGGGGAACTCGAGCTGATCACGTCCGGCTGCTACGCACCGGTGGCCGGTTACCTGACCACCGAGGACCTGGCCTCCGTCGCGCAGCGCGGCGAACTGGCCGACGGCACGCCGTGGCCGATGCCGGTCACGCTGACCGTTCCGGTCAGCGCGGCACCCGAAGACGCCCACCACCTCGTGCTGCAAGATCAGGAAGGCTCGCCGCTGGCCGTTCTTGATATCACCGAACGGGTCGCGGGCGACTCCTCCAGGAACACCCTCCGCCTCGCGGGTCCGCTATCGGCCCTGCGGGCACCGGAGCACGGCCCGTTCCGGGGGATGCGGCGGCTTCCCGCCGACGTCAGGCAGGAGGTGGCGGGGTCCCCGGTGCTCGCACTTGCTACCCGGCGGCCGCTCACCCAGCGGCACATCGGCCAGCTCAAGCATCTGGCCAGGCAACTGCGGGCGCGGATACTGCTGTTTCCGCTCGTCGCCGGACCCGCCGCCATCGTCGGCCGGCCAGAAGCCCTGGTCCGCGCGATCCTCGCCGCGGCCCGGCAGCTGCCAGCCGACACGCTCGTCGTCCCGCTGCCGCTCCCCCCGCGCGCGAACCCGGATCAAGAACTCCGGGCGCAGGTCGTCGTCGCGGCCGCGCACGGGGCGACGCACCTGCTGGTCGAGGGAGGCAGCCCTGACCGTTCCGAAGAAGCTTTTCCCACAAAGTTCGGCGTTGAGATCATCGCCGAAGGCGAGTGGGCCTACGACCCGCAGTCAGAAGTCTGGCGCCCGCTCGCGCTGATCGAGCCCGGCGCCGAGCGCGGCGAGCTGTCCGACGGCGAGCTTGGCGAGCTGCTCGACTCGGGAGACTCGGTGCCGACCTGGCTGGTGTCGGAGGCGGTCACCGCCGAACTGCGGCGCGCACGGCCGCCCAAGTCCAGGCGGGGACTGGTGATCTTCTTCACCGGGCTGTCCGGATCCGGCAAGTCCACGCTCGCCCGTGACCTGCGCGACGCGCTGCTTGAGCGAGGCGACCGGACCGTGTCGCTGCTCGACGGCGACCTGGGGCGGCGGCTGCTTTCGGCCGGCCTGACGTTCTCCCGGGAAGACCGGGATCTGAACATAGCGCGAATCGGATACGTGGCCACCGAGGTGGCCCGGCACGGCGGAATCGCCATCTGCGCGCCGATCGCACCGTACGCGGCGGCCCGCGCCAGGGTTCGCGAGATGGTTTCCGAGGCTGGGGACTTCGTGCTCGTGCATGTCGCCACGCCGCTAGCGGTCTGCGAGGAGCGGGACCGCAAGGGCCTTTACGCGAAGGCGCGCGCCGGGCTGATCACCGGCTTCACCGGGATCTCCGACCCCTACGAGGAACCGGCCGACGCGGACATGGTGGTGGACACCTCGGTGGTCTCGCGCCGGGACGCGGTGGCCACCGTGCTGGCCCTGCTCACCCGCAGCGGCTGGCTCGCGCCGGCCAGCTAGCGGACGGGCTGGTCCTTGGCGGCGGGCTCGGGGTCGGCCGCGGGGGCGTCTTCGTCCCCGGACGAGGCGCCTTCCTCCAGTTCGTCCTCGGACGAGGCGCCTTCCTCCAGCCGGGAGCGGAACTCGGCCGCTTTATTCGTGACCCGGCCCATCCTTCGCTGCAACGCGCCCGCCATGACATCCCGCTGCTTGGAGAGCAGCACGTAGCTCGCAAGCGCGCTGACGGCGACCGCGAGCACTAGCAGCAAGATGCCGCGCGCGCCGGCCAGGTACAGCAGCACCGTCGCGATGACGAGCAGCAGGATCCGCGCGGATGTGTAGGCAAGTCCTGTTCGCATAGCACTACCCAGTGTAGGACAACACGTCTCCCAGCAACGCGGGGTCGATATTTCCGCCGGACAGGATCGCGACCAGCGGGCCACCCCCGGTTCCCGGTTCCGCGGTCCCCAGCTCCGCGGCGGAGCGGAACAGGGCCGCCGCGACAGCGACCGAGCCGCCAGGCTCGGCCACCAGCCGGGCCTGCCGCGCCAGCCTGCGCACGGTGGTGAGCATCTCCTCATCGGTCACCGTCACGATGTCGCTGACGTACTCCCGGATGTGCGCGAACGGCAGCTCGCCGACCTGCTCGACGCGTAGTGAGTCCGCCATGGTGCGAGTGACGTCGGCGGTCGGCCAGGCTACCCGGGTTCCGCTGTGCAGCGAAGCCCGGGCGTCGGCGGCAAGTTCCGGCTCGACGCCGATAATCCTGGTGTCCGGGCTAAGCGCGTGGACCGCGGCGGCGATGCCGGAGATGAGGCCGCCGCCGCTGACCGGGACGAGGACCGCCGCGGGGGGCTCGTCCTTCCGGTCTTCGGCGATCTCCAAACCGATAGTGCCCTGTCCGGCGATCACCCGCCGATCGTCGAAGGGCGGGATCTCAGCGTAGCCACGGCTCTGCGCGATCTGGTTGGACGCGGCGATCCGGGCCGCCAGCGTGGGCGGTACGCGGACTAGTTCGGCGCCTGCCCCGGCGATCGCGTCGGTCTTGACGGCGGGCGCGTTCTCCGGGACGACGACCTTAACTGACTCCCCCGCTGTGGCCTGCGATGCCACCGCGCCGCAGCACATGCCCGGCACGCTGGCGTTACTCGCCAGTCACGCTGTGCTCCTACTGAAACACTTATCTAATTTTGCGAAATCTAGGCAGAAAGCACCCGTTAGTCGCCAAACTAGGGGCATACTGCGACCGAGGTTCGAGGAGATGGAACGTGGACGGCAACAACGAAAGGCTGCTCACCCCTGGGGAAGTAGCCGCCCTGTTCCGGGTGGATCCGAAGACCGTCACCCGGTGGGCGGCGTCAGGACGGATCACCAGCATCCGCACGCCAGGCGGGCACCGCAGGTTCCGTGAATCCGAGGTGCGCGCACTGCTGCGCGGCGATAGTGAGGCTTCACCAGAGGGCCAGCCGGCTGCTTCCTGACAGCCGGCGCCTTCGAGGCGCGCCGCCTGCCGGGCGGCGCGCCAGCTCATCTCACAGCCGTGTTCCGAACTGCGCCTCGTCAGCAAGGAGGGCTGACCGGCTGCCGCCTTACTGGGCGTCCGGCCCTAGATCCTGATCCGGCCAGTACTGATCGCCGACCAGCCGGGCGAACTCGAGGAACTCCCGGTGCAGTTCGGCGTCCTTGGCCCGCCACTCAAGACGCCGCTGCTCGACTTCGCCGGGGGTCAGCGCCTGAGCTGCAAGCCTGACGTAGTCAGCGTCTTGGGGCCCGATCTCGACGTAGACGTCCCCCATGACACGGCCATCTTGGCCTACGGCCGTCTGCGGAACCCGCAGGTTTCCGTTCGGAAGTCGAATGACAAACATTCGAGATCACCTTAAATGCCATAACGCCGGTTAAAGTACAGCATCACCCTCAACGCGATGCGGGTGTTGCCGTCGAGCATGTCAACGAGCGCCGGACGCTGCCCCGATGCGATCGCGGCGAAAGCGTCGGCGAAGAATTCCTTACGACCTAGACCGCCGCGCTGGCGATGGAAGTCGCTTGCGATATATGGCTGGCACTGATCATAGATCAGCCTGAACTCGGCAGAGTCCGATTGCCATTTTCCCGGCGAGCTATCAAGATCGTCGAGTGCGTGCCCGACCTCATGGCATATGACGTCCGGCGTCGGCGAGGGCCTTGAGCCCACGATGATCTTGCGCTCTCCGTATGCCCCGGCGCACGCGTCCCAGGTCGCCCGGCCGGACGGCAGCGGGACTCCGCGCAGCGAGGTCATGTCGTCGAGTTCCGGTACCCCGCCTGGCCCCAGGTAGATAGCGTCAAGCCCGGCGGCGAGCTTCTCCTTGAGCTGTCTCGGGAACTCGGCCAGCCGCTCGACGGCGGCGACCAGTTCAGGCGGCGGCGTGGCCGCCTCATCCCACTGCCGCCACAGGATAGCCTCAAGCGGACCGCAGTTCCTGCGGCCGTCCGCAGTAGGCGGGTGACCCTGCGGATGCGGGGCGGCGAACGGCAGCGCGGCGCGCGCACCGCGCATTGTTCCTGCGGGCCCCATTGGCTCCGCCGGGTTCGCGGTCCCCGGAGGGCCCGCGAGCCCGGCCATGTCCGCGAGTCCCGTGGCGTCGGCGAGCCCGGCCACGTCCGCCAGCCCCGTCCGGTCCGCCAACCCGGCCGCGTCGATCGGCCGCATCTGGCCTGGCGGCTGCCTGGCAGCGGCGACTGGTCCTCCCACGACGTGGTACCACGGCTGCCGGGCCGCCGTCTGCGCCTGCCGGGGAACTTCTTGGCTTGCTCGCGCCGATTCAGCCGGCGCCACGCCGAAAGGCGCCTCGCGTATCCGGGCTCGCCCGGCACCACCGCCGATCCCGGCCGACCGCTCCGCTCTGTCGGCCGCACGGTGATCGCTTGAACCGTCATAATTCATAGCTAGCCCGGGATAGCTTCCCGGTCCAGCACCCGGATGTCCAGGACCGTTACTCGGCGGAACGCCCGTCCGCGAGGCCGGAGGCTGTGGCGCAGGCCCTGGCGAGCGCTCCCAGGGCGGGACCTGCGGGGTGCGTTCCCAGGGCGACGGCCCCGCGGAATGTTGCTGCGATATCTCCGCATGCTGCCGCTGCGTGGCTACTGGCCGCGACGACTGCACCTTACCCTTGCGATGCTTGCGGTCACGGCTTGAGGCTCGTGTGCCGACGCGCCAACGGGCGAACCGACGCAACCGGTCAAATAGGCTCAGCCGCATTCTGCGTACTCCCTGATTCCTCGCCCAGGACCAGGGTATTCCGAAAAGCATCACCGCGTCACCCCGCGTGACAGACGTAGGCTAGACATACAGGTGTGACAAAGTGGTTATTTGCGATACGGGGCGGCAAGCCGGGGGCTAGTCTTTCGCCATGCTGCTATCAGGTGTCCTGTTTGTCGCTTTCTTGGCTGCCTGCTGGCTGTTCTGCCTCGCCGACGCCATGCTCACGCCAGCCGCGGCCTACCGCGGGTTGCCTAAGGGCGCCTGGATCGGCATCATCGCCGCAACCTTTGTGGCTGGCGCCATCGCGTGGCTGGCCGTTCGCCGGACACAGCGCAGGCAGTCGTGGGCGATCGCTCCACGGGGAGCGATGATGCTTACCCGGCCCCGGCCGCACGACACCGACGTCTGGTGGTATCGCGACTGGACGCTGGCCGACGAGGCCGTCGCTCGGCATCCGGCCGGGCGATCCAGGAAAATGACCGCGGCCGACCGGACCCCGCCCAAGGGACCAGATGACGACCCGGCCTTCCTACGCGAACTGGACCACCGCATCCATGGCGCCACCGGCGATGATCATTGACGCATAATCGGCGACCGCGCTCGGTTCGGCGGATCCTCATTCCGCGGACTGCGCGAACGGAGTTTTCGGCGCTTTGGCGCTGATAAGTCAAGATTTGACCAGAATTACCTGGTTTAGCTGTGTGGTCGCCTCCCCGCGGGACCGCTTCCCAGGACAGTACAAGCTAGCTCGCCAGCCACGGTCGCAGCTGCGGTGGAATCGCCCGGTCAGCCGACGGGGGCTCACAACTATCCAGGGCGACCTGCGGTTCACCGGAGGAGTGACAAAAAAAGGAGGCTTCGCGCTAAAGGACATGAGATGAGAACACGCCATTCGTATGAGATCACCCGGAGAACAGCCGAGGAGCTTTTCGCCGGATCTGCCAGGTCGGGTCCGGAAGAGCTAATCCACGTGCTGCGCGCCGCGACGGCACCCGGTCGTGAGAGCGAGCTGGCCGGCGAGCAAGCGGCCGTGGCCGCGTTTGAGGCGAACCATCTCGGTCCTGTCGCCACTCCCCGGAGAAGGAAGATGATAGATTTCCCGCTCGCCAAATTTTTCACCGCCAAGGCCCTGGCGTTTACCCTGGCCGCCTGCGTAACGGGCGGCGCGGCGGCGGCCGCGGCGGCAGTTCTGAGCAGTTCAGGACCGGCGCCTCAGGGTCCAAGCAGCAACACCGGCCAGCCAGCCCCGGCCGCGACCGGGACCGGGACGGGTACCCGGACCGGGACGAGTGGTGCGAGACCCGGCGCCACCACGCCGAGCGCGCCTGTCTCGCCGGCGGGAGCCCCGGTCACGAGCCCGGCTAGCCAGTCGCTCGACGCGACGAGCCTATGCCGTAGCCTCGCCGTCAAGGTCGCTTCTGCCGCGGGCGACGTGACCAGCGGAGCGAACACCACCGCGGGGGGTGCGCTGTCCCAGGCTGGCCTGGAGCAGGCCCTGGCCAGCCCTGCGGTGGCGCAGGCACTGTACAGCCCGACGTTCGAGTCTCTGATCCGCACGGTGGACAACGTGGCCGCCATCCCGGACTACTGCGCTCTCCTGCTCAGGCTGCCGACGCTTCCGCAGCCGGCCGACTTGGCGCAGGTGCCGGTTTCCTTCCTGACCGGGGCTCTGACGGTTCTTCCGTCCGGGACGCTGGCCCAGGTTCTCACCGCGCTGCCCACCGGCACGCTGACGCAGGTGCTAGGCGAGCTCAAGCCATCGGCGCTGTCGCAGATCATGATCACCCTGCCTGCCGGGTCGGCCTCCGCCATCCTCACCAGGCTGCCGGCTTCCGCGCTTGGCACGGTCCTGACCACGCTGCCGAGTTCGGCGCTCAACACGGTCCTCACCACCCTGCCGGCTTCGGTACTTGGCACGGTCCTGACCACGCTGCCGAGTTCGGCGCTCAACACGGTCCTCACCACCCTGCCTGCCGGATCGGCATCCCAGATCCTTGGCGAACTGCCATCCTCGATACTGTCCGGCATCCAATCTGAAATCCCGACTTCGATACTTTCGCAACTGCCGCTGGGCTGACTAACCCAGGGGGAGCGGTCCACACAGGCGGGATGGTGCCGTTAGGTCACCATCCTGCTTGCCCCATGGAGGAGTGCTTTGCTGACACCGCGAGGACCCGAGCGGGCGGGAGCGATGACGCGGGCATGGCGCGACTACGCGCCGGAACGGGGTGGTGGCGCCAAGCCAGGCAGCCACCACCCCGTGGCCCCGTTGAGAACAGACGCTCCGGCCATGGTCGAGCCCGGGGCGACAGAGCCTCCCGAAGCGCATACCACCGGGACAGCGGATCTCACCGCGGCCGTAGCGGGCGCCCAACGCGGGGACTCCGATTCGTTTCGCGTCCTGTACCGCGATACCCAGCCGCGCCTGCTGCGCTACCTCACCTATCTCGTGGGCAGCGACGCCGAAGACATCGCCTCGGAAACATGGCTGCAAGCCACCCGCGACCTGCACTCATTCCAGGGGAACCACGACAATTTCCGCGGCTGGATCACCACGATCGCCCGGCACCGCGCCCTGGACCACCTACGCCGCCATAGCCGCCAGCCCGCCGTTCCCGTCCCTGTTGAAGAGTTCGATATCTTCGCCGCCGCTGACGACACGGCCGACCGCGCCATCGAAAGCATCACCACCGACGACGCGCTCAAGCTCATCGCCGTTCTCCCGCGTGACCAGGCCGAGGCCGTGCTGCTCCGGACCATTGTCGGCCTAGACGCCCGCACCGCGGCCAGCATCACCGGTAAGCGTGCCGGCGCTATCCGCACCGCCGCCTACCGAGGGCTGCGCACCCTTGCCAAGCATCTCAACGCGGACGAGAAGGCCTTACAGGCGGGCCAGTAGGGCGGCCAGCCGGTCTCGGGGATCGTCAGCCGACGCCCGCGTAGGAGTGCAGGCCGGTGATGAAGACCTGCACCACGAGGATGTTGAACGCGAGGCTGGCGAAGCCGAGCAACTGGATGTAGTTGGCGAAGCGGCGCCATCCAGCGGTGGCACGCGCGTGCAGGTAGGCCGCGTAGAGCACCCAGGTGATGAACGCCCAGGTCTCGACCGGGTCCCAGCCCCAGTACCGGCCCCACGCCTGGTCCGCCCAGATCGCGCCGGCGATCACGCCGAACGTCCAGATCGGGAAGCCGAAGATCACGGTCCGGTAGGTGAGCTTGTCGAGTTGCGCCGGTTCCGGAATCCGCTCAAGCAGGCCGTTACTACCCGACTGCGCCTTGCCTGCCGCGACCCGCGCCCGGTACCTTGCGGCGACTGGGTACATGATCCCGAGTACCGCGGCGACAAAGAAGATCCCGGTCGACAGCGTCATCGCCGTGACGTGAATGCTCAGCCAGTAGGACTGCAGTGCGGGAACCAGCGGGCCGGCCGCGGTGTAGATGACCGTCTCGGCGAGGCCCAGGGCGATGACAATCGAGCCGATGACGAACACGCCGAGCGCCCAGGCCCGGTACCGGATCATCACGTAGACGAAGAAGATCGCGGCCACGCAGGTCAGCGCGGTGACGAACTCGTACATGTTGCCCCACGGGGCACGGTGCACCGCGAACCCACGGAGGACGACCGCCGTCAGGTGCGCGGCGACGCCGACCACGCTGAGCGCGACGGCGGCCCGGATCCAGGAACCAGCGTTCCCGATGGCCTGGAGCACGGACTCCCGCCGCTGCGGCAGCGAGCCACCACCCCCGGCCGGACCGGAAGGCGCCGCCGGGGCACCTCCCGCGCTGCCGGCGGCCGCGCCGACGACCGCCGTGCCCGCGCCGACCGCCGCGAGTTCGGGAGTTCGTTCCGCGACCGCTGACTTCGCAGCCGCGGAACGCCGGGGGCGCCCGAACGCGAAGTCGCCGGCGAACGCCAGCACCGCCAGCGAGTAGATGAGCAGCGCCGCGATCATGAAATCGCTGCTGGCCTGCGCTAGGCCTTGGTTGACGGACACGAGCCTCACGCTCCCGTTTCTGGATGGTTCTTAGGCTCTGGCTCTGCTGAAGTGGCCGGATCGCGCTGATGGGCTTCCGCTAGTTCGACCGACAGCGAGGCGAACTCGTCCTCAAAGCCTCCGCTCGCGTCGGTGCGGGTGAGCCCGCCGACCGTCACGAGCGACCCGGACTCCGACGGCACCGCCCGCACGAACATCCGCCGCCGCCGGACGAGGAATGACAGCAACAGCCCGCCAAGTGCGAGCATCCCGAATACCAGGGCCGACACCTGCCCCGGGTCGTAGGTTATCGACAGGCTCACCCACTGCTGGGTGCCGGTGTACGTGATCGAGCCCTCACCGTCGGGCAGCTTCCACGTCTGGCCGGGGAACATCACGTGCGGCGACCCAGGCAGTTTCGTCATGCCGGTCGTATCGAGCTGATAGACGGACTGCGGCGGGCCGGAGTTCATGCCGAGGTTGCCCGAGTAGCCGATCAGCGACACGACCGGGTTGTCGGCGGCCGGGAAGGACGACTCAAGCGAGCCGTTGACGGACACGGCGGTCGGCACGAACACGCCCATGAAGCCAAGCTGCGACGGCGATGCCCCGGGCGCCTTCACCACGCCGTCGGACAGGAACGTGCTCGTGCTCGCCGGGATGAACGGCGTGGCCTGATCGTAGACGACCTGCCCCTTCGCGTTCGTGACCTTGAAGACCGGCGCGTACCCGTGCCCGATCAGGTACACCTTGGCGGAATCCACGGACAGCGGATGGTTCACCTGCAGGTCGTACGACCGCGGGGCGGCACCGGGCGACGAGGTATAGCTGAGGTAGGCGTGGAACGCCTCCGGCTGGCCGAGCGAATCGCCCGTGGTGATATAGCTCGCGGAGAACCGGTTGAGCGTGATGCTGAACGGCGCGAGGTCGGACCCGTTCGCCAGCCGCCCATAATTTTGCTCGTCAAGCGCGGAGGGCGTGTCGGTGAAGCTCTGTCCCTCGACGAGCAGCTTGTCGACCTTGTAGCCGAAGATCCCGCCGATCGCGATCGACACAAGTATCCCGAGCAGCGCGAGATGGAACAGCAGGTTGCCCGCCTCGCGCAGGTACCCCTTCTCCGCCGATAGCCAGGCTGAGGAGTCGGTGGACCGCCGCAGCCGGAACCGGTGCCCGCCGAGCACCGAGGCGGCCACGGAGACCGCCTCCCCCGGCGGCAGCGGGGAGGAATACGACACAGAAAGCGGCAGCCGCTTCAGGAACCGCGGCGCCCGGGGCGGCGGCGTCCGGGTCGATCCGGCGAGCCGGAACGTCCGCGGCACCACGCACCCGATCAGCGACGCGAACAGCAGGATGTAGATCGCCGCGAACCACGGCGCGGCGAACACGTTGAAAAGGCCGAGGCGGTTCAGCCACGGCGCGAGCGCGGGGTGCGACGTGAAGTACTGCTGCACCTCGGCCGGGTCGGGGCCCTCCTGCGGGAATAGCGAGCCGGGCACGCTGGCGAGCGCCAGCAGGAACAGCAGCACAAGCGCCGTGCGCATGGTGGTGAGCTGCCGCCAGGCCCAGAGCGGCCAGCTGACGCCCGCCGCGGGCGTCCGGGCCACCGCGGGGCCGTTCACCGCGCCCGGCGCGGAGTCGCTGAACTGCCTCGCGGTACCGTCCTCAGCAGACGCTGACTCCGGCGTGTCCACATCGGCCATCAGCTCACCGCCACATCTTGAAGCATGGTGTTAAGCACCGAGTAGGTCGTGCTGCCGTAGATGACGCCCGCCAGACGCCCGGTGCGGTCGATCACCAGCGTGGTCGGGGTGTCGTTGACCAAGACGACCTTGCCGAGTTCCTGCGCGATCTGGTACCCGGGGTCGTTCACGCTCGGGTACGTGATGCCCATCTCGCGGGTGAATGACAGGGCGCTCGCGGGGGTGTCGCCGACATCGTCGCCGATGAAGGAGACTCCGCGCGAGCGGTACTGCTCGGAAAGCACGGCGAGCGTCGGCGCCTCGCTCCGGCAGGGCACGCACCACGAACCCCAGAAGTTCAGCACGACGACCTTGCCGCGGTAGCTGGCGAGCCGCAGCGACGCTCCGGTGAGCGTGCGGCCGGTGAAGTCCGGCACGAGCGGGCGGTGACCCGTCTTGTACATCCACGCGCTCGTGGAGCCGTCCAGGTAGGTGATGTCGCTCGCCTGGCCGCTACCTCCGGTGAAGCCAAGGATCAGCCCGACTGCCAGCAGCGCGACAGCGACGGCCGTCACGCTGACGACTGCACGGCGCTTGCCTTTGGACACTGGCGCTTCCTTGCGATCTCCTACAGGGGGTAGTACCAGGCCCTATTGTGCCGCATCACCCTCCCGGACCTGTCGGCGGGCCGGCACCGCGTAGGAAATCCCGGTCAGCTCGTCGCCGGCGAAGGTGAAGCTCGTCACGCTGCCGAGCGCGCACTGCCGGCGCCGGGGATCGTGCCAGAGCCGCCGCCCTTCCGCGGCGAGCCTGGTCACCCAGATCGGCAGCTGGTGGCTGACGCACACCGCCTCCTGGCCGCGCGCGGCCTCACGCGCGTCATCCATGACCGCCCGTATCCGGGCCGCGACCTGCGGATACGGCTCACCCCACGAGGGCTGGAACGGGTTCCACAGGTACCGCCAGTTCCTCGGGCTGAGCATGGAGCCGTCGCTGATGCCGAAGGCCTTGCCCTCGAAGTGGTTCCACGACTCGATCAGCCGCTCGTCGGTGGCGATCTGCTGCCCCAGGCGCTCGGCCACCGGCTTGGCCGTCTCCTGCGCACGATCCAGCGGGGAGGCGAAGACGGCCACAACTGGACGTTCGGCGAAATAGTCGGCAGCGGCTACGGCCATCAGCCTGCCGGTCTCGGACAGGTGGTAGTCCGGGAGGCGACCGTAGATGACGCCACTTGGATTGTGTACTTCACCGTGCCTGAGCAGGTGAACAACGGTTATCTCGGCCATGGCGCCGTCAGCATACCCGCTCACCCGCCGCCGCTGGCGAAAACCCCGGCGGAGGAATCGCTGGTGTTTCGCAGTTTCGGGGTGAGGGATGCGGGTGTGGTCCCAGGGGCTTGTTTTTCCGTATCCCGCGTGCCCAGTCAGGATGGCAGGGCTGGATGCTCCCCTAATGGCCGGGTA
>Ga0335075_10006149_pt1 | contig 18555 bp, 21 predicted proteins | sample Lox_Sample_24_FD_206723 | JGI IMG/M metagenome (GOLD analysis project Ga0335075, IMG submission 206723) | Soil microbial communities from Loxahatchee National Wildlife Refuge, Florida, United States - Lox_Sample_2.4 | ecosystem: Environmental > Terrestrial > Soil > Wetlands | place: USA... | reverse complement strand
CAGAGGCGGCCGGGCGCGCTCGTCTCCCATGAAGTGCGAGGCGTTAGCGCCAGTGACCTCCAACCCACACCCATCCGCCGGAGCGGGCGACCCAATGTCCGGGAACCCAGACTACGCCGGCACGCGGGGGCATCACCCAGCGGCCTGACACCCAGACGTAACGATGGCCGTCCCAGCGGTGATATCCGTCTGTCCAAACGTACCTGGGTCCGGGAGCTACAGGGCGGCGCTCGACAATGGGAGCGGGAGGCGCGACGCGTACGACAACCTGGGCAAATGCTGCACTCGCTCCCAGTAAAGCTGTGGCGGCGGCGGCCAGGAGAAACTTCTTCATCGGTGAATCCCCTTTCGTAGAGAAAGTTTGATTTTGTGATGCATGTGGACCGATCAATCCGAATCCGCATTCGTTCTTTTGAACACGACATTGCGAATCAGGTCGCGGAGTTTGTGCGTGGATAAAGAGTGGGGTGTTGTTCTCGTTGGGGCAAAGGGTTGTCTGAAATTGACAGATGTTTGCGAATGCCTGATACGCGCGAATTTGTTTTCGAGGTTAGGCTACAATTTGCTCATCGTGAACGAGCCTAACGGCAACAGCGCGAATGCGCCCAAGAGCAAAGTGCGAAATGCCTGGAACTGGCTGCTGGTTGTGCCTGCGCTGGCGCTCGCTTTTCCGGCGATCTACTCACGACCCACGCCGGAGCTGTTCGGCTTCCCTTTCTTTTACTGGTACCAGATCGCGTGGATCCTGATCAGCGCGCTGATCACGGCGGTCGTCTATTTCGCGACGGAGAATACATAGCGAGCGTCAGTGCGGGCTGACGGCATTCACCACTTTCGCCCCCCAATCGGCAGGGTTAACGTCGCGGGCGTGCCGCGAAAAGAGCCAGCGATGCCCGTCGAGGTCTTCGACTCCATACTGGAGCTCGCCGTAGACGGTTTCGTTGAGGGCTTCGACGATGCGCGCGCCGGCGGCCTTTGTTCTTTCGAAGTGTGCTTCGACATCCTCGACGAAGATGGTGAGCATTTGCGTTCCGTAGCCGAGTTGGGCCGGGGTTGAGTATCCGGGTTTGGTCTGGGTGACCATGATCCACGCGTTGCCGAGATGCATTTGCGCGCCGCTTACCGGGTCACCATAGCGGTAGTGCTCGGTGAAGCCGAAGGTGCGCGTGAGCCATTCGATGGCGGCGGGAAGATCCTGATAAATTACGTGCGGGAGGATGGTGTTGGTGGGCACCGAGCGATTGTCGATCATCAATCTTCGCCTCGCAGAAGGATTTGCTCACACTACGGGATGCTGGCCGCTGCGCAAGAAAGCCCGCACATGGCGGGCCTTCCAAAGTCAAAGATGCCTACTATCGGGACCGTAACCTATCAGGCCGTGGTCTTGGCGCAGATTTCGTCGAATGCGCGGGCGAGTTCCTGGCCGATGGCCTGGGCCGGGTTGGACTCGATCACGAAGCGCTGCATGAGGTAGATCAGCTTTCCGTCGCGCAGGATGGCCACGGCGGGCGATGTGGGCGGCTGGCCTGCGAAGTAGGAGCGGGCGCGCTCGGTGGCTTCGCGGTCCTGCCCGGCGAAAACTGTGATGGAACGGTCGGGCTTGACGGAGTTCTGCAGAGCCAGGCGAACACCCGGGCGCATCTTCCCTGCTGCGCAGCCGCAGATAGAATTCACGACAACCATGGTGGTGCCGGGCTGGGCAAGTGCGGCGTCGACGTCTTCGGCGGTGCGGGCTTCCTTGATTCCTACGCGGGTAAGCTCTTCGCGCATGGGAATGACCATGATTTCAGGATACATTCGTGGTTCCTCCGGGGCTTGTTGGTGCCTGCCTCCATTGTACGTGGAGGCATGGCGGAGCGCCACGGTTCCTTATTTGGCCTTCTTCTGCTCTACCGGCTCAAGGGCCAGATCCTCGGCAACATTTTCATCGTAATCGTGGAGTTCAGCCAGCAAACCTTCGTCGGAAAGATCGAGGGCATGTGAATGCTCCCAATCGCGCTTAAGGACTTCATGAATGCGATTGACGACGTGCTCGTCGCGAACCTCGATGGCCAGTTCGCGGCGGCTGTCGAAGCTGCCGGGAGCAAGATTGATGGAGCCGATGATGGTTCGGTTTCCGTCTGCGAGAAGGACCTTGGCGTGCAATTTGACATGCTTCAGCTTGCGAATCCCGATGCCCACATCTTCAAGGGTACGCAAGCCGCTGACTCCCTCGACGAGCTTCTCCTTCTTCAACTTGTGAGGTGGCCGCGCCATCACGTGGACTTTCACGCCGCGCTCTTTTGCCCGGACGAGATGCTCGATAATCACCGGGTCCTGGTATCTCTCATTCTGCAACCACAGGGAATGCTTCGCGGCATCAATGAGCTGTCCCAGCCGCTGGCGTCCGTTACCGACGCACCAGATCAGATGTGAATGCTCTCCCGGAGTAAACGCTGTCCTGTTCCAATCTGCGTCAAAGCACTCGATGATCTCGTCAACCTCGTGCTTGTGGGTGGTAACGACGGCATAATCGCGCGTCTCGGTAAGGTTTTTGGTCTCCCAGTTCAACGACTTGACGTAGGCCGTTGCGTCGTCGATGACCATCGACTTTTCGTGCGTGACATCGAATGCAGGGTTGCTGTCGATTACCTCGACACCAGCTGAGATCAGCTGTTCCCGCGTCTCGTTATTCTCCTTCTCCCCGCTGCGGCGCGCGGGATTCAGCATGATGCGCACTTTCACGCCACGCTTGTGCGCGGCAATGACCGCCTGAAGGAGCATGGGATCGGAGAAGACGAACATCTTGACCCGAATCGACTTTTCGGCGCTGGTGATGGCTTCCAAAATTGGTCGAGCAGTATCGTCAGGCAAAACAATCACGGATCGGGACATTTGTTCCTCTTTGCTACCCAGGGTGATTCGTTTTTACAGTCTCTGCTGCATGACAAGCAAGCGGCCATCTAGGCCTCGACCTTTGCCGGCCCGGTGTCGAATTGGGTGCGGTGGAGGCCTGCGTAGATTCCGTTCAGGGCGATCAATTCGTCATGTGATCCGCTCTCGGCCACCACACCGCCGGCAAGGACGATGATCTTGTCGGCGTCGCGGATGGTGCTGAGGCGGTGGGCGATGGTGATGACGGTGCGGCCCTTCATCAGGCGCTCGAGCGCATCGATGACCAGCTTCTCCGATTCGCTGTCGAGGGCTGCCGTGGGCTCGTCGAGGATGAGGATTGGGCTGTTGCGCACCATGACGCGAGCGATGCCGATGCGCTGGCGCTGGCCTCCGGAGAGGGTGGAACCGCGCTCGCCAACCATGGTGTCGTATCCCTTGGGCATGCGCGAGATGAACTCGTCGGCGTTGGCGAGCTTTGCCGCTGCGATGATGTCGTCCCTGGTGGCTTCGGGACGGCCGAAGGCGATGTTTTCGGCGATTGTTCCGCGAAATAAGATTGTTTCCTGCAAGACGTAACCAATCTGGTGGCGCAGGGCTTCGAGCTTGTAGTCGGCGATGTCCTTGCCGTCGATCCGGATTGCGCCGGACTGCACGTCGTAGAAGCGGGGGATGAGGCTTACGATGGTGGACTTGCCGGCGCCGGTTGGGCCGACGACGCCGACGAACTCTCCGGACTTAATTGTGAAGGTGACGTCGGTAAGGATGGGCGTGGCGGGATCGTATCCGAAGGCGACGCGTTCGAATTCGATGTCGCCAGCGAGCGTTTCGGGTTCGATGGCATCGGGCCTCTCGGGAGTGACGTTGTCGGTGTCGAGGATTGCGCGGACGCGCTCCGCCCCTACGGCCGCCTGCGCGATCGCGTTCGTCGTTGTGGCAAGGTCTTTGACAGGCTTGAAGAATTTGGTGAGATACGCGAGGTAGACAGTCAGCTCTCCAATTGTCATGGAGTGAATGAGGATGAGAGCTGCTCCCCGCCACAACACGATGGCGGTGCAAACGGCAACCGTGATGGTGACAACCGGCGAAAGGAGGGCCTTGACGCTGCGGGCCTTGAGAGCTGCGCTGACTGTGGCGTGGCTCACTTCTTCGAGGATCTGCTCTTCTGTCTTCTCCTGGCCGAAGGCTTTAACGACCTGCATGGATTCGAGGCCCTGCTGGACGACGGCGACGATCTCACTCTGCTCCTTGCGAACTTCGCGGGTGGCTTTCTTGACGGCCTTTTTGAATCTGGAGACGAAGAGAAGCAGGAAGGGCGTGACCGCAACTGCAATCAGTGTGAAATCCCAGTTCAGCCAGAACATCAGGCCGAGCATGCAGACAATGGTGAGCAGATCGACAAGAATACTCAGCGTGGAGGATGACGCAAAGCCCTGGATGGTCTGGATGTCGGAGGTGATAGTGCTGAGGATGGTGCCTGTCTGGTGGGTGTTGTAGTAGCCGAGGGAAAGCCGCTGCAGATGGTGATACATCCGCATGCGCAGATCATGCGCTACGTACTGTCCAACACTTTCCGTGTAGTAGTTATCGATGTATGAGGCAACGGCGCCCGCAATGGCGATGACCACGAAAGCCAACGCCGCCACGGCTGCGAAGTGCATTTTGGAATCATGCTCTACGGTCGATCCCATGAAGAAGCGGAGCCAAGGTTCGAGCTTGCGGTGCCCAACTACGTTGTCGAGGATGATCTTCAGAGGCCAGGGGGAGGCCAGACTCATCGCCGTCTCAACGAACATGGCAAGAAGAATGATCGCCAACTTGCCGCGATAAGGCCGGATTAATCCGCGGATGAATTTCAACATGGGCAAACCTTCACTGCGCAGATGAAGACAGTCGAGTACCCTGGCCGGCGTCGGCTCAAGTGATCTTTAGATCACAGCTGCGCAAACGACACATTGCACCTGCCGGGCGGGTATCTCGATTCGGTATTCTAGTGCGCCGCCATGCTTATCGGAATTGGTATTTTTGCCAGGTGGATCGGGGGACTGCCCGCTTTTGGACGAAGTTTGTGCCGAACCATCGTGTAATCTGGGTCTCTCACTGAAATTACAGGAGAATATCCATTGGCTGATCGCCATCCCCTGCCATTCCAACGCGCAATCGCGCTGTGCTGCGCACTCTCTCTTCTTCCTGTCCAGGTTCTTCCGGCGCAAAGCGTTACGCCTCCCCAGAAGGTTTTCGGTTATGGCAATTTTTCCGCGCAGGCAAAGATCGACGAGAGCTTTCTGGCCGTGCCCGATGCGAAGCTGGCGGGCGAGGAACTGAAGACGCTGACGGCGGCACCTCATGTTGCTGGGTCGAAGGAAGACTATGCGACGGCGGAATACGTGGCGCAGAAGTTCAAGGCAGCGGGGCTGGAGACGAGCATTGTTCCTTATAAGGTGTGGCTGAATCTGCCGGTGGAAATCAAGGTTGTGGCAACCGGCGCCGATGGGAAGACGCTTATGACCGGGCCGACGAGAGAGCATGTGGACGGCGACCGCTATGACAACGATCCGCGGGTGGTGATGCCGTTCAATGGATCGTCGCCTTCGGGAGATATCACGGCGGATGTGGTGTACGCGAACTACGGGCGGCCGGAGGATTTCCAGAAACTGGCGCAGATGGGCATCGATGTGAAAGGCAAGATCGTACTGACGCGCTACGGTGGGAATTTTCGCGGAGTGAAGGTCTATATCGCGCAGGAAAAAGGGGCGGCGGGGGTGCTGATCTACTCGGACCCGGCGGATGACGGGTACTACAGGGGAGATGCGTATCCCAATGGTCCGTACCGGCCGGCCACGGGAGTGCAGCGGGGCGCAGTTCAGTATCTCTTCAAATACCCTGGCGATCCGACAACACCGGGGATAGCGTCGACTCCCGATCTGCCCATGTCAAAGCGCTTGCCGCCGGAGAAGGCGGAGAGCCAGCCGACGATTCCGTCAACGCCGCTGTCGTATAAGGATGCCGCGCCGATACTGGAGAACCTGAAGGGGCCGACGGCTCCGCATGAGTGGCAGGGGGCGCTGCCGTTCACCTATCACCTGGGTGGCAAGGGGAACGTCAAGGTCCACATGCTACTCAAGATGGACTATCAGTACCGGCTGATCTGGGATGTGATCGGGAGAGTGCAGGGGACGGAGTTTCCCGATGAGTGGGTGGTCGCCGGGAACCACCGCGATGCGTGGGTGTACGGTGCGGTCGATCCCAACAGCGGGACCGCGGCGATGCTGGAGGCGGTACACGGGATTGGAGTGCTGCTGAAGCAGGGATGGAAGCCGAAGCGGACAATCATCTTCGGCAGCTGGGATGCGGAAGAGGAAGGGCTGATCGGATCGACGGAGTGGGCGGAAGATCACGCGCAGCGGCTGGAGCACGCGGTGGCGTATCTGAATACCGATGTGGGCGTGGCGGGGCCGAACTTCGATGCGTCGGCAGTGCCGTCGCTGAAGCAGTTCGTCCGTGAGGTGACGAAGGAGGTTCCAAGCCCGAAGGGAGGGACTGTCTACGACCAGTGGAAGGTGAGCCAGGCGGACGAGAACCAGCGCAGGGCGAGCGGAACGGGCGAGCATAACACGAGACGAAATGCTCAGGTGGATAACGATGTCAATGTCGGCGACCTGGGCAGCGGGTCGGACTATACGCCGTTCATCCAGCATCTGGGGGTGCCGTCGACGGATATCGGATCGGGCGGCCCTTACGGCGTGTATCACTCAGTCTTCGATAACTATCAGTGGTTCACGATGAATGCCGATCCGACGTTTGTCTACGAGCAGCAAATGGCGCGGGTCTTTGGGCTGGAGGTGTTGCACATGGCCGATGCGGATGTGCTTCCATACGACTACGTGACCTACGCCAAGGAGATCGAGCAGTATCTCGAGGCCGCTCAGAAGAAGGCTTCGGAAGCACATGTGAGCCTTGATTTTTCGGCTTCGGATGCAGCGGCGAAACGATTTACGACTGCGGCGGAGGCGGTCAAGCCGAAGCAGGATGATCCGGCGGGAAATGAGGCGGCGCTGAACACGGCGCTACGGGCGACGGAGGGTGACCTACTGTCTCCCGAGGGCCTGCCGCGCCGGCCCTGGTACAAGCACACCATCTATGCTCCGGGGGAATACACAGGGTATGCGGCAGTGGTGATTCCCGGCGTGAATGAGGCGATCGACGCCAAGGACGCGCAGCGCGGACAATCGCAGCTGGCGGCGCTGACAGCTGCTCTCGATCGGGCGGCGGCGACGCTGGAGGGTGCGGCGAAGTAGGTTCGGCGATTGGGGGGCTGCGATTGGCCTGACCACTCCCCGGTTGCGTGGTATAGACTCTCTCGTGCCGATGGTAACGAGGCACCAATCTCCTCCATTCTGTCTCGGTTCCCATAGGGAATTTGAAATGCCGTGTCGGGTGCGGACTTGGGGTCGGGACTTATGCGAGAGAGATTGCTGGTCGGAAGTGTGATGTTTGGCTTGTTGGTGGTGGGTCCGGGGCTGGCTCCGTCGCAGACCACGCAGCAGACAGGGACGCTGATTGTAAATGGCCATTCCGGAGAGGCTCCGGTGATTCAGGCGAGCGGCCGGTCCTACGTGGACGTGGAAGCGCTGGCGCAGATCACGAATGGCTCTGTTCGCTTCAACGGGAATCAAATTACGCTCACGCTGCCGGCGCCGGTTCGCGGTGCGCGTATGACGGTTCCACCGGCAAGACAGTCGACAGCTGCTCCGGCTCCTCCTGCCGGATTCTCGAAAGAGTTTCTGAAGGCGGGGATCGAGGCAATGGCAGAGATTCGAGAATGGCGAAGTGCTCTGGAGGAAGCTGTCCAATACGGATTTCCGCCGGGAGGAAGTGACTGGACGGCGCGATATCGCGGCTCAGCTGCGACGGCCATCAGCCTGGCATCGGCGGCAGCGTCAACTGACGACGATCGAAAAGGCTTTCAGTTGCTGAGCAACGAGTTCAATAACATGCAGAGTCTGAGCAGCCAAATGCTATCAAGACGGAAAAGCTTGAATTACATTCCCCCTGATGCGCTCCAGAATGATCCGCTGGACCAGAAAATTCTGGCCTGCGCGCGGGCTCTGGGCGCCATGGCTGCAGCCGGCCAGTTTCAAGATGCTGCGGCGTGTCATTGATTAGGTTAGCTATGAGCCGGCGCTCTGAGTCCGGACAACACCGATTCGAGCGGCGTAGAAGCGGGTGTAGACGAACATAGTCAGAGGAGCCAGCACGGCGTAGCAGGCGATGGCAGGCAGAGCGCGCTGGGCGTGCAGATATTGTCCCGAGAGCAGAAGAGCCAGGCCGACGTGGCGGTTGGCATTACAGATGGCGAAGGTTTCCTTGATACGCGGCTGGCGGAAGGGAAAGATAAGAATCGCGGCGATCGATCCGATGGCCGTGATCAGCGCGGCAACCGGAACTAGCGGGGTGATGTGCTCGAGCGCGGGGCCCATCTTGAACAGCACCAGCACGATCATGACCGTGAGCAGAACATTGCCGAGGATGTTTAGGGTCGACTGAGATCGCTGCGAGGCCTTTGGGGCGATCCAGGCGAGGCCGATTCCGACGGTGAGCGGCAGAAACTGCTTGAGAATGATCTGCCGGAGAAGAATGCCGGGAGGAATCCAGATGTAGCGGCCGTAGAGACGGGCGCCAGCCCAAACAAGAAGCGGGATCATGATGGGGACCATGAGCGCGGCCCAGACCTGATAGCTGGCGGCCATCTGCATGTCAAAACCGCGACGCGCGAGATTGCGGGTGAGAAGCGGAGCTCCAGGCGCTACTCCGACCATGAAGATGCCGGCGGTTTCGCCAAGTGTGAGGTGGAAAAGGTTGGCGACGAGCAGCGCCAAGGCCGGGGGGATGATGAAGGTGGCGGCGATCAGGATGGTCCATGCGAGCCAGTCCATGCGGCGCCAGTGGGCTATGACTTCGGTGAGCTTGAGGCTCATACCGACAGAGACCATCAGGAGAAAAACGGCGCTGGGCAGAAGATATTGCATAGGTCTATCGCGCACAGACCGCCGGATCGAAGTGTAACACCGCTGCGGACGGGCTTTGGGCGTGAAAGCGTGCGATATGCACGACGAAGCACAACGAGAATAGCGGGCTACGCCGGGCTGTTCGGGATTCGAGAGTGATGGCTGCGAGGATTGTCCTGCTTATCGCGGTGGGAGTGCTGGCGGGGGTTGCGGCTCTTGTCATATTTGCGGCTACTAAACCAGGTACCCTCCGGATCGAGCGGTCAGTGACGATTCAGGCTTCGCCGGAGAAGATTTTCCCGCTCATTAGTGACTTTCACAACTGGAGCCAGTGGGCACCGCAGGACCGCGAGGACCCGTCGATCAAGAGAACCTACCGCGGGGCGGCGAGCGGTGTAGGCGCAGAGTCGGAGTGGACGAGCAGCGGCAAGGCGGGCACAGGGCGGATGTCGATCACGGAATCAGTGCGGCCGGCACGGGTGGTAATAGACGTGCATTTCGTGAAGCCGTTCGCGACACACAATGTGAATATGTTCACGCTGGAGCCGAAGGGAACTGCTACCAGGGTGACGTGGAGCCTGGAGGGCACGAATCTCTACTTCATGAAGCTGATGAGCGTCTTTTCTAGCCCTGACCGCATGATGGGCGGGCACTTCGAGAGCGGGCTGCGGGATCTGAAAGCGGCGGCTGAAAGATAGATCTCCCGGGCGAGTTAACTCCTACAGAAAATACGCTCATCAATTAACTTTCATCGCCTATCATTCCGGATTGAGTTAGAACGTCCAGTTAGTTGTTCGTTTCACAATCAGCAATAGCTCTATATCTTCCGTTAGTTTCCAGGCCATTGTTAACTTACGTGGAGATTGCCTGCCTGCTGGTTCTCCCATGCTTTCCCAGTCCTGTTCCTTGCATAGTCGATGATTGGCTCTTCATGATGCTGCGCCCCGCAGCCGCTCACGCAAAGCCTGGTGGCACCCATTCACACTGGATTTGTGTTTGCCGATGGTTTTCAGACTTCATGTGCCCAGATGAACATCCGGATGTCAAGCCGGCTTCGCATACGGCGGAGATAGCAAAGATTTATGGAGCGGGGTGATGAATCCGGCGAGTCGAATCCGGCTAGTCAAGGAATTTGCCGATGAGCCACATATGTCCGAAGGGGTCGACGACGGCACCCTGCAGCATCCGGCCGATCGGGTGGGGACCGTTGGTCGGGTAGTTGTGCTCTTGCACCGGGCTGTGCTCGACGGCTCCAGCAGCGAGGGCGTGGCGGTGCACGGCGAGGGGATCGTCGACGAAGAGTTCGATTCTGACAGTGGTGAAGCCCACGGAGACTGGGGCGCGCGTGCCGTAGCTCGGTGACTCGTGGGCGAGAAAGAAGCGCGCGCCGTTGATGGAGAGGCCGGCGACGACGTGTTCGTCGCCAAGACGCCAGAGGAGGGTCGCGCCGAAAGCCGACTCGTAGAACCGGATGGCTGCGTTACCGTCGCTGACAGCCAGCATGGGAGAGATCTCAGTCGGCATGGTCTGTTCCTTTGCCCTCCGGGGATCGTGGATGTTTTCCAGCGAAGCCGCAGGTTGAGCCGCAGCTACGGAATCATTCCGCAGTCGAACATCTTGTTGGCAATCGGCGCAGCGACCTTGTTGATGAATTCGCGGCGCATCTGCGGGTCGCTCTTCAGAAACTGGATGATCTTCTGTTCCTGCGCTGTTGGCGGGGCTTTCTCGGCCTTCTTCAGCCTTAACTCCTGGCAGCTCGATGTCTGGTATTTCTGAATAACCTTGTTGGCAAACGCATCGAGGAGCGGGTGCTGTTGTTGCTGCGGGTTCTGGGCCTGGATTCCGCTGATGACCATCAGGAACAGGGGCAACCCTAGAAATCGCACGGCAATCCTGGCGTAGGTCTGCTTCATTTGGTCTTCCCTTCTTTTAAGGAAAAGCTGCGACGCCAGTGTAAGCGACATCCGAAGGCGCGGAGCAAAAATTTCCGTGCCTGAGACTGCCGGGCGCGCCCAAAGGGGCTTCGGGTACATCCATTACTCGCCGAAGAGCTCGGTGATGCTGGCGTTGCGGTGGTCGAATATCCGGTCGAGGGAACGGCGGACGAACAACTGTCTTACCAGCGCTCCCAATGGGCCAAAAGGCAGTTCGTATTCGACGCGATCGCGCATCTGCGTGCCGTCGGGCACTTCGTTGAACTCATGCCGGTGATGCCAGCGGCGATAGGGTCCGGACAGTTGGACGTCGACGAAGGAGTACGGGGGCGTGAACTCCTGAATCCGCGTTCGCCATTTGACGCGCAGGCCGTGGAGGCGCAACTGGTAGTCGATGAGCGCGCCTTCCTTCATGGGGATAGGTCCTGGAGTGAGAATCTGAAAATGAAGGAAGCCGGGCGTGATCCGTTCGAGGTTGTGGGCGTCGGCAAAGAAGGTAAAGACTTCCTTCCTGGGCCGGGGAATGAAGAGCGACCGTTCGAGAAGATAGGACATTGAGACTCGGTACAGATCAACCGGTGCGTTGGCAAAATTTATGGGACTGGCGCGGATTCCGGCGAGAAACGGGCAAGCGATGCCCCGCGCGTGTCCTATGAAGGCGGCATGAGGCGGGCGGCACGAAGTTCACTGGAGGTGCAGCGCAGGGTGAGGGCGGCGCGTCCATGGGCAGCGAGGTCGATGCCAAGTTCGCAAACCCGACGTTCGTCGAGCCCGAATTGCTCTCTGAGGATTCTGGTGAGTGCTTCGCCGGAGAGTGTACTAGAGTGCGGATCGGCTTCGTCGGCGTCGATGAGGTTGACCGAGACGCTCAACTCGTCGCGCAGAAGTTTGAAGATGTCGAGCCTGAAGTCCTGCTTGTCCTCGTGGGGCATGCGCGCTCCTCACTCGACACCCAGTGTACCCTGCGGGGAAGGGCGGCTATCGTTCATGGGCCGGGTCCTATACTGGGTTGGCGAGACCAGGACCACGTCTCCGATCTGGACCTTGTCGGAGTGTATGTGCGACCGATGTTGGATAACGACATCGCCGTTCGGTGGGAATGCGAAATCGTAGTCGTCGTAGCAGGTTCCGCAGAGCCAGTAGTGCTGGACGAGGGTCTGGTCGTCTTCGCGGCGAATTACCCGGATGACTCGGCCGTCGCGCAGGTAGCGCAGTTCTTTATCGCAGGCTGGGTTAAAGCATTTGTGCATCATGGCTGGTCTCTTAACTCCCCTGCTGAGCTTTGGATGCGATCCGCGCGGCAAGGTTACCAAGTTCAGATCTGAGAGTCTAACGCCGTTCCACAGGTTTCGTTACCTTCGGGGATGCAGACGGGGAAATGGCGCTTTCTGGACGAATATCGGCGGAGTACACTCAAGCCTTAAGTTTTGGGACAGGTGGGCCCTGAGATCCGAACGTCGTGAGGGTAAGATCTGCCATCTGGCCTGGGGGAAACGCTCTGCGCTGTATCTTCGTTAATTATCGGCGGCACGACTCGGAGGGTGAGGCCGGGCGTCTGTTTGATTACCTGACGTCGCAGTTCAATCCGGAAGCTGTATTTATGGATGTGGCGGCGATAGAGCCGGGGCGGGATTTCAGAAAAGCGATTGATCAGAGCGTGGCCACGTGCAGCGTGCTGCTGGCGGTGATCGGGCTGGAGTGGGTGGAACTGAAGGATGCCGAGGGGCGGCGGCGGCTGGATGATGTGAACGACTTTGTGCGCATCGAGCTGGCGTCGGCGCTGCGGCGGGATATTCCGGTGATTCCGGTGCTGGTGCGGGGGGCGAAGATGCCGCGGCCGGAGCAGCTTCCGCATGACCTGAAGGAGTTGGCGTTCAGAAATGCGGTGGAGCTGACCCACTCCCGGTGGAAGACTGATCTGCAGGTACTGATTGAGGCCGTGCGTCCTTATCTGGAAGAGCCCGGGACGCGCCTGCCGGGGACAGAGCCGGCGCGGGCGGAGGCTGCAAAGGCGGAGCGGCATTCTCTGCCTGCGGCAAATCAGGATCCAGCAAACCAGGCAACGATGGGCACGATGACGGGTATCCAGATGATCGGGCCGCAGGCGCTGGATCGGATCAGCCGGGAGCTGGCGGGGTATATCGGCCCAATTGCGGACGTGATTGTGAAGCAGGCTGCGAAACGGTGCTCGTCGGCGGAGGAGCTTTGCACCAAGGTAGCTAAGGAGATCGACGGCGAGGTGAACCGAGCCAACTTCCTGCGCTCGTGCCGGTCGTAGGTTTGGGAGATTGGAATCGGGACCCAGTAATCCGCGAAGTAAATACCGGAGCGAAAATTTACAGAGCAAGCGGCGGGATTCGGGGCAACATTAGTGGGTGAGGTTCCCGATGACGGATTCCCCGCGCATTCCGTACGTGCTGTGGCCGCTGGCACTTGTGCTCGCCTTCATCATCGCTTACGTCGTCAACGTGATCGAGAAGAACTGGCAGGCTCCCAAGCAGAGACGGTCGGCAGACTGGAGACGGACCGCGGGATGAGCTGTTCCCTCCCACAGCATCCCTCGGCGGGGATCCACTCCGTCTAGGTTTCGTCGCAGATGATCGATCCTGTCCGAGGGCACTCGGCACCCAGTTTGCAGCCTACGAAGCTTGCGGAACGGCTTCCAAGGGGTGGGTAGTCACTCGGATGTCCTGGTCCGGTCCGCCGGCCACGTTTGAGCTTCGAAGATCGCTATTCGGCACCCTGATATGACATTTCCGGCGAGAGTCCACGGGTGAATTCTTCAAAGGTCAGACTGCGTTTGGCATATCGCGGCACTGCGATATGCTCAAGCTGATTCACTAAAGCCTTATCGACTTCGAATCTGATCCAGCCAACTGCCCCTTGCGACACGGGGTTGAAGGGGTTCGTGATCCCTCCCATCCCCTTCGCCGGATGGGCCACTCCGCCACCGCGTATTGCTAGACCTGCCATGAGATGCGCATACCCCGGAGCAGTATGCGGTCATCTCCGGTAATCATTCCGTCGAACCCTGGATCGCTCCACGGTTTGTACTGATACATCGCGGGAGGGCCAACGAGGTGGCTGTAATCTTCTCCGGATGGGTCGACCAGGTTTGCGCTCCCGGTATGGTGTGGACAGCATGGATGATGGCGGGGTGCGCTCCATGTGCACTCGGGACAGCAGGCCGCGTTCGGATCTTCGTTTTGAGGGTTCTCGAACCACATAACTCACCTTCTGTTACTCTCCGCGGCCGCTGGGAGATGTCCTTTTAGCTGCCCCGGGGGGGGGAGCATTCTGACCTAACTATGGCCCCGATGCTAGTGCCCTTTTGGCAGTGATGTAAGCCTCATAGGAGCGGAATTTCTTTACTTCTTTCCAGGCACAAACGCTTGCCCAGTTTCGGTGGGATTGATACCGGTCGGGATAGGTCGCAGTCGGCACTCCCTCCCCTCCAGATCTGTAACTATTTCATTCGGTGAGGGTTAAGTAGGAAAAATCGGCAACTGGGACATAACAAAGCGGTTGCGCGTATCTATGACAAAATAAGTAACTTATACGTTGGTGCCGCTGCCCCTCCCTTGAACCCGGTTGGACCAAAATAAAGAAGGCCCGGCGCTCGTGCCGAGCCTTCTTTATCTCTCTATTTTCAGTGAAGCTGGTTTGCGGAAATTCTCGGCCGATGTAATGGCAGGGATCAGGGTTGCTTCTCACGCGGCAGCGCTCGCCCTCAGGCACTTTGCGGTTGTGCTGTCTTTGCCGCCACCGCATCCAGAACGCGGGTGGAATAGATCAGCGCCGCCCCGGCGTTCATCGCTACAGCCACGCCTAACGCTTCGCTGATCTCTTCCCTGGTCGCGCCGGCCTTCAGCGCCGCGTCGGTGTGAACAACGATGCAGCCGTCACAATGCGTCGTAACCGCTACGGCCAATGAAATCAATTCCCGTATTTTGGCATCCAGATGACTGGTCTTTGCATTCGCTTCGCCCAGCGTCCGGTAGCCGCGCACGGTGTCCGGGCTGAGCTTCATCAACTCGCCAAGACGGCTACCGATCTGTTTGTGGTATTCGTTCCAATCGAGCATCATGAAGTCTTCTCCTCGTCGCAAATTCTCTGACGCAGCGCGGAGTATACATCTGGCGGGGCAGGAGTCGCTTTAACAATGCTTATCCGATCGGCGCGGGTAATGGCTCCGGATCGATCGACTCTTCGTCGAGGTCGCAGGTGACAATCAGTTCACGAATGATCTTTTTGTAGATATCCAATATCTGTTCCGCGGGGATCAGATACATCGATGTCGGATTACAGTTCGTACCTTCCATGAGGCTGACTCTACAGATTCAGGAAGGCTCCGAGTATCCCCAAGAACGATTAGCCATATCCCCAAAAGCCTTAGCCCATCATCCCCAAAAAGCGGAGTGCTCGCGTGATGGTCTGATTCACGGAACTAAAGATCACCCCGATAATCCGGCGCCTTCTACCGGGTCTCGCGATGCAGGCTGGAGGTGTCGGGTGGGTGAGCTGATTGCTTTCCACTCTTCGCGATGCGGAGGATGGGGCACCAGGTGATCGCGAAACTTTATCGGAGTCGCTTGGTTTTCAGGTGGAATCAGTCGATCAACATACCCACATCTGGCGATACCACCGCCAGATATGGTGCACCCAATCCTCAGAGGTTAGATGTGGGCCACATAGCCCGATGCGAAGGATGACGCGCCTGCTCAAGAACGGCGCCGTAGGGTGATGGACGGCAGGCGGCAGGGGGCTGGATCAGATGATTTCGCGGAGGGCGCCGGTTACCTTCTCGCGCGCCAGCCGGAGGGCGTCAACCGCTGTCTCTCCAGCGGCCACGGTGTGCATGAGCGCGGATCTCCTTCGTGTTTCACTGTGATCGACGGCGACGGCCTCGATGCCTCCGCCGAAGATTGTGTGATGCTTTTCCAGACGATCAAGGGACGCGTTCAACTCGGCGACGACTGCCTCGGCTTCATCGGCAAAGACGATCAGTTCCACGTTGATTTTTTTGTAAGCCATTTTTCGGTACACCCAGGTGAGATTCTATACCTCGCCCACATACGCGCGCTTTCTACCGTCTCCCGCAGGAATGAATCGGTGTACACTCTCGACGGATTTCCCTACGGCCCAAGTCCTGCCTTCCCGTGCGCTATCTAATGTTGCTCTTGCGAGGAGAAGTGGATGAAATTCCCTCTGGTCCGGTTCTTCGTCGTTTGCAGACTCGCCATAGGGCTTTGCGCTGCCGCCCTAACGCAGGAGACACAGCTAACGACAAACGACACGGTACTCTTCACAACGAAAGGTAGATCCATCCGCTACTACCTTATTCGAATCTTTGACGCTAAGAGCGGCACTCTATCCCTGCGTCGAATGTGCTGGTGAAAGGCAACGTGATCGAGCGCATCTCGACGGTTAAATGAACCGACTTACGCACCGCATCGTGCAAAATCTTTCAGATTGACAAGTAGTCTGGAAAGTCGGATCCTTTCGACCCAGACGTTGGGGCCTTCCAGCCATTGTTTCCAATGCCTTCGCTTATCAAGCAGGTCGGCTAAGTAACAGTCCAACGTCGCATCGCAGCTCCCTCGCAGTTGGGCCAAGACAAAATCAGAAAAAAGGAGAATCCATGAGAACCTGGGAGTCTGGATTCGTGACGTCCTTCCTGGTGCTCGGATTGCTTTCGGGCGCCATGGCTCAGACAACGCACTCCGCAGTGCCCTATCCGGCTAAGAATACGCCTGAAGCCATCGATCGCGGCACGCTCGCAGCAGTGTCGGGCACAACACCGCTTTCCGTCACCATTGCGCTCAAATTGCGGGATCAAAATGAGGCGGAAAACCTGCTCATAGCGCTACATACACCCGGTAATCCGCAGTTTCATCAGTTTCTGACCGCGGAACAGTTCGCGGCGCGCTTTGCGCCCACCGTTGCCGACGTCGCGAAGGTCACCGCGGCTCTGGGCAGGTACGGGTTGACGGTCCAGCGGACTACTTCTACCACGCTCACAGCGACGGGGCTGCCCGCCGACATGGAACAGGCCTTTTCCGTCAGCTTGCATAGTTATGAGGTTGCCGCGCACGAGAACGTTCCAGGCTACACTTTCCATGCTCCTCTGACTCGCGCCACAATTCCCGCCGGGATTTCGGGGTTGGTGACAGGTGTGGTCGGTCTCGACAACCGCCCAAGCCTCCGTCCGATGAATCGCACTCTTTCGCCCAAGGTGAAGATCGCGAAGTCGGTGCCACAGACGACCACGCCCGACGAGCCCGGATTCTGGACCGTGACCGACTTCGCCGATTACTACGACGTGCAACCGCTGTATAAGCGCGGTGTGACGGGAAGCGGGCGCACAATTGGCATCGTCACGTTCGCCTCCTTTACTCCGAGCGACGCGTTCGCTTATTGGAGCGCGGTCGGGCTTTCCGTCAGTCCGAACCGCATTAAGATCGTCAATGTTGATGGGGGCCCTGGAGCGCCCAGCGACGCTTCAGGCTCCGACGAGACAACCCTCGATGTCGAACAGTCGGGCGGGATCGCTCCGGGGGCAAAAATTATTGTTTACCAGGCACCGGGTACAGCCCAAGGGAGTCTTGATGACTTTGCTGCGGCGATTGACGCCAATTCAGCGGAGACCCTCTCCGTGAGTTGGGGCGACTGGGAGGAGTGTGCCAGTCGGGGTATTGGGAATTTCCCGACTGCCTGTGTGCCGCCGGACCCGGCGTACGTAGCAGCGACCCACGCACTATTCGTTCGCGCGGCGATCCAGGGACAGACCCTTTTCGCATCGGCCGGAGACGATGGCGCTTACGATAACAATCTCGACTGTCCTGTGGACGGCGTCTGCAGCAACACACTCAGCGTAGACTATCCGGCGAGTGATCCTGCAATTACTGCCGCGGGCGGCACAACGCTGCCGGGCCTACAAGAGTTTTGCCTCAACGCGGCCTGCACGGCGCCCTACTTCGACATCAACATCCCGCATGAGAGGGTATGGGGATGGGATTACCTGATTCCCTACTGCAGTGCTCTTGGGTTCGATCCCGTTTCCTGCGGAATCTTCCCCGCCGGGGGCGGCGGCGGCGTGAGCAGCATTTTTACCGAACCCTTGTATCAGATCTTCCTTCCAGGCACCCAGCTCAGCCAGCCTAACCAGAGTTGGATTGTCAATGGGGACCTGGTGTATCGCCTGCCGGGGTACTATCCCGGCCGCAATGTACCGGACATCTCCTTTAACGCCGATCCGGAGACCGGCTATGTGCTTTACTACACGTCGAGCGATTCTGGATTTGGAGTTGATTCGTACGGCGGCGGCACGAGTTTTGTCGCGCCCCAACTGAACGGAGTCTCAGCCCTAATAGGCGAATACCTGAACGGCAGCCGATTGGGATTGCTCAACTTCCCGATCTACCTGCTCGGTCGCACAGGTCAGGGCTATGGAGGTCCGAGTGCGCCGCTCCATGCGATATCAGACGGCGACAATTGGTTCTATCACGGTAGCAAGGGTTACAACCCAGGAGCCGGATTCGGCACGCTGGATGTCGCGAATTTCGCGCAGATCCTTCGCGGCTCCTTCTAGCTTTTTCAGACTCGGCACGCTTAACATGGGCGGTTCAAACCGCCCATCTTTTTTGCGGTGCGGTCCTTCGGACCACCGACGAAGACCCTTCGGGTATGCTCGGGGCAGGTTTTGTCCGTGGGCTGCGGCCTTCGGACGCGGGCGTCTATTC
>Ga0335075_10006148_pt1 | contig 18557 bp, 12 predicted proteins | sample Lox_Sample_24_FD_206723 | JGI IMG/M metagenome (GOLD analysis project Ga0335075, IMG submission 206723) | Soil microbial communities from Loxahatchee National Wildlife Refuge, Florida, United States - Lox_Sample_2.4 | ecosystem: Environmental > Terrestrial > Soil > Wetlands | place: USA... | reverse complement strand
CCACGACGTGTTCACGTTCGGGTTCGTGTCCGCCATGCGCTCGACCATGATCCTGCCCGTCGTGCTGCTGGGCGTTGGCGCCGCGCTCTGCCTGGCGCTGACCGGCCAGAAGCGGGCCGCGGCCGCGGCCGCGGCCGCAGCCGCAGGCGCGGGTGCGGGGGCGGGTGCCGGGGACCGGCCGGTCGTGGCCGGCACCCCCGTCGCCGACGCCGTGGCTGACCGTCAGGCGGCCAACGGTCAGGCAGGCGACGCCGAGGTCCGCACCAGGCCGACCTGACCGTAGCCGCGCCGGCCGGGGCCCCGGCTTGTCGTCCTCGCGGCGCCTCCGCAGGTCAGCGCGTGTGCGGGTCAGGGCGTCTGCGGGTCAGCGCGTCTGCGGGTCAGGGCGTCGCGGGCTGGCCGAGGTAGCCGGCCACCAGGGCGTCGGTGAACCGGGGCGGGACGCTGCGCCGGGTGACCAGCACCCGGTAAAAGATCGGGCCGACGAGCTGGTCGACCGCGAGGTCGACGTCGGTGCCGGGGGCGAGTTCGCCGCGACGCCGGGCCCGCAGGAAGGGCGCGCGGTCGCGGTCGCGCTGCGGGGCCAGGAACTCGGCCTCGAACCGGGCCGCGACCTCCGGATCGAGCTGGGCCTGCCCGGCCAGGGCGCGGCAGACGGCTCCGGCGTCCGTCGCGGTGAGGAACGTCGCCACCTGGCGCAGGTGGTCGCGCAGGTCGCGGCCCAGGTCGCCGTGGTCCGCCGGGGTGAAGTGCTCGGCCGCGTCGACGGCGAGCGCCTCGAAGAGGATGTCGGCCTTGGAGTTCCACCAGCGGTAAATGGTCTGCTTGGCGACGCCGGCCCGCGCCGCGATCCCCTCGATCGTCACGCCGGCGAAGCCGCGCTCGGCCAGCAGGTCGTCGGCCGCCTCCAGGATGGCCATCCTGGCCTCCTCGCTGCGTCCGTGCCGGTTGCCGTGATGCCGGGGCTGGAGGCCCGCGCGGACGCCGTCGACGGCCGACGTGGCCGTGGCGGATTCCTGCGGGCGGCCGCGTGGCTGCGGGTCGCGGGCCGTCATGCGGTCAGCATAGAGGACTCTTGACTAGACGATACGTTGCGTCTAGTCTGTGGTCATGACCAATACCCTTGCCGCACCCCAGCTCGGCGCCGTGCTCGGCCGCATGTTCGCCGCGGCCGCCCGTGACGAGGACCACGTGCCGGCGCCGCCGGACGGACGAGCCTCGTGGGCCACGCCGCTCGAGCGAGCCGAGGCCTTCCAGGACATCTACATTCCCATCTCCGCCGAGGCGGGCAAGCTCCTGTACACGCTGGTCCGGGCCATCCGCCCGGAAACCGTGGTCGAGTTCGGCACCTCGTTCGGCATCTCGACCATCTACCTGGCCGCCGCGGTGGCCGACAATGGCACCGGTCAGGTCGTGACCACCGAGCTGAGCAGCAGGAAAGCCGACGCGGCCCGATCCAACCTGCAGGAGGCGGGCGTCGCCGAGCCCGTGACCATCCTGGTCGGCGACGCACGGCAGACGCTCGGCGAGGTTCCCGGCCCGGTCGGGCTGGTCCTGCTGGACGGCTGGAAGGACCTGTGCCTGCCGGTGCTGCGGCTACTCGAGCCCAAGCTGGCGCCGGGCGCGCTGGTCGCCGCCGACGACATCACCCACCAGGGCATGGCGGGCTATCTCGACTACGTCCGCGACCCGGCCAACGGCTACGTCAGCGTCGCGTTTCCCGTCGAGGACGGCATGGAGATCAGTTCCTGGACACTCGGCTAGCCGGCTATTCCGAACCGACGCGGCCGCTGAACGGGAACGGCCCGCCAGGTAAAGACCTGGCGGGCCGCGCCCGTAGCGGGAAGGGTGTCGTGGACGCTAGGTGAGGGACGGGAGCATCTCCGGTGCCCACAGGCCGGGGAGTTCCTCGGGGACAGTATCGAAGGGGAACCGCGGGGCGAACGCGGGTTCCAGATCGGATAGCCAGATGGCGTGCGGATCGAACCGGGCGAAGAACGGCCGCCCGACCAGATCCGGGTTGCGGGCCTGGATCATGTGCAGGGCGAAGACCTTCTCGCCCGCCACCTCGACCACCCCGTCCACGCATACCTTGCCCGGGGTTGCCGACATGGACGGGCCGCGCACCGTGCGGCACAGGCCGGAGACGTTCGCGTAGGCGTCGCGGTAGATCTCATGCGCCCGGTACAGCGGGACGGCGAAGTAGCCCTGCGGGCCGGTGTCGCGCTCAATGAACATGTAGTACGGCACCATGCCCATCCGCATCTGGGTCCGCCACATGTCGGACCAGATCCCGGGATCGTCGTTGATCGACCTGATCAGCGGCGCCTGGGTGCGGATGATCCCGCCCGCGGACCGGATCCGGCGCACGGCATCGGCCAGGAGCGGCGGTTCGAGCTCGCGGGGATGCGAGAAGTGAGCCATGACGGCCAGGCTCTTACCGGACGCCGTGACCTCCTCGAACAGCCGCATCGTGTCGTCGGCGTCCGGGTCGGTCACGAAGCGCTGCGGCCAGTAGCCCAGCGACTTGGTCCCGATCCGGATCGACTCCAGATGTCCCAGCTCCGGATCGAGCAGCGGCTCCACGTACCGCCTCAGCACCGCCGCCCCCATGATCATCGGGTCGCCGCCGGTAATCAGCACGCTGGTTACCTCGGGATGCTCCCGCAAGTAGCCGGTGACCTTGGTCATGTCGTCGGTCGCCATCTTCAGGTCCGGCTCGTCCACGAACTGCGCCCACCGGAAGCAGTAGGTGCAGTACGCGTGGCAGGTCTGACCCTGTTTGGGAAAGACCAGCACCGTTTCGGGGTACTTGTGCTGGACGCCCGGGAGCGGTTCGTCGGCGTAGTCGGGAATGTTGAAGGCCAGCTGGCCGGCCGGATGCGGGTTGAGCCGGGTCCGCACGGCGTGCGCGGCCGCACGCACCTCGCCGTCCGGGGCGCCTCGGGCCAGCAGGTCACCGATCGTCCTGACGTCCGCGCTGGGGAGCATGTCCGCTTGCGGGAAGACCAGGCGGTAGATCGGATCGTCCGGGGCAGCATCCCAGTCGATGAGGTTCTCGACCACGTACTCGTTGGTGCGGAAGGGCAGCACCGTGGCCACTGCCCGGACCGCGAGCCGTTCATCGGCGCTCAGCCCGGCCCGCTCCGTCAGTCTGTCCAGGTGCTTGACCGTGTACGCGCGAAACCGGCGGCCCGGCGCGGGAAGGCCGGGCGCCATCTCGGGAAGTCCAGTCACGCATCTCCCTTCGGTTGATCGCCGCCCGTGGCGCGAACTGCCCAGGCGCGCGAGACCCGTCACTGTTGCGGCAGGATCACCGCGCTAGAACCGGCCTGAACACTCAGACGCAGAACGCGCTTTACCGGTTCGTTGCCCCACAACTAGGTCACAATTACGAAACACTCAGTGACTCTGGAGGGTTTCCCGCGGCCAAGCTACCCAGTGCCCGCATACCCGTCTGCGCGTCCACCGCAGGTGGCCGAGGGGTGCCCCTTATCTGGGATACGTTCTGGCACCCCTTATGGTTCCCTGCCAGCGGCTGACCATGCCAAACGCTTCTCTTGGTCTGGCCATGCCACTCCCGGGACCGTTCGCCTCGGCACGCCGGGACGCTACCGGCCATACCGGTTACACCCGGACGGCCCGCCGGTGAGAGGCTGACGGCATGCGGGACTCGGTCTGGCGGCGGGCGGCGGACTCGCCGGCGCGATCGGCAACACCCTGAACCGCGACGGACGGCCCGCGGCCGTGGGGGGCGGGACGGTGCGCGGACGGGCGCCGAACGACAGCCCGCGGCCGATGCCGATCGCCGTGGACGCGATGGGCGGCGATCATGCTCCGGCCGAGATCGTGTCCGGGGCGATTGCCGCGGCCCGGGCGGGGATACCGGTACTGCTCACCGGCCGACCGGGGCAACTGCGCCCGCTGCTGGTCAAGCACGAGGCCGGGAACAACATCCGGATCGTGCCGGCCGAGGACTCGATCACGATGGGCGAGGGCGCCCTGGCCAGCTGGCGCCGCGACCGGTCGAGTATCGCGGTGGCGTGTCAGCTGGTCCGGCGAGGGCAGGCCGCCGCCGTGGTCTCGGCGGGCTCAACCGGGGGCATCGTGGCCACGGCCCGGCTCAGGCTGCGGGCGCTGCCCGGGATGCAGCGCCCGGCCCTGGCCGTCGTGCTGCCCACCCGTCCCGGGCCCACGCTGCTGCTGGACGCGGGGGCGATCGCGGACCCGAAACCGGAGATGCTCGTGCAGTTCGCTCAGCTCGGCGTGGCCTACGCGCAGACCGCCTACGGCATCGCCGAACCGCGGGTCGGCCTGCTCACGATCGGCGCCGAACCGGGCAAGGGCAATAAGCTGGCCCGGCGGGCCCATGAGCTGCTCGACGCCGACCCGCCGCACGGCGGCATGCCGATCAGCTTCGTGGGCAACGTTGAGGGCGGCGACCTGCTGACCGGCAAGGTCGACGTGATCGTGACCGATGGTTTCACGGGGAACGTGGCCCTGAAGACGCTGGAGGGCACGGCCGGATTCGCGGCGCGGCAGCTGCGGGAGGCCCTGGCCGGCACGCGCACGGCGCGGATCGGGACGCTGTTTCAGCGCCGTGGCCTTAAGGAACTCGCCGAGCGCATGGACTCGGACAGTTATGGCGGGGCGGCCCTGCTCGGGCTGGAGGCCACCGTTGTGATCGCGCACGGGGCGGCCAAGGCCCGCGCCTTGGAGGCGGCCTGCATGCTGGCCGCCAGCCTGGCTCGTGGCCAGATCACCGAGAAGATCACTGAGCGGCTCGGGTCGCCGCGGGGCGGGCACGGGCACTTCCTGCGCCGGCCGTGACATCGGGCCGGGCCGCGGCCCGGCCCGACCGCGAAATGCCCGACCGCGAAATGCCCGACCGCGAAATGCCCGACCACGACACTGCCCGACCACGACACTGCCCGACCACGACACTGCCCGACCACGACACTGCCCGACCCGCGGCAGGGCCAACCACGGCGGAAGCGCGCCGACGTCGGCCCGCGCCCGCGGAATGTGGGCCCAGAGGGCTGTTTTTTCAGCCATCTGGGCCCACGTTTCCAACGGGCCCACGTTTCCCGGCCCGGCCAGAAAGGACGGGGCGGGCCGTCGGGCTGGGCCCGGCGCGGAGTTCCCGCGCCGCCGCGCCGGGGGCGAGCCGATAGGCTTGATTTATGACCGATCCGCAGCAAGCCCTGGCCCGGCTGATGGCCGCCGCGCTGGCTGCGGCGTTCGGCCCGGATTACGCCGATGCCGATCCGGTGATCCGGCCGTCACAGTTCGCCGACTACCAGTCGAACGTCGCGCTGGCCCTGGCCAAGCGGCTGGGCCGGCCGCCGCGCGAGGTCGCGGCCGAGCTGGCCGGCCAGCTCGGCGGCAGCGACGTGATCGAGCGGGCCGAGGTCAGCGGGCCGGGTTTCATCAACCTCACGCTCCGCGACGACTGGATCGCCGCCCAGGCGACCGGCCAGCTCGGCAACGCCCGGCTCGACGTTCCCCCGGCCGACCCGGTGCAACGGGTCGTGGTCGACTACTCGGCGCCGAACGTGGCCCGGGAGATGCACGTCGGTCACCTGCGCACCACGATCGTCGGCGACTCGGTGGTCCGGATCCTGGAGTATCTCGGTGACCCGGTCATCCGGGCCAACCACATCGGCGACTGGGGCACCCAGTTCGGCATGCTGCTCGAGCACCTGCTCGACGTGGGCGAGGGATCGGCCAACGAGCAGCTCGCCGCGGGCGAGATCAACGCCTTCTACCAGGCGGCCAACGCCAAGTTCAAGGCCGATCCGTCGTTCGCCGAGCGCTCGCGGCTGCGGGTCGTCGCGCTGCAGGCCGGGGACCCGGAGACGCTGCGCCTGTGGCGCACGGTGATCAGCGACACCGAGAAGTACTACAACACGATCTACGCGCGGCTCGGCGTGACGCTCACCGATGCCGACCTGGACCCGGAGAGCTTCTACAACCCGATGCTCGCCGACGTCTGCGACGAGCTGGAGGCGGAGGGCGTCGCGGTGATCAGCGACGGCGCCCTCTGCGCCTTTCCCCCCGGCTTCACCGGGCGTGACGGCGCGCCGCTCCCGCTGATCTTGCGCAAATCCGACGGCGGCTACGGCTACGCGAGCACGGACATGGCCGCGATCCGGTACCGGATCCGTGACCTGCACGCGGACCGCATCATCTACGTGGTCGGGGCCGAGCAGGCCCAGCACTTCGAGATGGTCTTCGCCACCGCCCGCCAGGCGGGGTGGCTGACCGACGAGGTCAGCGCCGAGCACGCCACGATCGGGCTGGTCACCGGGGCTGACCGCAAGCGGTTCCGGACCAGGACCGGCGCCTCGGTCAAGCTGGCCGACCTGATCGCCGAGGCGGTCGAGCGGGCCGAGGAGGTCATCAAGGACCGCTACGACGACCCGGAGTTGCGCGGGCAGATCGCCGAGGCGGTCGGCATCGGCGCGCTGAAGTACGCCGACCTGTCCGTGGCCCGCGACTCGGGATACGTGCTCGACTTCAACCGGATGCTCGCGCTGACCGGCAACACCGGCCCGTACCTGCAGTACGCGACCGCCCGGATCCGCTCGATCTTCCGCAACGCCGGGATCGACCCGGGCGAGGCGGCGGGCGCGATCCGGCTCACCGAAAAGGCCGAGCGGGACCTCGCGCTGCGGCTGCTCGGCTTCGGCGCGGCGGTGCACCAGGTGGCGGAGGCGGCCGAGCCGCACAAGCTCGCGACGTTCCTGTTCGAGACGGCCAGCGCGTTTACCGCGTTCTATGAGCAGTGCCCGGTGCTGAAGGCGGACCTCGACTGGGTCCGCGACAGCAGGCTGGCCCTGTCCGCGCTCACGCTCCGGGTCCTGCTGACCGGCCTGGACCTGCTCGGCATCCCGGTGCCCGAGCGCATGTAGCGGGCCCGCCCCGGGCGGATTTTCGGCGCGTTCACAGGCTGCTCCCAGGATCTACCCGCCGGTGTCCCAGACCGCACCGGCAGTCTCGCGGTTATGGACAACACGCATCAGCCGCCAGACGGCGAACCGCAGGACTTCTGGGCCACGCAGGAGATCCGGCCCGAGACCGGCCAGCCTGGACCGGCTGAACCGGCTGAACCGGCCGCACAGCCTCGGCCGTCCTCCGGGCCGCCCGGCCCGGCCTCGGCCCAGGCATCCGCTCCGTGGCAGCAGCCCGGCTGGGGCCAGCCCGGCTGGGGCCAGCCCGGCTGGGGCCAGCCCGGTTACCCGCCGCCCGGAACGCCCGCCCCGCCTGGTCCCCCTGGCCCGCCTGGCCAGTACGGCGCGCCGCGGCCACCGCGCCGCGGCCGGGCGCTCTGGTGGGGTGCCGGGCTCGCGCTGGTCGCGGTGCTGGCCGGCGGCGGCGCGTTCGCGGCTACGCACCTGGCCGGCAACACCTCCCCGGCCGCGGCGACGACCGGGGCCACCGGCCCGACCGGCCAGGCCGCGCAGCTGAACGCCCTGCTCAACTCGGCCTCGTCGCCCTCGTCGGAGGCGGCCGCGGCCACCTTCGGCACCACGTCGGCGGGCACCTCGTCATCGGGCACCTCGTCATCGGGCACCGCCGCCACGGCCGACGCCAACCATCCCTGCCTGTCCCGGGCGGCCAAGATCCTGGCCAACGGACACCCGCGCGCGGCCAGGCTCGCGGTGCGGCGGTGCCACGTGCTGCGCGGCGTGCGCGTGCTGGGCGGGCTGCACGGCCAGTTCACGTTCAAGACCAAGACCGGCTACACGACGCTCGCCTACGAGCGCGGCGTGATCCGGTCGATCAGCGGCAGCGACGTCACCGTCCAGGCCACCGACGGCACCACCTGGACCTGGGTCCTGGTCAGCGACACCGTGGTCCGCCACGGCGGGCAGAAGGTCGCCGGCAGTGAGCTGGCCGAGGGGCAGCAGGTGTTCGCGGGCGGCCCGGTCGTCAGCGGCGTCTACGACGCCCGCCTGATCGTGATCCGGCCCGCGGCCAGCACGTCGCCGACCCCGTCATCCAGCCCGGCGGCGGGCTCATAACCGCCTCATGCACGTACCAGCGGCGTCATCCGGGGCATTCGGGCCCGGATGGCGCCACCGGTCGCCCGGCGCGCGAGAATGATCCCGATACCTCATGACCGACAAAGACCAGATCCCCCAGGTGCTCGTCGTGGACGACGAGCCGAACATCCGTGAGCTCGTCCAGGTGGCGCTGAAGTTCCACGGATGCTCGGTGACGACGGCGGCGACCGGGAAGGACGCGCTCCGGCGGGCCGAAACCGACGCGCCCGACCTGATCGTCCTCGACGTGATGCTGCCGGACATGGACGGCTTCGAGGTGTGCCGGCGGTTGCGCTCGGCGGGCAACGAGGTCCCGGTGATCTTCCTGACCGCCCGGGACACCTCGTCGGACACCGTCACCGGTCTGGCCATCGGCGGCGACGACTACGTGACCAAGCCGTTCTCGGTGGAGGCCCTGGTGGCCCGGGTCCGGGCGGTGTTGCGCCGGGCGTCCAGGAACAGCCGCGGCGACGCCGGGGACGGCGACGGGGACATCCTGCGCGCCGGTGACCTGGAGGTGGACGAGGCCCGGTGGACGGTGCGCCGGGGCGGGACCCAGGTCGAGCTCTCGCCTACCGAGTTCCGCCTGCTCACGTACCTGATCCGGCACCAGGGGCGGGTCCTGACCCGGTCCCAGCTGCTGGAGAACGTCTGGGGCTGGGACTACGCCGGCGAGTCCCAGATCGTGGAGACCTACGTCAGCTACCTGCGGCGCAAGCTCGACCCGCTCGGCCCGCCGCTGATCCACACCCAGCGGGGGGTGGGTTACAGCCTGCGGCCGCCGGACCGGTGACCAGATCCCGCAGGCTTTCGCTGCGCGCGCGGATGCTCATCCTGCTGATCGCGGTGACCGCGATCTTCCTGCTGATCATGGGCGCGGTCACCACGAGGGTGCTGAGCAGCAAGCTGCACGGCCAGTTCAACGCCGACCTGATCGCCGCCTCGGCGCGCGACCCGCGCGGGCTGGCCGACAACGCCGGCGGCTACCTGGCCGTGGCCGTCTCGGTGCGCACCGATCGGGTCGTGCTGATCACGCCCGGCGCCCAGGCCAGCCAGCTCGCCTCGGCGCTCGGCCAGATGACCCTGGCCGGCTACCGGCAGCGATTCCGCACCGAGCCCGCCACGGTCACCCTTCCGGACGGCAAGAACGTCCGGGCCGTGGCCCGCGGCATCACCGCGAACAAGCTGGAGACCGCGGGCTTCACGGTGCCCGCCCTGGGGGCCTACGTCCTGGTGGTCGCGCACACCACCGACACCCTGGCCGGGCAGATCGGCGGGGTCGTGATCGCCGAGCTGATCACGGGCGGCGCGCTGCTCGCGCTGCTCGCGATCGGCGGCAGCTGGCTGATCGGCCGCGGCCTGAGCCCGCTGGACCACATGGCGAACACGGCCAACGAGATCACCTCGCGCGGCGACCTGGCCGCGCGCGTGGCCGACGCGGACGACGGCACCGAGGTGGGGCGGCTCGGGTCGGCCATCAACACCATGCTCGATCGGATCCAGCAGGCGTTCGGCGCCCGGCTGCGCTCGGAACAGAAGGTGCGCGAGTTCGCCGCCGACGCCTCGCACGAGCTGCGCACCCCGCTGACCACCATCCGCGGCTACGCCGAGCTATACCGGCAGGGCGCGCTCGGCCCCGACCAGCTGCCCAACGCCATGCGCCGGATCGAGCAGGAGGCGCAACGGATGAGCACGCTGGTGGCCGAACTCCTGGAGCTGGCCCGGCTGGACCGGACCTCCTCGCTCGACCTGACCGAGACCGACCTGGCCGGCGTGGTGCGCGACGCGGTGGCCGACGCCGCCGCGGTCGAGCCGCAGCGGCCGGTCCGGGCCGAGGCGCCGCCGCGCCTGGTCGCCGTGGTCGACGAGCCCCGGGTCCGGCAGGTGCTGGCCAACCTGCTGGGCAACGTCCGTGCGCACACCCCGGTCAGCACCCCGGTGGCGGTGCGGCTGGGCGCCATCACCGGCGGCGTGCTGCTCGAGGTGGCCGACGCCGGTCCCGGCATGTCGGCCGAGGACGCGGCCCGGGCCTTCGACCGCTTCCACCGTGCCGCCGACCCCGGCAACGCCGCCGACCCCGCCAACGCCAACGGCACCGGCACCGGCACCGGCACCGGCACCGCCGGAGCCGAACCCGCGAACGCCACCGCGCGCGACAACGGCACCGGCGGTGGCAGCGGGCTGGGCCTGTCGATCGTCCAGGCCATCGCCCGGGCCCACGGCGGTCAGGCCACGCTGGAGTCCTGGCCGGGGCGCGGCACCCGGGTGCGGATCTGGCTGCCTACTCCGGCCGCTCCCTGACGTCGGCCCGCGGCACGATCTGGTACCGGTCGGCCGGTTCGGGCAGGTGGTTGAACAGATAGAACACCGCGAGCGCCCCGTACACGGCCAGCCCCGCCGCGGCCGAGGCGAACGCGGCGATCAGCACGCCGGCCAGGTAGCCGACCAGGCCCAGGCTCCACCGCGGGATCCGGGACAGCAACGGGCTGCGGCCGAAGCCGGGAACCGAGTCCCGCAACCTCACCCGGGTGATGCGCGAGCCCAGCTTGTCCGCGTGCCGGACCATGTACTCCCAGATCAGGTTGTAGAAGATCGAGATCGCGATCATGATCGCCCCGTAGAGGACGGTCGCGACCGGGCCGCCGGACGTGGTCGGGCCGGTCAGGTGCTCGGCGACCAGCGCGGTCGGGAACGGTATCGCGACAATGCCCATGAGCAGCAGCAGGTTCAGCACGAGCACCGGCCGGTCGACGAACCGCACGTGGCCGAACATCGTGTGGTGGTTCATCCACATGATGCCGATGGTCAGGAAGCTGACCACGTACGCGACGTACTGTGGCCAGGCCTCGCCGAGCACCCGGTAGCTCAGATGGTCCTTGCCGATCGGCAGCAGGTCGAAGATCAGCACCGTGATCGCGACCGCGAACACGCCGTCGCTGAAGGACTCGGCCCGCCGGGAGTCCACGCGGTGCTCCCCCGGGTCAGCCGGCCTCGTCCGGGCCCGGCTCGGCCCCGGCCGGGTCGGACGGGCCCGGCTCCGAAACCCCGGGGCCGACCGCGGCCGGCGCCGCCGACGGCCGGACCGAGCGGACCAGGATCTGGGCCACGTCAACGACCTCGAGCGACTCGGCCGCCTCGCCGGAGCTCTTCTTGGCGCTGACCGCGTCGCCGAGCATGACCAGGCAGTACGGGCATCCGGTCGAGATCGTGTCCGGGCTGGTGCCCAGCGCCTCGTCGATCCGCTCGGTGTTGATCCGCTTGCCGATCCGCTCCTCCATCCACATCCGCGCCCCGCCCGCGCCGCAGCAGAACCCGCGCTCCTTGCACCGGTGCATCTCCTGGGCCCGGACGCCGGGCACCTGCTCCATGATCTCGCGCGGCGGCGTGAACACCCGGTTGTGCCGGCCGAGGAAGCACGGGTCGTGGTAGGTGATCTTCTCCTCGACGGGGTTGACCGGGGTCAGCCGCCCCTCGGACACCAGCCGGGCCAGCAACTGGGTGTGGTGGATCACCTCGTAGTTCCCGCCGAGCTGCGGGTACTCCTTGGCCAGCGTGTTGAAGCAGTGCGGGCAGCTCGCGACGATCTTGCGCGCCCCGGCCTCGTTCAGCGTCTCGATGTTCTGCTGGGCCAGCATCGAGAACACGAACTCGTTGCCCATCCGCCGGGCCGGGTCGCCGGTGCAGGTCTCGGCCGGGCCGAGGATCGCGAACGAGACGCCCGCGGTGTGCAGCAGTTCGGCGATGGCCCGGGTGGTCTTGCGCGCCCGGTCCTCCAGCGCCCCGGCGCAGCCCACCCAGAACAGGTACTCGACGTCGTCGCCGATCGGGCCGTCCACCACCGGGACCTCGAAGCCCAGGCCCTCCGCCCAGTCCAGCCGCCTGGCCTCGCCCATGCCCCACGGGTCGCCCTTGTTCTCCAGGTTCTTCAGCATCGAGGACGCCTCGGCCGGGAACGCGGACTCGATCAGCACCTGGTGCCGGCGCATGTCGGTGATGTGGTCGATGTGCTCGATGTCGACCGGGCACTCCTCCACGCACGCGCCGCAGTTGGTGCAGGACCAGAGCACGTCGGGGTCGATCACGCCGTTCGCGGCCTCGTCGCCGACCAGCGGCCGCCCGGCCTCGGCCTTGACCGAGTCCGGCAGCTTTTCGCGGGCTTCGTCCGAGGCGGCCAGCAGGTACGGGGCCTTGGCGAACGCGTGGTCGCGCAGGTCGAGGATCAGCATCTTGGGCGACAGCGGCTTGCCGGTGGCCCACGCCGGGCACTGGGACTGGCAGCGCCCGCACTCGGTGCAGGTGGCCATGTCGAGCATGCCCTTCCAGGTGAAGTCCTCGATCTTGCCGCGGCCGAAGATGTCGGTGTCCGGGTCGGCCTCCTCGAAGTCGAGCACCTTGCCGCCCGAGCGCATCGGCTGCAGCGCGCCCAGGCCGTTCGGGCGCCGGGAGAACAGCACGTTCACCGGGGCGATCGCGATGTGCAGGTGCTTGGAGTAGGTGACGAACACGCCGAAACCGAGCACCACCGCGAGCTGGAGCAGGATGAACGTGGTCTCCAGCGCCTGGTTCGCACCCACGCCGAGCGGATGCAGCCAGTGCCCGACGATCTGCGAGGCGAACGCGCCGTGGGCGTACGGGAACACCCCGGCGTTGATCTGCGCGCCCCTGTAGATCAGCAGCGTCGCGATGACCAGGAAGATCAGCAGCAGCACGAGCCAGGCCGCGCCGGTATGCGAGCCGTCGAACCGGGACTTGCGGCCCTCGCGCTTCGGGTCGCTGCGAAGCCGGATGATCGCGAACGTGACGATGCCGACCAGGACCCCGACGGCGAACAGGTCCTCGATAAAGCCGATCGCGGCCCAGTGGCCGATCCCGGGAATCGCGAACGTGCGGCTGAACAGGTCGCCGTAGGCCTCGATGATCGTCAGCAGCAGGATGATGAAGCCCCAGAACGTCAGAAAGTGAGCCACGCCTGGAACCGACCACTTGAGCAGCTTGCGCTGCCCGAATACCTCGGTGGCCTGCGTTTCGGCGTCCCGGCCGGGGTGCGAGCGGACGGCTTCGATCCGCTCGGGCGCGGGCTGCCCGGTCCGGCTCAGCCGGTACAGCCACCACAGCCGCCGTCCGGCCACCGCGGCCGCGACCGCGGTCAGGGCGAGTCCGATGATGATGCGCACGACCAAGGTGACCTCCGGGTGCAGGATGGCCAGCGGTTGGCCAGTGTACGCCGGCCCCGCCGACAACCAGGCCCGCAATCCTACCGGTCGGTAACCTTACCGCTACCTGCGCCAGGCCAGAACGCTCCCGGACCGGACGGTCGGCGGTCCGAACCATCCTTCCAGATAGCGCCCGAGCGCCGAGTTCGGGCCCGTGACGGCCACGATCGCGGCCGGCCGCCAGGTGTGCAGGTCGGCCTCGACCTGGGTCCGCGACGGGGCCGGGACGCGCTGCCCGGTCCACAGCCCGTCGAGGTACTGGGCGGTGGCGGCGACCCCGTTGCCCTCCACGTAGGCCTGCCCGTTCCACGCCGGGCCGGTGAAGTAGCCGCCGACCAGCGAGACCGGCACGCCGGTGTCGGCCTGCCAGCGCAGCGCACTGGTGAGCGCCGCCGTCGGCACCGGCACGACCACGACCCGGGCCCCCGGCGGCAGGCGGAGCGCGGCGAACGCCGCCGACCAGCCGGCCGGGACCGGCGAGGCGACCGCCGCCGGCAGCGGCCTTGGAATGATCGTTAGGAACGCCCCGACCGCACACAATGTGGCCGCCGGAGCCAGCCAGCGGGCCCGGGCCGGCCGCCAGGGCGGCGCTGCGCCCGCCTCATCTGGCCGCGCATCCGGCCAGCCCGGCCGGGGGTCGGGCTGCTCTGGCCGCGGATCCGGATCGTCTGGCACTGCGGCCACCGGCTGGCGCCGGGGCTTCCAGGCCCGGTCGAGCGCGAACGCCAGCAGGGCGGCGGCGGCCCCGTCCGCGACGATCGACATGCGGTCCGGCAGCGCGGTGCCGAGCACGGGCACGTTCTCCAGCCACCGCCAGGGCAGGGTGACGCCGGGGTGCAGGGTGCCGGATATCAGCGGGTGGGCGCCCAGCGAGAGCAGTTCCATGACCGCCACGGTCACCGCCATGGCGCGCGCCGCGGGCCGGCGCCAGCACGCCGCGGCGGCCACCGCCAGCGCCGCGATCAGCGGCCAGCCCAGGTAGCCGAGGTACTCCGCGGGACCGCCCTGATACCTGGCCGCGGCCGCGGCGCTGGCCGTCGTGTGGACCAGCAGGTACCCCGACGGCGTGACGAACCCGGTGAGGTCGTTCTTGAAGAAGTCGGGCAGGAACGCGCTGCCGCGCTGGGTCAGCGGGCCGAAGAACTGGACCCACAGCGCGTAACCGGCCAGCAGCAGCGTGACCGCGGCCGCCACCCCGAGGCCCGCCGCGGCCGGGCCCAGCCGCGCGGGCACCGCACGCGGCCGGCCGAGAGCCAGCACCGCCACGATCAGCAGCCCGGCGATGCCGGTGAGCAGCAGCAGTTCCTCGCCGGTGAACAGCTGCGCCGTGACCAGCAGGCCGAGCCAGACACCGCGGCGCACGCGGGAGCGCGGCGGACTATCAAGGCACAGCCGCAGGCCCGCGTCGATGATCAGCGGCGGGAGCACGGCGAACTGGAGGTTGTAGTGGCCGATCCCGGCCTGCAGCAGCGCCGGGGAGAAGCCGTAGACCGCCCCGCCCAGGGCGGCCGGGCCGGCCGCGACGTCCCAGCGGCGCAGCACCAGGAACAGGCTGGCCGCCGACCCGGCGAAGCCGGCCGTGAGCAGGACGGTCAGGCCGGTCTGCGGGCCGAGCAGCAGCGTCACCGGCGCGAGCAGGACGCCGGGCAGCAGGAGGGAGGTGTTCCACATCAGGTTGATGCCCTGCGGCGCGTTCATGGCCGCCGTGACCAGCGCGGGCAGCCGGCCGTGCGCGACCGCGGCGGCGTCGTAGCGCAGGAACCAGGCGAACTGGTCGGCGTCGTTCGGGTTGCCCGCGACCGTGTGCGAGGCCGGATCGGCCCACAGGTGCCAGGTGACCGCCACGGCCGCGAGCAGGTAGCAGGCCAGGATCGCGGCGACCGCCCAGGCGCCGCGGCGCGGCGACCGCGAGGCGGCGGGTGCCTCGGGAGACGACGCGGTCGTGGTCAGGGCGCGCGCCAACGCCGGCTCCTCCCGGCCCTACCGGCCGGCCCGGATGAACACGTACACGCCGTCGCCCGAGTAGATCTGGCGGTAGCGCACCCCGTGGTTCAGGCTCTCGACGAACTTCAGCACGTTGGACGGCGGCGGCTGCCAGTCCGTGCTCGCGGTGTCGAACACGATGTATGTCGTGGCCGGGTTGGTGCTGAAGTTGCCGAGCCAGAACGTGTCGGTCCGGCTCGCGAGCGGGGCCAGCAGGTCCAGGTCGGTCGCGACCGTGGCGCCGTCCGGCACCTTGGCCATCGCCGCGCGGGCGGCGGCGACATGCGGGCCGATGGTGTAGGTCGACGGGGTCCACAGCTGGCTCAGCGGGAACTGGAAGGCCAGCGCGGCCGCGGCGCCCAGCATCAACCCCGGGCCGTAGCGTTCCAGCGGCCCGGTCAGCCGGACCGGCAGGCCGGCCTCCCGCGCGGCGCGGATCCGGGCCATGCCGTCGATCGCCGCGATGAACACGATCGGCATCACGGTCGCGTTGTAGTGCCAGTCCGTTCCCCAGTAGTAGGGGTTGGTGGCGACGAAGCGCAGCGCCAGGCTGGGCACGGCGGCGAGCACGAGCGGCGAGCGCAGCGCGAGGAACGCCGTGGGCAGCAGGATCAGGGCCAGGGTCGGCAGCTTGGTTCCCGAGCCGGCGAAGACCTGGGCGATCAGTCCTGACACCGAGAAGTGCCCCCCGTGCGGGTTGACCACGCCGCCCTCGCTCCAGAAGTAGTAGCTGTGCAGCAGGCTGAAATGCGGCTCGATGACGAAGATGCACAGCAGCGACCAGATCAGCCCCCAGGCGGCCAGCAGCAGCCCGGTGACCCGCTCCCGGTACACCACCGCCATCAGCACCCCGATGGCGGCGATCGTGAACCCCTGATCCTCCTTGACCAGCACCAGCGGCAGCGCCCACCACACCGCGGCCCGGGTCCGGCCCCGCACCAGCGCGGACAGCGAGCAGGCCAGCAACGGGACCGCGAACGCGATCTCGTGGAAGTCGTAGTTGACCATCTGCTGCAGGCCCCAGGAGAACCCGTAGGCCGCGCCGATCGCGCGCCCGACGCCGGTCCCGAGCCGGTCGGCGGCGGCCCGGCTGACCGGGATGACGGACACCGCGGCCAGCAGCGCCTGCGCCACCAGCAGCGTGACCGGGGTCGGGAACACCCGGAAGAACGGGGCGATCAGCGCGACGATCGGCTGGAAGTGGTCTCCGAGCAGGTTGTAGCCCGCGTGCCGGACGTCGACGATGCCCGCGTGCAGATGGGCGTACTGCTTGATGTACTCGGTGAAGATGCCGAGGTCCCAGGACGTCGGGTCGAGGCGCAGGTACCGGAACACCGAGATCGGCAGGTAGGTCGCGAACACGGCCAGCGCGATCAGCCACGGCACCCTGTCGGCCCGCACCCGGTCCGCTGGCACCCTGCCGGCTCGAACCGGGGCCGGGCCGGGCCCGGCTGCGGTCTCGGGCACCCCGCGGGCGTCCGGCAGCCCGGGGCCGGCCTCCGGAAGCTCGCCGGTGCCCAGAAGCTCCCTGTCGCTAGCCACGGATGCCCGCGCGTCCTTTCGCCCCGACCGGCCGCGGCGGCCGATCATGATTCCGCCGTGCCGGTGCGTAAAAGAAACCGATCTTGCCCTCGGTGGCCGCGCGCCGCTTGCGCGATGGCGAGGCCGTCTACATCGTAGGCAGGATCGGCGGCGGTCACCCAGGGTCCGCGTACGCGAACTCGCTCGCCGGCGTCGGACATGGACAAGCTGGGGGCCGCACACCGAGGAGGAGCCGTTGACGCCCGACTGGCCCGACAGCGAGGTCATTCTCCGGTCGCGCCCGCGCCCTGACGGCGGGCGACCGGGCTGACGGATGATCGTGCCCGGCCTGGCACGAATACCGGGGCCGTTCGTTTGACTGGGTGGCCGGGTGAGTCCTTGGACGCCTCCTCTTGGGCGTGACCCCTTCGGCCGCCGCATCGGGCCAGGAACCCGGCGTGAGCTGGGGTTTCAGAGATCTTCTGCGGGCCGGGAATGCCCGGCGCATCCGGAAAGTTGAGCTAGGCAGACTCAAGTCAGTTGCCTTGCCGATGGCACCGTGGCAAACTTGCGTCGACAAGGCTCAACTTAGGCAATCGAACACAAGGACTAAACTCATGGCACGAGCGGTAGGCATCGACCTGGGCACGACCAACTCCGTCGTCGCCGTTCTGGAGGGCGGCGAGCCCACGGTCATCGCCAACGCGGAAGGCTCGCGGACCACGCCGTCCGTGGTCGCCTTCGCGAAGAACGGGGAAGTGCTCGTCGGCGAGGTCGCCAAGCGGCAGGCGGTCACGAACGTTGACCGGACGATCCGCTCGGTCAAGCGCCAGATGGGCACCGACTGGTCCGTCTCCATCGACGGGAAGAAGTTCACGGCCCAGCAGATCAGCGCCTTCATCCTGCAGAAGCTGAAGAGGGACGCCGAGGCGTACCTGGGCGAGACGATCGCGGACGCCGTGATCACGGTTCCGGCGTACTTCAGCGACGCGCAGCGGCAGGCCACCAAGGAGGCCGGCCAGATCGCCGGGATGAACGTGCTGCGGATCATCAACGAGCCGACGTCCGCGGCCCTGGCCTACCACCTGGACAAGGACAACGAGGCCACGATCCTGGTCTTCGACCTGGGCGGCGGCACGTTCGACGTCTCGCTGCTCGAGGTGGGCGAGGGCGTCGTGGAGGTCAAGGCCACCAGCGGTGACAACCACCTGGGCGGCGACGACTGGGACCAGCGGATCGTGGACTGGCTGGTGCAGGACTTCAAGAACAGCTACGGCATCGACCTGTCCAAGGACAAGATGGCGCTGCAGCGGCTGCGGGAGACCGCGGAGAAGACCAAGATCGAGCTCTCCACGACCAGCGAGTCGTCGATCAACCTGCCTTACATCACGCACTCGGAGCAGGGCCCGCTGCACCTGGACACCAAGCTGTCCCGCGCCGAGTTCCAGAAGATGACCTCCGACCTGCTCGACCGGTGCAAGTCGCCGTTCCAGCAGGTGATCAAGGACGCCGGGGTGAAGCTGGGTGACATCCAGCACGTGGTGCTGGTCGGCGGCTCCACCCGGATGCCCGCGGTCGTGGACCTGGTCAAGGAGCTGACCGGCGGCAAGGAGCCGAACAAGGGCGTCAACCCGGACGAGGTTGTCGCGGTCGGCGCCTGCCTGCAGGCCGGCGTGCTCAAGGGCGAGGTCAAGGACGTCCTGCTGCTGGACGTGACCCCGCTGTCGCTGGGCATCGAGACCAAGGGCGGCATCTTCACCAAGCTCATCGAGCGGAACACCACGATCCCGAC
>Ga0335075_10006145_pt1 | contig 18561 bp, 17 predicted proteins | sample Lox_Sample_24_FD_206723 | JGI IMG/M metagenome (GOLD analysis project Ga0335075, IMG submission 206723) | Soil microbial communities from Loxahatchee National Wildlife Refuge, Florida, United States - Lox_Sample_2.4 | ecosystem: Environmental > Terrestrial > Soil > Wetlands | place: USA... | reverse complement strand
TACCGCAAAATCAGCAAGGCGAACTGATTCCGGCGTAACCGGAGCGCGCAAGCCGGTTCTCTCGGATAGACGCGCCTGGGCGCGTTTCGCTCGCCGCCTGCGAAGAGCAGGAGCTGGTTCTCCCGCTGCGGCGCCGTGGCGGCCCGGCTCAGGATCCGCTGCCGGAGGATGATGCTGGGGCGGCGACGGAGATATGCAGGTCGAAATAGGCAATTTTGCGCTGATCGAAAGAGCTCAGGGTCCGCTTTGAGCTTTTCCTGCCGTGGAACGCGGCCCAGACCGTGTAATCCGTGTCGTCCGCCAGGTAGTCGAAGCGGTAACTGCCGTCCGAGGTGGTAATGAAGGTCTTCACGTCGCTGTTGCGGGAGTTCTCGAGGTAGACGATGGCCCCGCTGATGGGCGTGCCATGATCGCCGATGACTTTTCCCTGGAGATCGCGCTGGCCGAAATTCTGCGCGAGAAGGGCAGGCCCCAGAGCAGCCAGCGCGAACAGGGCGAGGACGAGCATCACCCGCCGCTGCAGATCTTGCCGGATGCGGTTGCTGACAGGCACTGCCGAACAGGTCATTCTTCTTCCTCTTCTCCGAACTCTTCCTCGTCCTCGTAATCTTCTTCGACTTTGGTCAGTTCCAAAGGGTCAACCGCGACCACCTCATACTCGGTGCCGCACTCGTCGCAAATGACGACGTCGCCCTCTTCCACTTCCTCTTCGTCAATGTCCAGAGCGCTCTCGCATTCAGGGCAAATCGGCATGAATCCCTCCACCGGGATAAAGAATCACCAAACCATCAGCATTTCGCAACGCGGGCAATGTTTGGCAGCGCCTTCCGGAACTTCCCTTGAAAAATCGCCGCGCGACGACAGGAACTTCGATGCCGATTCCAGCCGCGAGCCGCCTTCGCTAGTTTTGAAGAGAAACTGGCCGCGCGTCAAGCGTGCTTTTGACCGGATGCCAGGGCATACTCGATAGTCATGAAAAGTCATGGCACGCTGCCGCTCGCTGTCCTTTCTCTCGTACTGGTCGTAGCCGGGTCCGGCCCCGCCGCCGCTTCTTCCGGCGATGCCGCGCACCGCGATCTGGATGCCATGGGCGCGCCCCCTGCCGCCATGCCGGTGGATCCGCAGATCGCCGGGGCGCTGGCGCGCATTTCCCCGGGGCAAATTCAAAAGACGATTGCCGCGCTGGTCACGTTTCACAATCGCAGCACCCTTTCCAGTATGGTGAAAGACCTTCCGCCGGGCACCGGGGTGAGCGCGGCAGCCGACTGGATCGAGGCGCAGTTCCGGCAGATCTCGGCCGAGTGCGGCGGTTGCCTCGAGGTCCGGCGCGACAGCTTCACCCAGCAGCCGGGCAGCGGGCCGAACGCGCGGGTGACGCAGCCGACCACGATCACCAATGTTTACGCCATCCTGCGCGGCACCGATCCGGCGCAGGCGGCGAGGATGGTGCTGGTCACCGGGCATTACGACTCGCGCGACAGCAGCAACTTCGATACCCAGGGCGAGGCGCCGGGCGCCAACGACGATGCCAGCGGCGTGGCGGTCAGCCTTGCCTGCGCGCGGGCCCTTTCGAAGATGAAGTTTCCCGCCACCCTGGTGTTCGTGGCCGTTGCGGGCGAGGAGCAGGGGCTCTACGGCAGCCGCCACCTGGCGCAGTTGGCCAGGCAGCAGAACTGGGATCTGGAAGGCGTGCTCAACAACGACATCGTGGGCGGAAACCGGACGCCCGGCGCCCGCTTCCAGGACGAGCATGCGGTTCGCGTCTTCTCTGAGGGCGTGCCTGCCAGCGCCTCGCCGGAAGAGATTCGCCGTCTCGTCATGCTCGGCTACGACAGCGATTCCCCCTCCCGGGAACTGGCGCGGGAGATCACCGAGGTGGCGCGAACTTACACGGGCGCGCCTGCCACGAGCGCCCGGCCGATCGCATCGGGCCTGGAGCCGGTGCTGGAGTTCCGGCTCGATCGCTTCATGCGCGGCGGCGATCACTACTCGTTCAATCAGCAGGGCTATGCCGCAGTTCGCTTTTCCGAGTGGCGCGAGGACTTCAACCACCAGCATCAGAATGTCCGCTTGGAGAACGGGGTGCAATATGGCGATCTGCTCCGCTTTGTCGATTTCGATTACGTGGCGCGGGTGGCGCGGCTGAACGCGGCAACCATGGCGGTGCTGGCCGACGCTCCGCCGGAGCCGGTGGACGTGACCTTCCCGCCGTCGAAGGTCTTCGACAACTCCATCAACGACACCACCATCGAATGGCGAGCGGGGGCCGGCGCGCCCGCGGGAACGAAATACGAGATTGTGTGGCGGGCGACGGCTGCGCCGAACTGGCAGCGAGCGGTGATGGCGGAGAAAGCTGGAGCCGTCGAGGGCGCCAATGGCGGCCTGAACCCAGGCACGTATTCCGTCACGCTGCCGATCTCGAAAGACAACGTCATCTTCGGCGTGCGCGCCGTCGATGCCCAGGGGCACCGCAGCCCGGCGGTGGTGCCGATGCCGTCGCGTTGAGGACGTCGGCTCTTTGCGAATGAGAGAATAACCAGGTGCCTCGACTTTCGGGTGGAATGCTCGGCTTTCCGGACTTCACCGGCTTCACGCGCAAACTCGTGCTGTGGAATCTGGGCGCGTATTTCCTGCTGCTGATCCTTGGTGTCGCATCGCACCCCGCCGCCGACGCCCTCCAACTCTATGTGGGGCTGGTTCCGGGGCTGGTGCTCCATCGCGGATTTGTCTGGCAGCTGATTACCTATTGCCTGATCCATCAGGGGATTCTGAATACCGCGTTCGAGCTGCTGTCGCTGTGGTTCCTCGGCAGCTTTCTCGAGTCGAACCACGGATCGCGCTGGCTGGCAGAGATTTTCTTTGTCTCCGTGCTGGGTTCGGCGCTGGCCGGCGTGGCGCTGGCCGCGGCCACCGGCGAGCAGTCGGTGCTGCTGTATGGCTGCTGGGGCGGGGTTTTCGGTCTGCTGATCGCCTTTGGCGTGCTCTACGCGGATCTGGAATTCATGATGTTCCCGCTGCCCTTCATGATCAAGGCCAAGTATCTGGTGGCCGTTTACCTGCTGATTGCGCTGGCCATGCTGTTTTCAGGGGAGCGGTTCTTCGCGTTTACCCAGCTGGGAGGCGCGCTTTTCGGCTTTCTGTACATCAAGTTTGCGCCCCGGCGAGGGTTCGCTCTCGCGGGCAGCGAAGGCCTCTACGGGATGCGCAATCGCTACTACCGGTGGAAACGCCGGCGCGCCGCGAAGAAGTTCGAAGTCTACATGCGCAAGCACCGGGACAACTGAGCGGCCGGGTACAGGGTACAGCGAGCAGGAAGCAGGGAACAGGCCGCCAGCTCCCACCGACTTAACGCTAAACGCAATACCCTAAACGCTAGTCCTACTTGTGCAGCGAGCCGAACTTGTACACCAGCCCCACCGAGCCGGCGCCTTCATTCTGCCAGGAGAAGCCGTAGTGCGTGGGCTGCCAGTCGGCGACGAAGCGCACGGACCAGTGAGAGGTGACGTTGTAGTCGGCGATGCCGCCCCAGGCCATCCCGAAGGCCAGCTTGTCGTTGTAAATGCCGAAATCCTGCGGCTGCGTGCCCGCGGGAAATCCTGAGCTGAACTTGCCGTAAGCCGCTCCCTCAAGAAAGTGCATGCCCAGCATGATCTTCGGCGAGCGGTACAGGCGGAAGCTGGGCCCGAAGAGCTCCAGATTTTCCGACATAGGAGGGTTCTTCGGGACGTTCTCGGAGTTGGGTGGAATCACCAGAACGCCGTACTCGCCGCGCGCGTTGGCCTCGATGCCCCACCGCGGATGAAGCCACAGCGTCGCGGAGCCGGTCCAGCCGGTCAGGTTCACGGCCTCGACGGAAAGACCGTTACTGGGGTTGAAGTGCCCGTACTGGTAGCCGCCGGAGAAATCCCACCGCTGCGAATAAGCGTCAGACTCGGCCTGCGGAGCGGTGGCGGTGACCTGCGCGTGCAGGTGAGCTACGGGTCCCAGGACAAGGCCCAGCGCCGCCAGGACCACAAATCGAGACATCACGGATTTCACGCGATCGGAAACCTCATTCAGGAAAATCGGAAGATTCAGGGTAACATCCCGGGGGCTGCCGTCGCTGGCGGTCAGCTCCGCAGGACTGGCCGGATGTGCAGCTCCTTCAGCTGCGCGTCGCTGACCGGAGTGGGAGCGTCGACCATCAGATCGATGGCTTTGGCCGTCTTGGGGAAGGCAATTACCTCGCGCAGGCTGGAAGCGCCGGCCAGGATCATCACCAGGCGATCGAGGCCCAGAGCAATGCCGCCGTGCGGAGGCGTGCCGTACTGCAGCGCTTCCAGGAAGAAGCCGAAGCGGGCTTTGGCTTCCTCGTCGGACATGCCGAGGGCGCGGAAGATCTGCTGTTGCACGTCCTGGCGGTGGATACGGATGGAGCCGGAACCGAGCTCGAGGCCGTTCATGGCGAGGTCGTAGTAGCGCGCGCGGACCGAGGCCGGATCGGAGACCAGCCGATCCATGTCCTCTTCGTGCGGCGAGGTGAAGGGGTGGTGCGCCGGAGCCCAGGCGCCGGTTTCCGCATCGTGCTCGAACATCGGGAAGTCGGTGACCCACAGCGGGCGGAAGGCCGCCGAGCCGTCGATCCGGCTGGATGCGCGATCCGGCGAATGGACCACCTCATCGGTAGCAGCGAAAGCGCCGTGGCGATCGGCATATTTCCTGGCCAGCTCGACGCGGAGATTGCCGGCGGCGGAAAGGACGGCGATCTCGCGTTCAGACAGGCGGCCCTCGAATTTCGTGTCGCTGGCGGTGATGTGGTGCGCGGCGTCGCCGGCGACGATGACCAGCAGATCGTCGGGCTGCGACTCGGCCAGCTCGCGCAGCTTCGCGACGGATTCAGGGAAGGATTTCTCGAGGCGTTTGAGATCGTCGAGAAGCTTGGCGCCCTTCTTTGTCTCGAAGAGCGGCCGATTGTCGTCGCGCTCCTTGCGGCTGAGCTCGCCAACCTTCGGTACGCGGACCACGACCACCGGCAGCGCCGGATCGACGGCCAGAGTCTCCAGCTGCTCCGCAGTAAAGGCAGAGCGGATATCGGTGAGGCCGGGCAGGCGCAGGTCGGGCTTGTCGATTCCGTAGCGCCGCATTGCCTCGTCGTAGGTGATGCGCGGGAAGGGCGCAGGCAGCGTGATGCCCACGGCGGCAAAGGCCGCGGCCATGAAGCCCTCGACGATGGCGAAGATGGTTTCCTGCTGCGGGAAGGTCATCTCCAGATCGATCTGCGTGAACTCCGGCTGCCGGTCGGCGCGCAGGTCCTCGTCGCGGAAGCAGCGCACGATCTGGAAGTACTTGTCGAGGCCCGAGATCATCAGGATCTGCTTGAAGAGCTGAGGCGACTGCGGCAGCGCGTAAAAACTGGCCGGATGAACGCGGCTGGGAACAAGGTAATCGCGCGCGCCTTCGGGCGTGGAGCGGGTGAGGAACGGCGTTTCGATCTCGTAGAAGCCCTGGGCGTCGAGGTACTGGCGCACCGCGAGCGCGATCCGGTGGCGGACCTCGAGGTTGTGCGCCATCTCCGCGCGGCGCAGGTCGAGATAGCGGTACTTCAGCCGCACTTCCTCGTTCTGGATCGCGTCTTCGGCGGGCGAAAACGGCGGAACCTTCGCGTCGTTGAGCAGCAGCAGCTCGTCGGCGGCGATTTCAATTTCGCCGGTGGGCATTTTGGGATTCACCGCGTCGGCGCCGCGCAGGCGGACCTTGCCGACCGCAGCCACGACGTACTCCGGGCGAGCCTGCTCGGCCCTGGCGTGGCCTTCGGGGGTGAGGTCCTTGTCCAGCACCACCTGCGTAATGCCGTAGCGGTCCCGCACGTCGAGGAAGATCAGGCTGCCGTGGTCGCGGCGGCGGTTCACCCAGCCCATCAGGGTGACGGATCGGCCGGCGTCGGCGGCGCGAAGCTCGCCGCAGGTAGCAGTACGTTGGCGTGTGCCTAAGAAATCGAGCAATGCAGGTTCCTAACTATGATTTGAGCGCCTGTGCGACTTCGCTGCGCGCGATTTTGGTCTGCTCGCCGGTCGAGAAGTTCTTCACAGTCAGAATACCGGAGCGCTCCTCATCTTCGCCGAGGAGGATGATGGCGCGGGCGAGCTTGTTCCCGATCTCAAACGACTTCTTCAGCCGAAACGCGCCGTCGCCCAGCTCGATCTTCAGCCCCGCACGCCGAAGCTCTCTCGCCAATTCCAGCGCCGGCGCATTCAATGCTTCGCTCAGCGGAGCAACATACGCATCGGCCAGCGCCGCCGTCGCCTCGCCCTGCGCAGCCTCGAGCGTGAGGATGAGCCGGTCGAGGCCCATGGCGAAGCCGATCCCCGGCGCCTTCGGCCCACCCAGCATTTCCGAGAGGCCGTCATACCGCCCGCCTCCCAGCAGCGCGTTCTGCGCTCCGAGCCCGCCGTGCGTGAACTCAAACGTGGTCCGCGTGTAGTAGTCGAGGCCGCGGACCAGTCGTGGATTGAGCGTGTACGGCACCCCGCAGGCGTCCAGCGCGGCGAGAACGGCGGCGAAATGCGCCTTCGAGGCGTCGTCGAGGTAGTCCGCGATCCGCGGCAGCGTTTCAATGATCGGCTGGTCTTCGGGCACTTTGCAGTCCAGCACGCGCAGAGGATTGGTCTCGGCGCGGCGCTGGCAGTCGGCGCACATCTGCGAAACCTTGTCCTTCAGCGCCTCTCGCAGCGCGGCGATGTATCGCGGCCGGTCCGCCGACGACCCAACCGAATTCAGCACCAGCGTCCAGCCGGCGATGCCCAGCTCGTCAAGCAAGCTGGCCAGCATCTCCAGCACCTCGGCATCGCGCAGCGGCGACTCCGAGCCGGCGCTCGGCGGCCCAATCACCTCGGCGCCGATCTGCCAGAACTGCCGGTAACGCCCCTTCTGCGGGCGCTCGCGGCGGAACTGGGGGCCGATGTAATAAAGCTTCTGCAACAGTCCAGTCTCGCCCAGCTTGTGCTCGATGTAGGCGCGGACGACGCCGGCGGTGTTTTCTGGGCGCAGGGTGAGCGACTGCGGCTTCTCCGACTGCGCGCGCGCCCGATCCTCCCACGTGTACATCTCTTTCGAGACGATGTCCGTCTCCTCGCCGACCGAGCGGGCGAAGAGCGCGGTGTCCTCGAAGATGGGGGTGCGGATCTCGCCGAAATTGTAGCGGGCGAAGATGCGACGGGCGGTCGATTCGACGCGGTCCCAGAGTTCGGTTTCCGGCGGCAGAAGGTCGCGCGTGCCGCGCACGGCTTTCAGCAGAGTCATGCGGTGAGATATCAGTGTATCGAATCGTGCAGGGCACCCGGAGCACTCGGCCTGGATGGTTTTCCTTTTGAGGGTGGGAGCGCCGTGATACGATCCGGGCACCTTACCATGCCGCGATATCCGGTTCTTCTGCTGATGCTCGTGTGCGCCGCCGGTCCCATCCGAGCGGGTTCTCCGGCCTGGGTGGAGGTTCGCAGCGCGCACTTTACGGTGGTGACGGATGCCGGGGCTGGCGAAGGGCGCCGCGTGATCGACCAGTTCGAGCACATGCGCCTGGTCTTCCAGAAGCTCTTTCCCAAAGCCAACGTCGATCCGGTGGCGCCGATTGTGGTCGTGGCGGTGCGGAACCGGAAAGAATTCCTGCCGCTCGAACCCGCCGTCTACCTCGAGAAGGGGAACTTTACGCCGGCGGGGTATTTCCTCGAGGCCCCGGACAAGAACTATGTGCTGCTGCGGCTCGATGCGGAGGACGAGCAGCATCCCTACGCGACCATCTACCACGAGTACACCCACCTCGAGATCGGCGACGCCATCGAGTGGATGCCGCTGTGGCTGAACGAAGGGCTGGCGGAGTTTTTCCAGAACACCGACTTCGACGGCAATGAGGCGCGGCTGGGGCAGCCGAGCCAGGATGACCTCGCGTATCTGCAGATGAACCAGATGATCCCGCTGGAGACGCTCTTCCGCGTCGACGCCAACTCGCCCTATTACCACGAGGAGCAGAAGGGATCGGTGTTTTACGCCGAATCGTGGGCGCTGGCGCACTATCTGGAAACCAGCGACGTGAAGAATCACACCAACCATGTGGGCCAGTACATGGACCTGGTGAGCCAACATCAGGATCCGGTCGTCGCGGCGCAGACGGCGTTCGGAAACCTGAAACAGCTGCAGGAGGCGCTCAGGAATTACATCATGCAGCGGCAGTACACCTACTTCATGATGAAGCTGCCGCCGCTGAATGAGGGGGCGTTTACGATCGCGCCGCTCAGCGGGCCGGAGGCGGATGCGATCCGCGCCGATTGCATGGCGTACATCGGCCGCACCGATGAGGCGAGGGCCCTGCTCGCGCAGGTGATGGCAGCCGATCCGAAGAGCGCGCAGGCGTACGAGACCATGGGATACCTGGCCTTCCGCGAGGGAAATCGTCCCGAGGCGAAGAAGTGGTACGCGCAGGCCGTCGCTCTGGATGCGCAGAGCTACATCGCGCAGTATTACTTCGGCGCGCTGTCGCTGATGGATGGCGAGACCGGTCCGCAGGTGGAGGCGAGCCTGCAGGCGGCGATCAAACTGAATGCGCGCTTTGCTCCGGCCTACGACGCGCTGGCAGCGATGTATGGCCGGCGTCGCGAAAATCTGGACGAGGCGCACATGCTGAGCCTGACCGCGGTGCAGCTGGAGCCCGGGAACGTGCAGTACCGCATCGACAGCGCGAACATCCTGATGGAGCAGCAGCGGTACGACGATGCGGTGCGGGTGCTCGAGGCAGCGGAAGCCGAGGCAAAGACGCCGCAGGAGGTGGAAGTCGTGCAGGCGCGCCTCGGTCTTGCCCAGCTCTACCTGGGGCAGATGCAGCAGGCGGAGAAGCAAAGAGCAATCGCGCAGAGCTCGCCGAAAGCCGCGCAGACGACGACGGTTGAGGCGACGGGAAACTCGCCTGGCTCGATGGCGTCGTCGGCAACGAGCTATCAGGCGCCGAATTTCGAGCACCCGACCGAGAAACCGCACGGACCGACGCTGGTGGCGCAGGGCGTGATCCACGGGGTGAAGTGCAGCGACCCGGCGGTGATCGAGCTCGAGGTCGTGGGAGCACGAGCGACGGTGAAGCTCTACAACAACAACTATTACGAGATCGGCTACTCGGCCGCGAATTTCACGCCGCAGGGCGAGATCCATCCCTGCGCCGATCTCGAGGGGATGAAGGCGAAGGTGCAGTACTTCGCGACGGCAGACAAGACAGTGGACGGGCAGATTGTGAGCGTCGAGCTGAGCAAATAACGCACCCGGCTCCGGATCCCTGCCCATGCCGGTCCTTGGCGCGGTTCCGGAGCATTGCCGCCATAGCGCGGGCCTCCGATATTTTCATGGGACGCGTGTCCGAAAATGATCTATTGCCTTCCAATAGGTATCCGTATATGCTCATCCCTATTGGCTTGCCATAGGAGCTGCTTCGATGGGCGAGAAACCCGACGTCTGGCAGGGCACGCTCGCGCTGATGGTCCTGCGAACCCTCGAGACCATGGGGCCTCAGCACGGCTACGGGCTGGCGCGGCGCATCGAGCAAACCAGCGGCGATCGGCTTGAACTGAATTACGGCACCCTTTACCCGACTCTTCTGAAACTGGAACAGGAGGGCTGCATCCGCTCGCAATGGGGAAGTTCGGAAAACAATCGGCGCGCGAAGTTCTACGAGCTGACCAAATCCGGACAACGGCGCCTGCGCAAAGCGACCCAGCAATGGGAGCAGGCGACGGAAATCCTCGCCCGCTTTCTGGGCGATACAGGCAAAGCCTGACGAGGTGCCGACATGAACCGGTTGCGGGCATTTTGCATTCGGCTGTTCAACACGCTGCGCGGCGCGCACGGCGACGATTTTGCCGATGAACTGGAGACGCATCTTGCCCTCGATACGGAGCGGGGCGTACGGAACGGATTATCCCCGGAAGAGGCGCGCCGTCAGGCGCTCATCCGGTGCGGCGGGATCGCGCAGGCCCAGGACACTTACGCGGAGCGCCGCGGCCTGCCCTGGCTCGAGTCCTTTCTGAGCGATCTTCGCTACTGCGCGCGCTCGCTGTTGCGGAACCGCACGGTGACCGTGGTGGCCATCCTGTCCATCGGCCTGGGCCTAGGCGCAAACACCACCATCTTCTCCATGGTCAGCCGTTTCGTCCTGCGGCCGCCGCCCGTGGGCGATCCGGGCACGCTGCTGTCGCTGCACATCCTGCACGAAGGCGACCGCTGCTGCAATCAGTTTCCGTGGCCGGTGTATACCGACGTTCGCAGCCAGGCGGCCGTGTTTTCCGGCGTTGCCGCGTATTTCGATCTGATCCCGGCCTCCATCAGCGGAGGCTCGGAGCCGGAGCGCGTCTGGGGCCAGGGGGTCACTCCCAACTTCTTTCGCGTGGCCGAGCTGCCCATGGTCATGGGCGCAGGCTTCTCAGATTCCGATAGCGACAAGCCTGTGGTTGTGCTCAGCGAACGGCTGTGGAGGCGCCGCTTCAACGGTGACAGGAGCATCATCGGCAGCACCGTGATCCTGTCCGGACACACCTTCACGGTGACCGGAATTGCACCGGCTGCCTTTCACAGCATCGACCAGATCATCGACGCGGAGTTCTGGGTTCCGCTCGGCCTGACCCCGCAACTCGCGGCCAACCTGCCTCCGCGCGACTCGCGCGACTATCACTGGCTCTCGGTCATCGGCCGCGTTCGACCCGGCGTCACCCGTAACGAAGTGGCTGCGCAACTGAGCACCATCGCCGCTCGGCTGGCTGCGAGTTATCCCGCCACCGACAAGGGCAACCACTTCGTATTCGAGCAGGCGGGGTCCTTGCCGCCTTTCGTACGGCGCATGACGCTGCTCTTCCTCAGCGCGCTCTCGATTGTCGTTCTGCTGCTGCTGGCCATCGCGGGCTTCAATGTGGCCAACCTGCTCTTTGCCCAGGCTATCAACCGCCAGCGCGAAATGGCGGTGAGGCTGGCTCTCGGCGCTACGCGCGGCCGGTTGCTCCGCCTGTTGCTGATGGAGAGTCTGCTGCTGGGCCTGGCCGGCGGGGCCATGGGGGCGCTGCTGTCGTTGTGGTCCACCGCAGCGCTGTCGTCGCTCCGCATGCCGGCGCCCATCCCGCTCGATCTGCGCGTCGACATCGACGGCCGTACGCTCGCCTACACGTTCCTCCTCAGCGTGCTCTGCGGATTGTTCCTGGGACTCGCCCCCGCCTGGGCGGCTTCGCGTCCCGGAATTGCAAACGCGCTCAAAGGAGAGACCGGTTTCGCCGCCCCCGGCCGTCGTCTCAGCGCCCGCAATCTGCTGGTCGTGGCGCAGATCGCCATGGCCCTCATCCTCCTCTCGGTCAACGGCCTCTTCCTCCGCAGTCTCCAGAGCGCGTCGCGCATCGACATCGGCTTCGACACCCGCGGAGTTTTCCTCTTGTCGGTGGACCCGCGCCTGAACGGCTACTCGCCCGCCAAAATCAGCGCCTTTCTCGCCCAGTTGCGCGAACGCGCAGCCGCCCTGCCCGGCGTCCAGATGGCGGTCTGCACCGACGTGGCCCCGCTCTCCGGCGGCAACCGCAGCGACACTTTCTCGGTGAGCGGGCACTCCGGGAAAGGCGATCCGTCTTCCCCCGCGGATCTCTACATGGTGACTCCCGGCTATTTCGACGCGCTGGGCATGCCGCGCCTGGAGGGGCGCGACTTCAGCCACGAAACCGCCACCGGACCTCGCGTTGCAGTGGTGAACAAAGTCTTCGCCGACCGCTTGTTTGGATCAGCCAATCCGATCGGACAGCGTGTCGACGGCGGCGGCTCGACCTACCAGATCGTTGGCGTCGTCGGAAACGTCAAATCCCGGACCATTGGCGAAGACACTCGCGCCGTGCTTTACCGCTCGCTCGATCAGAGCATCGCCAACGACCCATCCATGATGGGGTACACCCTGATCGTGCGCACACGAGGCAATCCGTCCGGGATCGCCGATGCGCTCCGGCGCGAAGTGCACCGGCTGGACCCGGCCATGGCCGTCTACAACCTCGAAACCATGGATGAGCACGTGCGCGCAGCTTACGTGCTGCCCCGGGTGGCCGCCATGCTGTTTGGGGTTTTCGGCGGAATTGGACTGGTGCTGGCCACCGTGGGCCTGTACGGCGTGATGAACTTCGCAGTCGCTCGGCGTACGCGCGAGATCGGCATCCGTATGGCTCTGGGTGCGCAGCCGGCAGCGGTATTGCGGATTGTCCTGCGCCGGGGCATGGCGCTGACCCTCGCAGCGATGGCACTGGGCTGGCCCGCCGCGTGGATGCTGGCGAAGATCGCGTCCAGCTTCCTCTACGGCATTGCGCCGCACGATGCGGCCACGTTTACCCTGGTGCCGATCCTGCTGGCCCTGGTCGCCCTGGTCGCCGTCTGGATTCCCGCCCGCCGCGCCGCCTCCATCAACCCGACCCAGGCGCTGCGTATGGAATAGGGGACATCCGCCCGGGTCGCAGCGCCTGCCCGACGAACGACCGTCGCATGCAGGCGTGACCGCTCATCGCGCCACCTTCCCATCGCTCGGCAATCAGCTTATGACTCGGCGATTTGGCGTTCGCTGACGTCCCGCAGGAGATTGCCGGACCGGGGCCGTTTTCCGAGAGTCATCCTGGCAACTGGGCGGACGCTCAATCGGAGCTTTACAGCGTCGGGTGCGGAGCCCGGCGGAGTGCCGCACTCGGAATCGGCAGATCACGCGAACAGTGCGGCTAAAGCGATCTTCAATCCCTCGGCGGCTGTCGCAAGCACGCTGACCGACTTCACCGATTGCGCGATTCCGCTCAATACTCCGTTGAGGGTTATACGGTTGGGCTTCGGCTTCTCCAGTTCCGCAGCCATCACCCGCGCCGACTCCTTCACTTCGGCGGGGTTCTGCAGTGCCTGGGCGTGATCGTCGAGCGCCTTCATCAGCGCCGCAAGCTGTTCCCGGACTGCATCGAGTTCGGGAGAAGGAGCTGCCGCGGATGTATGGATCGCAGCTCCTGTTCCGGTAGCCACGTTCGTAGCGGTGAACGAGCCACCTGAGACGATCACGCCCTGATTGTTGGCTGCCTGCGGCACACTTCACCTCCGTCAGCTGGCCCGCTTCCCCGTCGTTGCACTGCGGGCCGCGATATTCGTCACTTTCTGTTTGAGGTTGTCCACTTTCGCGCCTTCTCCCACCGCCAGGTTCTCGGTCGTCATCGATCCGCCGGAGACGATGACGCCATTGTTGAGGATCGTGGCCTGGCGCTGCTTCAGTTCGCTGACGTCGACATTGTTCTCCTCGAGGAACGTCAGGATGGAGTCGAGCACGTTCTTCTCGAGGACCTTGAAGTACATCTCCTTGTCCAGCTTCTGAAAGTAGCGGCGGTAGAGGTTTGGGCTGGCCCACTGGCGGCATGACAGCGCGGCGCCGTAGTCGAAGCTGGGGTCGTCGAGAATCAGCTTCTCTTCATGTCCGCGCCTCGAGGATGCCTGGAGGATCTCCATCACGCGCTGCAGCAGGGCGAACGGCGCCCACACCGTAAGGAATGGGGCCGCAACGGCAGCCCGCAGCGTTGTCTCGCATGCGCGGCGGAAGGTCATTCTCGAATCGAGCGAGTCAATCTTGCGGAAGCGGTCGCCGACCGGCGTCAGCAGAAAGTAGCTTGCCTCGACGAAGAGGTTGTGACTGAGCCTGCTGAAGCGGAGGAAGATGGAGAGCACCTGCTCGCCATTCCAGTCGACTACGCGGATGCAGCGGTAATGGCGCAGCTTCTGTTCTGTCTGCTCGAGCATCGCCTGCTGCATCACCTCGGGAGTGACACGGTTGCGCGGACACGCCAGCGGATCGCCCAGGAAGCGCTGATCGGTACGGATGTCGCGGCCGTTGATGTAAAGCTTGTCGTCGATGAAAACGCGGTCGAGGTGCAGGTCGCCGATGTCCCGATTGATGCGATCGTAGAGATCGGCGAGGCTGATGCGCTCGCCCGGTTGGCCGTTCATGACCACTACCGTCTGACTTGAATCGCGAGCGGGCAGGCCCCCGCTCCCGTCGGCACGCTTGCGGAGATCCAGGGCGAAGGACCATCCGCCAATGTTCTCGCCCGAACCGACAAATGGAGTGAATCCGCTGTAGACCAGGCAATTACCCGCTTCGGCTTCGCGCAGCGAGACGCTGGTCGTCTGGTCCTGGCTGAGCAGCGCATCGGGATTGAACTTGCCGCGCATGAAATGCTTGGTCGCGACCGAGCGCGCCCGCGAGGTGTAAACGAGGCAGATAGCGAAACCCACCAGATACACCAGCACCAGTCCGGGCACCGGAGCGGCAGCCAGCGCGAGAAGGGCCAGCACTACGGGAATCAGCAGCCACGCCTCACGGCTATTGAGGGCGGAGCGGGCGCGAGCACATTGCCGCACCACCGTGGCCATATCGACCCCGAAATTCGGAGCCGTGGCTCGATGGCGGTTGTCCTCGTGGTACCACTTCAGAACAGTGTTGCGAAAACCGCTGTCGAGCCAGGCGGCGGCGCAGAGCAGGCGGGTCGTTTCCGCATACTTATAGGCTTCCCCACCCGTACTTGTGGTTGAAGGAATGCTTTGCTGGTCAGTGCCAGGGCCGACGGGAACTGCGGCGGTGTTCATACGCGCGCTCCTCGCTGGACATTCAGATTGGCTTAGATAACAGCAAGCACCGCGGCAGCTCCGGGGTGCTCTGCGATTTGGGTGGCAGTTATTCTGGTGTTCGCGAGTCGGATTGTCAAGAACTTATTCTCGCCCGTCATTCCGCCGCTTTCGTCGAAACAACTTATATCTATGAAACCCGACACCTTGAGTCTTTGTGCGGCGAATTCAGATTGATTCAGGTAAGTCGGCTTTTGAGTGAGCCGCCTCGGTGCGGCAGTCCCTGAGTTGTCGGATTTAGCTCAATTCACGTTTCCCGAGCGGCCCAGCCTGGGAGCCCTGCGCTGCCAGTCACCCCCCCCGGAATTTCCGGCACTTCACTCGGCAATAACGTCAGCCGTCTCTGCCTCGCCGCATGCCGGAAATACAGCGCCCCGGCTCCGTTGATGACGAGGATCACCGTGATGACTCTGGCTGTGAACGACGCCGGGTTGCGAACATCGACGATCGGGAACAACGAAAGAACAACGTAAAGAGGCGTCATGATGGCGCCCGAAACAGCCGCCAGACGGACACCCGGCGCGGGCTTTTCGCCCCGCGCGAGAAGCGGAATGTCGAACATCACCAGATAAGCCAGTGCCCAGCAAATGATGGCTTCGTTGTTCAGAAACTGAAATGCCTCCTGCGCACCCACGCCGAAGTTGCCGAAGAGCGTCAGCGCGAAGGTGGCCAGGGAAACCGCAACGATGGACCCAACCGGTGTTCTGAAGCGCGGATGCAGGCGGCTCAGCCAGGCCGGCAGCAGGCGATCCCATCCTGCAACCATGGGCAATCGATTCACAGCGTTGAAGCAGATGCTCGCTGCCGCTGCCCCGAATGCGATCAGCAGCAATGCCGCGATAGGCCCAATGAAGGGCGCGAACGGAGTTCCTTGTGCCCCGCGCCAGCGCCTGCGTGGGCGGAGAAATCAGGTCGAGGTCGGCCGGCTTAGCTACGCTATGCCCGGCTCAGATACGCGCCCTCGGCCGTATCCACGCGGATGCGCTCGCCTTCGTTGATGAAGGGCGGAACCTGGACGACGAGGCCGGTTTCGGTTTTGGCGGGTTTGGTGACCGAGGAAGCCGTGGCGGACTTCAGGCCAGGCTCGGTCTCGACGACGGTGAGTTCGACGGTCTGGGGCAGCTCGATGCCCACCGGGACGCCATCGTGGAACGAGACCCTGATCTGGAGGTTGGCGGTGAGGTACTCGACCGCGTCGCCGAGGGTGTCGCGCTTCAGGTGAGTCTGCTCGTAGTTCTCGGTGTTCATGAAGTAGTAGTCGTCGCCGTCGTTGTAGAGGAACTCCATGGGGATTTCGTCGACGATGACGCGCTCGATGGGGTCGGGGGAGCGGAAGCGCTCCACGAACATGGCGCCGGTGCGGATGTTGCGCAGCTTGGCCTGGATGAAGGCGCGCAGGTTGCCGGGGGTGCGGTGCTCCACGGAGAAGACGAGGTGAAGGTCGTTGTTGTGCTTAATGACCATGCCCGGGCGCATCTGGGTGGCGGGAATCGCCATGGATGAAGCTCCTTGCGGAAAGAAATTGTGCGGAGGGTCGCGGCAGAAACGAGCCGCAGGCGGCGGACCGCGGAGGGTCCGGGCAAAATACTCCGGCTCCTTGATTTTAGCGCAGGGGGGGTGGCACTCGAGCAAGTCAGCAAGTCAGCGAGCCAGCGGACGGTGCGGCCAGCGACCTGCTTACTTTCCCCCGAAGATCCGCGCGAAGAAGTGTCCGATGTGGCCGAAGAAGCCGCGGTGGGGTTTGGGCTGAGGCGCGGGAGTGGGTGCGGCGCTCGACGCGGCTGTCGGCGGCGGAGCCGGTGCGGGGTTATTGGCGTTGTAGACGATCGGGACCTGGACTTCGGCATGAGTCTGCCCCGGTGGAACGACCGGGGTCGTCGGCGGCGGCGCAGCCGGCGCGAGGCCTTCGCTGGTGGCGAGCGGGAAGGGGTTCTGCGCAGCTGCCGAGGCAGCCGTTTGGCGGTGGCTCGACGGCGCGGCCGGCGCTGCGGCAACGGATTGCGGCGGCGAGGAGGGGCAGCCGCAGGGCTCCTGCTCGGTGTCGACGACTTCGTTGATGCTGCCGTGCTCGAAGAGCACGCGCTGGTTCGGCTGGATGCGGTAGGCGCCCCCGGTAAAGAGGCTGGACGCGGTGACGTAGGGGGCGTTGTCGCCGTGGTTGTCGATGCAGGTGTCGCCCTGCTGGTTCACTCGCAGGCTGAGGTCGGCCTGCCCGGGCGGCGAGATGAGGATGCGGAGGTCGGGGGTGAGGATCACGTCGGAGTACTGGCCGGGGGTGTAGTGAGCCTCGAAGGCTCCGCGGTCGAGAGCGAACATGAGCGCGCCGCCGGTGGTGGTGTTGTCCGTGGCGAGGTGGATTTTGGTGGTGGCGCAGATGTCGAGCGAGCCGCCGCGGGTGAGCGCGACGTGCGCGGTTTGATCGCCGGCGGTGATGGAGGTGTCATTACCGACGATGGCGCGCCCGTCCCTGACGAAAATGTAGCCGGAGAGCGTGACTCCCTGCATCTCGACGGTGGCGAGCGAGATGGGCGCGACAGCTGGAGCAGGCTCCGCGGCGGGAGGGGGAGCGGGCTGCTGGGCAGCGGCGAGTCCTGCGAGGCAGGCTGCGGCAAGGACTGCGAAAACGACACGGCGCACGGCGCTACAGCTCCAGGAAGTTTTGCACCAGGCGCTTGCCGTTGGCGGTGAGGACGCTTTCGGGGTGGAACTGCACGCCTTCGATGGGAAAGCGGCGATGGCGGAGGCCCATGATGGTGCCGTCGGCGGTGCGCGCGGAGATTTCGAGATCGGCGGGCAGGCCTTTTTCCTCGACGATGAGCGAGTGGTAGCGGGTGCAGGTCATGGGCGAGGCGAGGCCGGCGAAGATGGTGCGGCCGTCGTGCTCGACGGGGCTGGTTTTGCCGTGCATCAGCTTTGGCGCGCGGACCACCTGGCCGCCGAATGCTGCGCCGATGGCCTGATGTCCCAGACAAACGCCCAGAATGGGGACCTTGCCTGCCATGCGGCGGATGAGCTCGATGGAGATGCCGGCTTCGTGCGGTGTGCAGGGGCCGGGCGAAAGCACGATGCGCTCGGGAGCGAGGGCTTCGACTTCGTCGACGGTGAGCTCGTCGTTGCGGCGGACGACGAGGTCGGCGCCAAGCTCGCCCATGTACTGGACGAGGTTGAAAGTGAAGGAATCGTAGTTGTCGAGAACAAAGACCACGACTTCAGTGTAGCGGGTTAGAGGGCTACTCGAAGAGTTTGGGGCCGGGCTGCGAGGGGCGCGATTTTTTCGCGGGAGATTTTGCGGGTGCGGTGGAGAGGATGCCGAGCAGCTCGCGAAGATCGTTGCGAAGCCGCTGCAGTTTCGCCTGGACGACGGCGTTGCCGCTGCCCTGGATGAGCGGGAGCTGCGGGGATTTGGAGCGGGCCGATTCCTGGGCGAGAACCTGGCGAGCGCCGGCGATGGTATACCCCTCGTCGTGGAGCAGGCGGCGGATGCGGATGGCGAGCTCGACTTCGCGGCGGCGGTAAAGGCGCTGGCCGGTGCCGCTTTTGTTGGGGCGAAGCTGGGGGAATTCCGTTTCCCAGAAGCGCAGGACGTAGGCTTCGACCCCGCAAAGCTTCGCCACATCGCCAATGCGGAAGTAGAGCTTGTCGGGGATGACGGGATCGCGATGCGCGCGGCGCTGGACTGCGTGTTTCGCCATGAGGAGCCTGGGCGGAGTCGCGGCGTGCGCGGCTCCTTGCACGCAAGTATAGGGCAGCAAAGGGCGCAGAGTGCAAGAGATTGCGGGAACGATCAGTCCTTATCCGCAACGATGGGCGTGCGCGCGGGCGATTTAGGTGGAGCGGCGCGGAGATACTGCGGCGGCCAGGGCGTGATCTCGCCGAGCGCGGCGGCGGCGT
>Ga0335075_10006144_pt1 | contig 18563 bp, 13 predicted proteins | sample Lox_Sample_24_FD_206723 | JGI IMG/M metagenome (GOLD analysis project Ga0335075, IMG submission 206723) | Soil microbial communities from Loxahatchee National Wildlife Refuge, Florida, United States - Lox_Sample_2.4 | ecosystem: Environmental > Terrestrial > Soil > Wetlands | place: USA... | reverse complement strand
GAATCGGACCTTGTTCTTTTCCGTCACAAATTCGATCATCCCTCCTCGTTCGGCAAAACGTGGAATGTCGCTGACAGTGAGCACGCTTTTTTTTGCGAGGACATCAAAGAGCGCTCTGAGGTGGGTCTCTTCGGAGTTGCTGACGAACAATATCCGGCATCCTAGAGCGTCTTCAGGCTTCGAGATTCGCCTCGCAACAAAGTTCTTGCCGGCCACCGTCTCTCCGGCAAGGGTCGCGTCGAGGAACGTTCCGAAAGGATCGTCTCCAAGTATGCAGAGAGAAAACGTTGCCGCAGCGGGTGCTGCCGGGTCGGCAGGCCATTCGATAAAGTGGCTGAAATTGAACAGGTAAATGGCTTCGACCTGAGACTCGGTCGGCCTGTTTTGTTGCGCCTGAACCTCAGCGGCAAAAAACGCGGCAAGCATGAGAGGAAGTACAACCCATGGAGCTGCTGCGGGTCGGCAGCGCAGATTTTGAAAAGTGGCAGACATTTAGCGGGTTTCCGGCCTCTTCCAGCTGATTTGGGCAAAGGGCGAGGCGACGAGAACGTCACTTAGAGCAGCGACGCCGCTTCGCTTGCAGGCGGGAATAAATTGCGGAAACGCTCGGTGAGGCCCCATCAAATTCATAGCTCCGGCCAGTCAAACTGGCACGCCGAAGAGGGAAAGGGGCCTCTTTTAAGCGTTACAATTCCAATTGTCTACCGGTTACGCGATCCGTCAAGGAAATGCCGGATGTACTGTCGCCAAATGGACAAGTCCCAGGCCGCTGAAGCCATGCCAACTGCCTGGGCCAGCGGACATCTTGCGGGGCTGAGGGAAAGCCTTTGTTCCTCGCTACTTCGAGGCGCCGACGGCAGAGCCGGGGGGCGCATCGGCAGCGCCCCCCGCTTCTTTGAACGGATTAAGACGAGCGCGGCCCGATTCAGTACGCTTGCGCTCGGGCCCTGGTGAACAACGACCGCACATCCACACCAAACGTGATGGTGGCCGCGTCATCGTTGAGGGGAATGCTGTGAACGTAAGCCGCCTCGGCGTACAGAAAACGCGAGACGTTTAGCCTCACGAATGCGGTATATCCCCGGTCGTGGGTTATGTCCGACGCGCTCACGCCAGCCGGCAGCAGAAAGAGGTCTTGCACGCCATTGATGTACACCTTCTGGTCGCCCGCAGGCAGCAATGCGTAGTACGACCCTCCGATCCGCAGATGCGGCACCAACTGGAATGCTACACCGCCTTCGACATCGCCTAAGAATCCAAGCGTTTTGAAGTTCTGCGCGAGCCGGTACGGCTGGTTCAGTTGCGTGGTGTCAAGGATGCCGTCCGCCACGCCCCCATTTGCGAACGGAGTCACCCTCCAGAACGTGTGATCGAAATGATTGAACCAATCGAGGCCGACTCGGCCAGTGCTCAGCACGTTCTCGCCGAAAACTGGGACGGTCGCAGTGAACACGGTGTCGTAGTTCACATAAGGATTGTCGAACGAGAGCCGCAAGTCGGCGTATGGGTCACCGGCGTCGATTTTCCATTCGTGAACCGTATTGGGCACGGTAGCGCGCGCGAAGAATACGGGCTCCCCGATGTCGAAGGCGATATGGTCGTTGAACATATAACCGACACTCGTGTCGGCGATACCGAACTGCCCCTGATCACTCTCGACACCGCGGAGCTCCTCGAACATCGTAAATCCGCGTTCCTGATACGCCGGCTGTTCTTCGTCATAGTCCTGGCCCCACAACCGCAGGGGACTGAGTACGATTGCGATTACCACTAGAAACGCAAGAATCCAAGGCTTACCCGAAAAGCGACTCGCGTTCATCGTGCGCCCTTTCCTTTGACGGCGCTGGGAGCCGCAAACTGAGTAAGAAGTTGCGTCCAGGCGGGAGGCTGCGTGCAGTCCTCCCGCCCGACGGTTCGCTGCTGGCCTAAAGCTGGTTGCGTTGGTCGGTATCCGCCCGGTGTTCGAGGTTCTTGTTTCGATCCTGATCCAGCCGGTGGTTTTCTAACCGGTGATCGTTATGCAGGTCGAAGTCGTGTTCGCGTTGCATGAAATGCGGCGGGTTTTCTGCAAATTCAGTTCGACACTGTGCGTGATCGTCGAAGAAACTGCGAAGGTCCTTGTGGTGTGAGAGGTACCGGTTGTCGTTTGCCCGCCAAGGATCCTTATCGAGATCTTTCGCGATGGTCTTGTGTTTCTCCAGGAACCGGTGCATCTCTGCGACGTTGCGGTCTTCGAACTGATTCTCGCGGTGTATGAAATACGGCGGATTGTCCGCGAAGGCTGTGCGGAGTCCGCGATTTTCGGCGAGAAGCGCATCCAGTGCCTTGTGATGCCGAACGTACTTATCGTTGTTGATTAGCGAAGGGTTCTTGTCGAGCTGCTTCTCGATGTCGGGGTGATCGTCGAGGAACTGATCCATTTTGGCGACTTCCTCACCGCTCACATTTATGTTTACGTTTGCATTCACGTTTGCGTTTGGATTTACATCGGCACGCGCATTTCCATTCGCATTTACATTTGCGTTTGCGTTAACGTTTGGATTTGCCAGAACCGTGCTAGCCGTATTTGGGCTTGGCCTCATACGGTCGCGGTCATCTGCCCCTTCAAATCGGTTCTCTTGTTGAATAAAGTATGCCGAATGTTCCGCGAATGCCGTGCGGAGTCCTCGATTCTCGGCAAGTAACGCGTCCAGATCCTTGTGATGCCGGACATAACCGTTGTCGCTGATCAACGAAGGATTTTTGTCGAGCTGCTTCTTGATGTCAGGATGGTCGTCCAGGAACTGGTCCATCTTGCCGACTTCGCGTTCGCTTACATCCGGGTTGGGATTTCGCCCCATCGCCTGATCGCGATTCGCCGCTGAACCTCCGAACTGGTTCTCTCGCTGCGTGAAGTACGATGGATTTTCCGCAAATTCCTGGTGAATTTGCGGATGCTCATTGAGGAACATATCCAGATCCCGGTTGTGACGGAGAAAGCCCCTGTCGTTGATCAGCGATGGATTCTTTTGCAGTTCTTTTTCGATCTTCGGGTGATCGTCGAGGAACTGATCAATTCGGCCAACCTCGCGTTCGTTGAGGTCAGGGTTGGGGTTCTGACCCGGCGCGCGGTCCCGATCCGCCCCGTTTCCGTCAAGGCGGTTATCGCGCCGCACGACCAAGCTCGCGTTCACCTGCAGTTCCGATTTGATACGGGGATTGCGGTTTAAGAAATCCTGCAAGTCAGGGTGGCTCTTAAGATAGTTCGCGTCATTGCACAGCGAGGGATTCGAGGTCAGATCCTTTTTGATGGGAGGGTGATTGTCGAGAAACTGATCAAGGTTCGCGGTTTCCTGGCGTGTGACCGCATCGTCGTTCGGATTTTGATAGTTTTGATTTTGATTGTCGTTTTGGTTTTGATACTGCGTGCCTTGGTCCTGCTGCGACCAGGCTCTCGCGGGCACGAAAGTGACTGCTAGGGCCGCGCCGCACATCAGAAACGTACGGCAGGTGCACGTCTTCGCGTTTCGCATTGAACAACTCCTTCCAGAGGTTCTCTGCTAAACCACCCGGCCACCTTCGATTGACCTTGCAGCACTCCGCTACCTTAGAACGCAGATACCAACTGTGCTGCAAAAGATCGAACCGCGGATGGCTGAGCTGTGGGGACGATTTGGGCTAACTATGGAGCGTGTTCAGGGTACCCATGCGACTAAATGCTCGCAATCAACCGAACCATGGATTTCCGGTCGAGGATTGGCTTAGACGAATCTACAAAGACAACTTTAGGGTACTAACGGTATCGCACCAAACGTAAAACCTGAATGCACGGAATGACAGGTCGTGCGGGCACGCGCCGCCGGCAAACACGTGAAGATTAATGGCCCCGCAAAACGTCGAAACGGCTGACCGAATAGCCGAGCGCCGCTCCGACGAACACGTCAGATGGGAAATGCGATTGCAACGTGATGCGGGAAAAGCCGACTGTTGCGGCTGATCCGTACGCGACCCAACGGAGCCAGGCATGCCGCTTGCCATAACGCGAGGCAATGATGGTAGCCACTGAAAATGCCAGTTGCGCGTGACCGGAAGGAAATGAACTCCCGGCGCCGATGACGGTTGGATGGCTGCGGAAGAAAGTGCCGGAAAAGTTTCCGTAAGGGGCGATGTCGGACGGCCGAAGCCTGCGACTGATGTCTTTCATCGCGACCGCGAGAAGTCCATTATCGAGAACGGCCTCGCCCGATAGCAGTGCAGTCTGCTCCGCATAGGAGTCTTTGCGCACGAGGCCGATACCGTACAAGGCAGACGGTACGGCGGCGATCGTGATTGCCGTGGCAGTTCCGTTGAACAGCCTGTTGAACTCGGAGAAAGTTGACGTGCGGCGGAAATAGGGCGTGTCGTGCGCATCCGTCGCCAGGAGTCCAGCCGTGACTCCTAGAAGAGCCGCCGTCGGCAGCCAATGCCGCCCTCGCGCGAGTTGGACCGGAAACAGCCAGAGATTTTTCTGATCATGCAGGAAATTCACGGGCAGTCGACGCCACGAGACTTGGCAGCCGCCGGAATCAGACGAGGTGTCGTTTTGCGCCTGCCGCTCACCAAGTGAAGCTGCTTGCATCCGAGCCGGTTCCTGCGCCAGCGATGAAGAGCACGAGGGACCGTAAGGCCGACGCGCATCAAACGGCAGTGTCTCGCCAGTTATCGATACCAGTTGTGGGGCGGGCGCTGAAACGGTTTGCGCGCAAAGTACCTGGGGCACGGCCAGTAGAATCATCGCAAGAAGGGGGCAAAGGCAGCAGGGTACTCGGCCAGCGATGCGATTCAATTCGCCGCGGAGCGACTTCAGAGCACGGTGATGCCGATCCAAATCTGATATATTGACGGCCATTGGCGTAGGTCGATGCGGCCAGCCGCCCGAGGGAAGCCAGAATATATATGACGTCTCGCGAAATTCCCAGCACCGATCGGTCGCTAATTTCGAATCCCAGAACGCGTTTCAGGCGCAGCTTACGAAGATTCACGGCTGTTCTTGCTGCCCTGTGCGCATGCTCGATCGCGCTTCCCGCTTCAGCGGATCCAGACGCGAGCGACTCGGCCCCACCCCAAGCGCAAGCGCCACAGGCGATTCAAAGCACGGTCCGCCGGGTAATCGTCGACGTAGTGGTGACCGATTCTCAAGGCAAGCCAGTTTACGGGCTGGATGGCAAAGATTTCTCGGTTTACGAAGACGGCGCGAAGCAACGGGTACTTTCATTCGACAGCCATTCAACATCGTCGGATCCCGAATTTGTTCCCCCGAAATTGCCAGCGCTACCTGGAAATTGGTTTGTTGACCTCCCATCAGGCCCGGAGCGCGGGCCGCTTTTCGTGGTTCTACTGGATTTGTTGCACACCGACACTGACGACCAGCCGCGCGCTCGGAAGGAGCTGGAGGATGTCATAGCAGCAAAACCAGAGGGGGCTCGATTCGCGATCTTTGCTCTCACCGACGCGCTGCATCTCGTTCAAGGATTCACAGCGAACCGCAACCGGCTTCTCGCCGGTGTTTCCCCTGCGTCGGGCAAGTTGCCGCAGATTTTTCTTTACGCCAACAACTTTCGCGACTACGTCTCGGGACTTGGAGCGCTGATCGATATTGGCCGATTTCTTTCTGGGTTTCCAGGCCGAAAGAATCTAATCTGGATCTCAGGGGACTTTCCGTACTTTCCACTCTATCGGGGAACCACGGAGGTACCCGGTTCCTCGACACCCGTCGCTGACGGGCGAAATCCCGTCCTGAATGATCAAGTGAACGCGACGATTGACACGCTGGCCCGCGCGCAGGTTTCCGTTTATCCCGTTGATGCACGCGGATTGGCGCCTTCGGGCGACAGAGAAGCGCTGCATAGCGCACACATGTTTCAGGATTCGATTGCAGAGCAAACCGGAGGAGATGCGTTTTATAACGACAACGGCATCGGTGATCTTATGGCCGAAGTTGCGGATGCGGGCTCTGAGTATTACGAGCTGACCTATTCGCCCACTAATTCACAAGACGATGGGAAACTTCGTCACATTAAGGTAGAACTCGCGCGGCAGGGATATCACTTGGCATATCGTCGTTCTTATTACCTCAGCGCGGTAGACAGACCTGTGCTAACTGAGAGCAAGAGAGAGCAGGAGATGCTTGCGCTGCCCGGCGTGATTCAGCCCGACGATTCCTTGTATATCTACATGCAGGACGGCGCGCCGATCGCCCACCTGGTCTTCTTTGCCGCCCACGTGCAGCAGGTCGGCGAGAGTTACCGGCCGACTGCGGCGCAAGTGATGAATCTGGCTCAGCAACCGGCATATTTCAAAGGTACGGACAAGAAACCGGACCCGTCACTTTCCAAGCTATCTCTGCAGACTTATGGCGTTGATTTCCGTATTCCGGTAGCCCAGTTCGACAGCAAGACCGGTGAACCGTCGCAGCAATCCGTGACACTCGAGCTGGCTTTGGCGGCTTTTGATGAAAATGGAGTGATGTTGAACGCACGCGTAGAGAAAGCGGATGCGGCTTCGGCGCTCGGCCAGACACAGGGGCGGGGCGTCTTCACCATCCGCGAACAGCTTGATATCCCGCCAAATGCCGCCTCGCTACGATTCGCTATTCGCGACAATTCCACGGGACGGATCGGCGCAACAGAAGTCAGGTTGCCTCTCCAATCGGAAGCCGCGCAGTGATTGCCTTGCGCTCCTAACAAGAATACGAACGCTCGAAACAGGCGTCGAGGCCGGAAAAGCCGGAAACGGGCCCGTTTGGGCGCGCGCACACCAGTGAACTGGAGGCGATTTCCCAAGTGGCCTCACTTCTCTTATGTGATAGCATCGCCCAATCTCGCCCGAGTTCGGCCGTCGATCGTGCTACTGGCGGTTCTTGGCAGCCGGGCAGGCGAAATGGTTTGGATCATGGGCGGGGTCAGCCGCAAAAAGAAGTGTTGCCGTTGCTCAATAACTGCGGCGCTGACGGTGCTGCTTTTTGCGCTGTGTCCTCTTGCCGTTCCCGCGCAGAACGCCCCTCCAAGTTTTGACGAACTGGCGTCCGAGGCCTCTGCTGCGAGCACGGCCGGCAATCTTCCGCAAGCCATCCAATTCTACCAGGGCGCCCTGCAGTTGAAGCCTGAATGGGCAGAAGGCTGGTGGCATCTCGGCTTGCTGCAATACGAAACAAACGCCTACCCGTCGGCTGAAGAATCCCTGACACATTACATCGAACTCTCACCGAATGCGGGGCCCGCAGTTGCCTTGCGCGGCTTGTGTGAATTCGAAACTGCCGATTACGCACAATCGCTGAAGGATATTGAAACCGGATTGTCCCTTGGCGCGGCAACCGACTCTCGAAACGAGCAAATCCTGCGGTACCACGCGGCGCTGCTGCTGACGCGGGCGGGACAGTACCAACCCGCGCTGCAGGAGTACGCATGGTTTGCCAGGAATGGAATCAGCAGCCCTGAACTGCTGCTGGGACTCGGCTTGGCGGGCCTTCGCGTGCCGACGATGCCGAAGGACATCCAACCCGATCAGCAACCGCTCCTTGCCGCGGCTGGCGAAGCCGCTTACCAGTTCCTCGCGCGACATGAGGACCAGGCACAGAAGGCGTTTGACGACCTTTTCCGCCGCTTTCCGAAAGCAGTGAACGCGCACTACCTTTATGGATACATGCTCTTGCAGAGAGATCCCGATCACGCGATCGACGAGTTCAAGCAGGAACTTCAGGTTTTTCCGACGAATGCGGACGCCGACGTGATGTTGGCATGGGCCTATCTTTCACAAAACGATCCGCAGGCGGCACTTCCCTTCGCACAAAAAGCATTCGCGGAAGGGCCACAGGTCCCTACGGCCCAGCTCGTGCTCGGACGGTCGCTGGTGGAAACGGGACAGCTCAGAGCCGGCACTGATCGCCTGGAAAAAGCTGCCGAGATCGATCCGAATAATGTAGAAATTCACATCGCCTTGGCGCATGCGTATTCGGAGGAAGGCCGCAAGGAGGACGCATGGCGCGAGCGCATGCTGAGCATTCAGATCCAGACGCACGAGGCCAATCAAGTTGCGAATTAGCGGATTGCTCCTCAGCGGGTTGTTTGTCGGTTCCCTAATAACAGCTGCTGTCGCGGCGGGCCAGACCAAGCCCGCGCAGCCACATCCTTCGAACTTGGAATCTGCGTGCGCAAGTTGCCACGCGGCCGAATCGGCATCCGAACCGCAGACTCCGATGGGACGGGCTATGGAGCTCCCAGGCGAGGACCCCCAACTCGCCGCCCATCCCAAAATGACGTTTCAGCAGCGCGGCTTCACCTACACGGTAGAAACGCATGAGGGGCGGAGCACGTACAGCGTGACGGACGGCGTGAATACGATCACGTTGCCAATCCAATGGAACTTCGGCGAGGGGGCACAAACATGGGTCCTCGTTCGCAACGGCCATTTCTACGAAAGTCTCGTCAGCTATTATCCTTCCATTCAGGCGCTTGACATCACTACGGGTGATGAACAATTGAAACCTCAGACGCTTGACGAAGCCGTTGGCCGCGAACTCTCGCCCATGGACGTGAAATCCTGTTTCGGTTGCCACACCACGGACGCAGTCGTGGATCGAAAGCTGAGTTTAGAGACCTTGAAGCCCGGGATCGGGTGCAGCCACTGCCATGAGGGTTCCCAGTCGCATTCGGTGGCGGAATCGATGTTCGGCGACGGAGGAATCGCATCTGCCCCGCCGGATCTGAGCCGCCTCAATTCCGAGGACATTTCGAATTTCTGCGGGCAGTGCCACCGCAGTTGGGAGACGGTGGTGCGAAGCGGATGGCATGGCGTGATGAACGTCCGCTTCCAGCCGTACAGGCTGGCAAACAGCCGGTGCTTCGACGGCACGGACCCGCGCATAAGCTGCTTGGCGTGTCACGATCCACACCACACGGTTTCACGGGACCAGGATTCGTACGATCCAAAGTGCATCGCGTGTCACGGGACATCGGCTACGGGAGTGCCTGCGTCGGCCCCCACGGGCGCAAAATTCTGCCCGGTGGCGAAATCAAACTGCGCCGGTTGTCACATGCAGAGCGTTCCGCTGATTCGCGGGCGCATGATGTTTCACGATCATCAGATTCGGATTGTCAAGGCGGGCGAAGCATACCCCGATTGAGATCGATGCTTCGCTTTGCGATTACGTTAACGCGCAACGTGCTTGCGGCTGCAAATCGGGTTGATTATGCTCTCGCAATCGCTCGGTGAGCGGTTCTTCCTGGAGATTGTGGCACTCATGGCGGCGCTTCGGACCACGGTTAAAGTTGGTATGGCCCTGGGTGTTTATCTCGTGGCTGGATTATGCGCGCGCGGTGCTTGCCTTGGTCCAGCGGCTCTGGAGGCAAAGGTCCGTTCGCGACCCGGCGCAGAAAACTACGCCCAACTCGGGATGTGGTTCGGCAACCGTCACGAATATGCGTGCGCCATTGAGAGCTTTCGCTCCGCCCTGAAGTTCGATCCGTCGTCGCCGCGGCTTTACTACCTCGTGGGACTCAGTCTCTACGCTTCGGGCAATCCGGAGCAGGCCGTCAGCCCGCTCGAGAAAGCCATTGATCTCGCGCCTGACAACCTTGATTCACATTTGATCCTCGGATCGGCGCTGACGCAACTTCAGCACCTGGCGGAAGCCGCCGCTCAATGGGAAGCGGCGCTAAAGATCGATCCGAGCTCGAAAATTGCTCTCGACGGCCTGAGCAAATGTCTGATCGCCGCCGGCCAATACAATTCCGCAATCGCGCTTCTCACCTCCACGCCGCGCGACGAAAACATGACGTTGGACCTCGCCGAGGCCTACGGCAAAAACGAGCAGCTCGACCAGGCTGTGAACGTGCTGAAACCGGCTCTGCAATCGGATCCTTCGTCTGTACGCCTTGCGAACGCATTAGTCACAGTTTACGTTGAACAGCGACGCATCCAGGACGCGGTGCAAATCGCGAAAAATTGCGCCGCTGTTCGTCCGAACGATGTGGCCGCCAAAGGGCTCTATTTGCATATATTGATTGTCGATGGGCAGTTCGACCAGGCACGGCCTCTCGCGAAGAAATTACTGGCCGCTGCACCAAATGATTTCGATGCGCTGTATCTCAATGGAATCCTCGAACGCGAGGCGGGTGATTACGTGATCGCTCGCAGGCATTTGGACCGGGCGATAGCGATAAATCCGACCCATGCGAATGCTCGCTATAACCTCGGGATGGATCTGGTGCAGCTGAAAGACTATCCAGAGGCAAAGAGACAGCTTGAAACGGCCATTCAGCTTGGTGTTGCGCAGCCATCGATTCGTTTCGAACTGGCCAAAGTACTGCGAAACATGGGAGACACCCAGGGAGCGCAGCAACAGCTGCAGATTTATCAGCAGCAAGTGCGCGACAGAGCGAACCGCACTCTGGCGGCCAGCAAGGCGGCGCAAGGCGATCAAGAGATCGCGAAGGGCGACCTCAAGCGAGCGGCGGACCTCTACCGGGAAGCTGCCGCAGCCCTGACAACGGACGCCTACTTGCAGTACAAGCTGGCGCTGATTCTGGATAGTATGGGCGATATCGAAGGCGAGAATACTGCCTTGCAACAAGCCATTCGCATCGATCCGGATTTCGCTCTGGCGCAATACCAGTTGGGCTACTTAGCGTCGCGAAGCGGAGATCTAAGCTCGGCCGAGAAGGATTTCAGGACGGCGCTTCGCGCTGCGCCCGGATATACGAAGGCATGGGTCAGCTTGGCGGCCGCACTGGCAATGGACTCGCAGTTCGCGGAAGCGCAAAAGGCCGTTGCAGTCGCGCTCCGTCTCGATCCAGGCGATGAGCAAGCTCAACAACTCCGCCGCGATCTGATGGCCGCACAAGCTCGCCCATGAATATGAGGCACGTTCGCATCCGCCGGACAGGCAAACGTCGCCAGCAGACAGAAAATGAAGCTTAAGCCCTGGTCGCGACGGCGGATTTTGCGCGCAATTCCGACGGCGCTGGCGTCCGCTCTGATTCCCGGCGCATGGGAATCGGTCCTGGCGCGCGGCGTTGCACCTGCCTCGTTCTCTCGGTTTGTTGACGTCTCGGCCGCCGCCGGATTAACGGAGACGATGTTCTATGGCGAAGCTGACGAGGCGACCTACATCATCGAAGTCACTGGAGGAGGCTGCGCCTTTTTCGACTACGACAACGACGGCTGGATGGACATGTTCATCGTAGGTGGGCGCCGACTCACCGGCGTTCCTCCAGGAGCGAGCAACAAACTATACAGAAACAATCGAGACGGCACTTTTACCGATGTAACAAACAAGGCGGGCTTAGCCGACGCGGGCTGGGGCTGCGGAGTGTGCGTAGGCGATTATGATAACGACGGATTCGAGGATCTTTTCCTAACTTACTTCGGCCAGAACAAGCTCTATCACAACAATGGCGACGGAACGTTCACGGATGTGACCGCAAAAGCCGGCTTACTATGCTCGAAAAACCGGTTCAGCACCGGCTGCTCGTTCATCGACTACAACCGGGATGGGCTTCTTGACCTTTTCGTTTCCAATTACGTCGAGTTCGACATGGCGACTGCGCCCAAGCCATCCCTCGATGTGCCCAACTGCAACTACGAAGCCATCCCCACCCAATGTGGCCCGAATGGATTTGGTTTTCCCCAACACTATCTTTATCGCAACAACGGGGATGGAACATTTACAGACGTCTCTAAACAAGCCGGTATTGCCTCCTTGCGCGAGTCTTATGGCTTAAGCGCAATCGCTGTTGATGTGGACGAAGACGGCTGGCCCGATCTCGTTGTCGCCTGCGACTCAACTCCAAGCCTGCTCTTGATGAACAATCACGACGGTACGTTTCGCGAGGAAGGTCTTTTGCGGGGCGTAGCACTTAGCATCGATGGCCGGGAATTAGGAGGAATGGGTGTCAGCGCCGGAGACTACAATCTGGACGGTCATGTCGATCTGTTCAAAACTCATTTCGTCGATCAGGCCGCCGGTCTGTACCGGAACGACGGCAAGGGACAGTTCGACGACGTAACAACCCAAGCAGGCATCGGAAACGAACGCCGATTCATCAGCTGGGGCACCGGCCTCGTAGACCTGGATAACGATGGCTTCCCGGATATCTTTTGGGTCACCGGCACGGTATTCCCCGGACTCGAGCATTACTACTCCAAATATCCGGTCAAAAGCCCGCGGATCGCGTTCCGGAACAATGGCAACGGCACGTTCACCGAGCTTGGGAGTGGCGCAGGGCCGGCCGTCAATTCGGCGCATGACAGTCGTGGATGCGCTTTCGGTGATTTTGACAACGACGGCGATCTGGATATGCTCATTATGAATTACAACGAGCCTCCGTCGCTGTTGCGCAACGATGTGCCGCCCGGGAATCATTGGCTGAAGGTGCGGCTCGAAGGAACGCATAGCAATCGCAGCGCAATTGGATCGCGAGTCCTGGTGCATTACGGAGGCAGAGTGCAAGCGCAGTGCGTGACGAGCCAGACCAGCTATCTCTCGTCAAACGATCCGCGGCTGCATTTTGGCTTGGGTAAGAACACGAGCGCGGACATCGAAATCTTTTGGCCGAATGGCAGGTCCGAAGCATTTAAAAAAGTTGCTGCGGATCAGCTTGTCACTATTCGTGAAGGACAAGGGATCGTGAAAGGACGGCCGTTCCGCTAGAAGTCGTTGGGGAAATGTCGGACTTGCCAAAACCCTATTTTTTCTGTCCGGCTGCTTGTTCCAGCTGGGCAATCTCCTGCTGAATCAAGTCCGCGTTCGGGCCCTTTGGGAAGTATGTCAAGCAACTCCGCAAGTGGACGAGAGCACCGGTATAATCACCCTGGCGCGCCAAAATTACTGCTAATAGTTGTTCCGTATTGAGTATGGTGTGCCGCGGGTCCATCGCAAGCGACTTCTGCGCGCTTTCTCTCGCTGCGTCCACATGTCCGACCTGGTAGTTCGCCAGCGCGTCGAAATACCAGATTTGCGTATTGCCGGCAGGATCGAGCTGCAGCGCTTTGTTCGTGTTCGTCAACACTTCGGGCCACTTCTGGTCCGCAAACGCTAGTGCCGAAAGCTCTTCATACGGCGGGATGAAATTCGGGTCGGCATCGACCGCTTTCGAGAACGATTCCCGAGCCGCCGAATTATCACGGCCCCTCTGGAGTTTGCCAAGCTGGTACCAGGCTTCGGCGAATTTTGGATCGATTTGCGTAGCCTTCTCCATATCGGTTTCTGCCCGGCCAGGACTGCGGTCTAGCATTGCTGCATACGCCTTCTCGAACAGTTTGGCCGCTTTCTTCGGCGCATCGGCTGTTGTGCCGCTGATCGCTGTTCCCGCGCCGGCATGATCGGCACGAAGATTGATTGTGCCTAGATTGGGATCGTCACGGAGATTCTTCTCGGAAATCGTGATCACCGCCGATTGGAAACCGGGCAGTGACGCGCTCACGCCGCACCCTCCATACTGAACTTTCATTTGCCGTTCGAAATCCGCATCCACGTTATTCATCGTGCCCGGCATGGATGTGAACGCAAAATCTCCTTTTGAGTCTGTGCGCGTCGTGTTCACGATCTTTCCCTGGCACACGATCGAAACCATCACGGGTTCCCAGAGGAGCGGTTCTCCCTCAATACTGACCTTGCCTAATAGCGCCCCTCCAGCGCGTCCCTGGTTCGTCATCCCTGTCCAGAAACCGTACAGTCCGCTGTCCTCAATCGAGTCTGGCCGGGTAGTCGTCCCAGGCGGCTGTGAAGTGGAAGCTACGCCCGACGATGCTCCACCTCCTCTGGCAGTCTGAGCGTTGGTGGGCAACGAAAAAGATCCGGCCGTCAGTACCAGAGCCAACGCGAAGGTCCGCCATTGCATAGTCTTCATCAGGCACCGTCCTGCGCGAGCTATTATCCTCCCGAAACGCCGGAGACCATCTCGCAGTTTCTCTGAATGAATTTCGCTGGCGTGGGAACGGTTGATTAGAGGGTTCGCGCGACCAATTTCGAGAGATACGCGACGCCGGAGACAGGAAAAATCGCAATCCGCAAACAGCCAATGTTATCGAGTCGTTTGAGTTGGTGCCCGGGGCGGGATTCGAACCCGCACGCCCGTGAGGACAAGGGATTTTAAGTCCCCCGCGTATGCCATTCCGCCACCCGGGCAGCTCGGTTGCGGGTGTGGGCATTATATCGGCTTTCCGTCGTGCACGCGTGCGGGTGTTGTAACCGAGTGGTGCGCGCCGCTCCTAACTGTTTTTCTTGTTTGCGGCTTCCGCTGCCTTTCAGATTTTTGCGTGGCGGACCGGCGAGGACTGTCCATCTTCCTCGCAGGTGCAACGGGGCGAAAATGCTACAGCGCTGGGCCAACGCAACTGGCGTACGTAGCGGACTTACAGTCCGCAGGCCGAAAGGCCGTCGGGGTTCAAATCCCCGGCCCGGCACCACTACTTCACTTCTACCAGTTCCGTTTCGTATCCCAGTGCTTTTAGTTTAGCCTGCACGTCACCAGCCGCCGACGTATTGAAGTAGATTGCTGCTGCGCGCTCTTGCGCCCACAAGCCAGCAATGCCCGGCACGTTCACGGGCGGATGTAGCTGGACTTCGGGATTCGTTACTAGCCCGCCTCCGAAACCCGCCCCAACCCAACGTCCTGCTTCCGACCCAGACTTGATTCGTACTTTGTAGTTCATGATTGCCCCCGCTGGCCATCATCGGGGATCGGAGGCGTACCGCGTAGCTGTACTTTCGGCACCTATGACTAATCAGATACGATCTGGCGCTATTCTAGTGAGTTCGATTTCGGTATACTATCCGGGCGACGGGACCCGAACACCCCTAATAGCCCAACTTTAGTGGTGCGTTTCAAATGTATCGCCTCAAACACGCCATTTACCGATCTGACGTTGACCCGCGCGAGCTGGCGATATACACGCCAGCGGACATAGCCTTTTTTGTCGGCATCCGGCCTTCGACACTCAATTCTTGGATTGCAGGCCGCTGGTTCCCCACTAATAGGCCTCCCGACTGGAAGGAATTCTGGCCGCCTATTCTGGAACCAGCAGATCCCGAACATGGGCTGTTGTCCTTTTACAATTTAGCTGAAGCCCACGTCCTTGCTGCTGCGCGGTACGAACACCGGGTAGGGTTCAAGGCGATCCGCCGCGCATTGAACACGCTCAATAACAAGTATCCGGGCGTGGCCCACCCTCTTATCTACAAGGATTTTTTCACCGACGGCAAAGACATATTCCTCAAAGAAGTGACGCAAACGGAAGGGTCATCTGGAGAAGATATAGGCTTATTTAGCTGCTATCCTACATTAGTAAGCGCTTGTTTCTCGTATCCTGTTTCCGTGTTTCTCTTGTTTCTTTGTGTCCTTGATCGTATTGGCCGAATTTTTGATTACTCAACGTTGAAACCATCATTCCACCGTGCGGAATGAAGCCGCACGGAATGGGGCTGGCGTGGGTTGGTTCAAAGGTCCACGGACACTGCCGCTTGTGCTCGCCCTGCTGTCCGACAAGCGCTTGACCGATGGTTGCGACGTATCGCGCGTACTCGCGGTTTGCGTCAAGACGATGAAGGAAATGATGGACGTACCGGAGAACACGCCCGTCTATCCCGAGTCTGGGGAATTTTGGTTTGGAACGCGCGCTGATAAACGCGGAAATTCAGGCGACACACGGAGTCCTGATAAAACAGTTGGAAGCACAAATGCCTACCGGAGAGCGGTCAAGCTGACTCGATCATCCTGCGATACGAAGCACTGACCTTCGGCGGCGCAGGCCGCTCTAGTTCAATTACCCTGTGATATTGCGTACCGGCGCATCTGTGCAGGACGCATGTCTCCGCAGCATCGCGGCGGGCACGGGCAGCGCGGTACGGCCCCGCACGGCCTTGAATTCCCCTCTTCTCTTTTCCGTTTTCCCGCGGCTATTCGTTCACGACGGCCTTCACCAGGTTGCGGGGAGCATCCACATCCGATCCGCTTTGCACCGCAAAGTGGTAGGCAAAAAGCTGAAGTGGGACGACCTCTACGATGGGCAACAAGAGTTCTGACGCAGGCGGAACGAACAGAACGCGATCGGCAACGCGCGAAATTTCCTTGTCGCCCTCGATTGCCACCGCGATCGCACGTCCGCCGTGCTGCTTGACGTACTCGAGCACGCCGAGAGTTTTCTGATATCGCAGAACGGAATCGGGATCGGCCGTATCGCGCGTCGCGAGCGCAATCACGCCCAGTGTCCCGTCGACCAGAGCATTCGGCCCGTGCCGCAGTTCGCCCGCCGGCAATCCCTCCGCCTGAACGTACGACAATTCCTTCAATTTCAGCGCGCCCTCGCGCGCAATGGCGTAGTGTATGCCGCGTCCCAACAACAGAAACGCACGCGCCTCGCGATACGACCGCGCGTACTCCTCTGTTTCCTCGTCCCACTTGCTCAAGCTACGTTCGATGCAATCCGGAATCGCGCACAGCCGTGCCAGACGCGAACGCGTCACCTCCGACGTAAGGCGTCCGCGCCGCCGCGCGAGGAAAAGCGAAAACAGGTACAGGATCGTCAGCTGCGCCGTGAAACTCTTCGTTGCTGGGATAGCCTTCTCCGGCCCGGCAAACGTGATCAGCGCGCTAGTGGCCTCGCGCGTGATCGTCGATTCGGCGACGTTCGAGATCGCCACCGTCTGCGCGCCGCGATTCAGCGCCTCACGCTGCGCCGCGATGGTGTCCGCCGTTTCGCCCGACTGCGAGATCACGATGACAATCGGGTCCGCGCCTGCGTGCGTCGACCGATAGCAGTACTCGCTGGCGTACTCCACATCCACCGCCACGCCCGCAAGATCCTCCATCATGATTTCGCCCGCAAGTCCCGCGTTCCGGCTCGTGCCGCTCGCCGCAATGATGATTTTCTTGAACGCAAGGAGCGCAGACTCCAGCCGGTTCAGCGCGCCGGGAAAAATGACGTCACCGTTGATATTGCTCCGGACCGTCTCGGCAATAACGCGCGGCTGCTCGTAAATCTCCCGCAGCATCGCGTGCGGAAACTCGCGATTCGCCCCATCCCGCTTTGTGGAGTCGTCAACCATTGATCGCCTGCCGAGGAGCTAAAGGACGCAAAGGAAACAGAGAAGGTAGAGCACAAATTCGTGATGCCACATCAGCTCGCCCGCTGCAAAATTGAACCATTTCCCTTCCCTCATCACTTCCTTGGTTCATTTCGCCTGAGCTTCGGTTGCCATGCCGCCGCGTTTCGAATCGATGCGGCGTCGGCGAATGATCGACTCTTTTCCTTTACCCCCTCTGCCTCCTTTACCTCATTTTTCCGTCATCTGAATCTTCTGATCATCAGCGTATGCCGTCCCGACCTATACAGTCCCACGACATAGATCGCGGGCACGCCTTTGCTCGAGTAAATCAATTGCCGAATCCGCAGCATCGATGTTCCGCGCGGAAGCGACAGTAACTCCGCCGTGCGCTGGTCCGCATCGGTCGCGTCGATTTCTTCGTCCGCGTACGCCAGGCTGACGCCGTATTCGCGCTCGAGCGTTGAAAACAGCGATCCGCGCTCGAGAGCGGAACTCACCAGCCCCGGAAACTCGTCCGCCGAAAGGTAGCAGGTCTCCAGGGCGAACGGCTCATCGCCCGCCTGCCGTACCCGCTGGATCACAGCAAGTGCGCTGGCTGACGGCAACGACAGTCGGGCCGCGATTTCCGGATCGCTCTCCTCCGAACTCAGCCGCACGATCTTCGACCGCGCCGAAAGCCCCCGGCTGGCCATCTGCTCGGTATAGCTCATCAGCTTGTTGAAATGGATCTTGGGTGGGGCAACGAACGTTCCGGCGCCGTGACGCCGCTCCACCAGCCCTTCGCGGGCCAGGTCGGCCAGCGCATGACGCGCCGTCATCAAGCTCACCTTGTGCAGCTTCGCCAGTTCGCGTTCCGATTCCACCACGTCACCGGGGCGTAACTTCCCTGTTTCGATCCTCTTACGGATCGAATTCTGGATCCGACGGTACGCAGGTTCCCCATTCCGGTGGTTATGGTTCATCCAGTCTCCGCGCCTGCTGTACTGGCCCTGATTGCCCGGGGATGCCGGAGTTTAGCACGCTATAGAGCACCGTACATAGCTCTGGAATCCGCTATAGAGCGCTCGCTCGCCCTCCCACCGAACTGCTATAGGGTTTTCAGGCGGCTGGCGCTTGCCAATCCTCATATAGCACGTTTTTCCGCGTTAGCAAGTAAAATTCCGCTTGACATCCTATATTCCGTGCTATATAGCTCACTCACACGTGGGGGTGGTACGGGGTATAGCAGCTTCCCCTCGACTGGGCAGGAGGTGCCTGTGAAGCGAACGTGCCGGTGTTCCACACCGCTGTTTTCCGCTGCCGCGCTTCTGATCGCGGCTCTTTTTGTATTCGCAACGCCACTTTGGAGCCAGGACGTTACGGCCTCTATTACGGGAACGATCACAGATCCATCGGGCGCAGCCATCACCGGCGCTACGGTCACCGCGACCGAAGTCAATCGTGGAACTGTCTATACCGCGAAGACGAACGACGCGGGAATCTACAATCTCTTGCGCATTCC